>Ga0080013_1002473_pt1 | contig 21712 bp, 45 predicted proteins | sample ETNvirenome_6_85_FD_69236 | JGI IMG/M metagenome (GOLD analysis project Ga0080013, IMG submission 69236) | Marine viral communities from the Pacific Ocean - ETNP_6_85 (SPADES assembly) (version 2) | ecosystem: Environmental > Aquatic > Marine > Oceanic | place: Pacific Ocean | collected 2013-06-19 | reverse complement strand
AAGCTAGATATTAAAACAGTCATTACGATCGCGGCATTTGCGGTGACTATGGGTGGGTTCTATTATACCACACAGCTTCGACTTGACAACCTCGAAGAAAATATAGCATCAGTAGAAAAACAGCTAAAGATTGTTAAGAAAAAGCTTAATAAGAGAAAGTTGGCCGTAAAGTGAAAATTGTAAAAAAGCATGCACGTAAGCCTTTAAGCAAGTTTGAGTCTGTCAATAAGGAAAATAATATGGTAAGAGTTTCTAGGAAACAATTAAGGGATTTAATAGAGCAAGTCGTAGGATATAAGGCTCCTAAGAAAAATTCAGATGACAATACCGATTACCTTCAGATGGGCTCGTCATCAGTTGCTGCCGAACCAGGTAGTCAGAATGCGATAAAGGCAGATCGGGATTCAGCTGCATCGCTAACGAAGGGTAGGCAGGATGCACTGGACAAGGGTGATCTTGATACCGCGAGGACTGACGGGCACCAGTTACAGATGACCGATGACGAACTTCAGAATGAAATGTTCAGCCGGGGTAGGATGAAAATATCTGAGTCTCAGTTGAGATCGGTTATTAGGGGATCACTAATTGCAGAGATTGCAAGTTCAAGTCTTACAAGCCTGGCAGGTCCTGGTGGTCAAAAGGCTGCAATGAACATAAGAAGAAGATCTCCTGATGCATGGGCACTCTATACCGCTATGTCCGGCCTGGGTACTGATGAGGAGAAGGTGTGGTCTATTTTGGAATCTAGGGAAGGATCAATACCGGTATTATACGATGAATTTAGTGATCTTATGACAACATTGAAACAAGAAGCCGCAGGCTTTGAGAAAGGTGTAGCAGATCATGGGATGGATTTCCTTAAAAATTCAGCAATATTTGCTATAGCGTTAGGTGCAGGAGGCTATTATTTTGGTAGAAAAAAAGGGAGAGACGTTGGTCGCCAAGTTGGTATAAAATCGGTCAGAAAAGCCCAGGCCATCGCCGATGATGGCGGCCTAATGGTTCTCAACCCTGTTTTGGGAGCATATCATTCGCTTACAAATCCTCGAACGGGAGAAAAAAATAGGGCAAAGATTAAACAAGCCGTCAAGGGTATCGGCCGGACAGTCAAGAAAGTTGCTCCGTATTCATCACCGGGCGCATTTGTGGCATCCAAGGTATTGGGTCGCTTCAGTGAGGGAGTACATGAGCAGGTTGAGCCAAAAAACGCCATAGAGCGTGGAGCCGCGGCCGTCTTTGGAAAGGGTGGCGAGATGGTTGGAGGCACGACTGGAGCCTATCAAGGTGCTAAAACCGGTATCTTAGCAGGAGCCATAGTGACGGCAGTAATGGCTTTAGTTGATAAAATGAATGTTGATTCATATGATGATGATCTGATAACCTGGCTTGAGGATGATGGTATGGATGACGCAGCAGCATTTGTCGAAGAGAGGCTGTAGGTATCATGAAGATCACAGAGAGAAATCTTAGAAGAACAATCCGCAAAGCTGTTTCTGGCCTATTAAATGAAAGGGCGGATGAGAAGGAGTGGGCTTACTTACTTTCATCACCCTTTTCTGCAAGGAATGCACTAGCTGCCCATTACTGTGATCATTATGATGCGGACTCTATTCTTGAGGTGGGCGGATATAGGAACCCTATAACACAATTTTATAAGGGTCCTGCCTCAAGGATTACCATGGTAGACCCAATGCTGACTAACTCAAGGCAAGTCCATAAGACTGGTGGAAATAAATGTAACGTTACACAACTCAGGGGCAGATTACACGACTTTGATATAGAACCCCATGACACCGTGGTCTGTCTAGGTATGAGCCTTTATGATACTGATACCAATGAACAGAGGAGCTATGACAGATTTAAGGAATTGTGCAAGTCAGCAAAGACAGTCATCATGGAGGTACCTACTGAGTGGGAGCACTCTGTGAACTCAGCCAACGATCTTATGCATACTCTTCCCCACGAAAAGATAGTTGATATTTCTATGGATTTTACCCCCTCAAACGTAAAGGATATCGAGAAGATCCACAATAAGCGAAGATTAATTGTTCTAAGAAATGAAAGTAGGGGAAAAAACTAATGAGAATTAGAAAGTCTCAGCTTAGAAAGATTATACGTGAGAGATTTGCGGCCGATGACTTTCGTGATGTATATGCAACCGCCCAGATGGCTCACGTTGGGCAGAAGCGAAGAAGTGGCGAAGATTATTTCATGCATCCCTCAGAGGTTCGTAATATTGTCTCGCGATTCTATCCTAACGACAGAGTATCACAGTTGGCGGCATTATTACATGACACCCTTGAAGACGCACCAGGCTCCACAGTTGAGTCCCCAGAAGAGATGGAAGAGTTTATCAGAGGATCAATATCGGATCCTGCTGCCGGTGAAGAGGTCATACGTGTCGTTAGGGCGTTAACGCATGAAAAGGGGGGTGACTACCTTTCATATGTGGTTGATCTAATGGGTGACCAGCCCGCACTAAGGGTTAAGCTAGCAGATATGGTTCATAATCTTAGTTCTAACCCGTCACCAAAACAGAAGATTAAGTATCGGTCTGCTATTGATGCGTTGTCACAACAAACAGGCGGGACGCCTCCGGCAGGCATATCGAGTGATCATTGGGACCAGTTGTTCTTTTTGACTGAGGGCCGTAAACTAAGGACAACGATAGGGGATTTAAGAAGAAGAATATCGGAGGCACTTGAGCTTGACTTAGATGTAGGTGACATTGTCTTAACTGGGCGATTCAAAAATAAGAGAACCGTCGTTAAGAAAATTGGTAAGGATGATCTTGGACAACCTATTGTTAATGGTATGAAAGCTTTAAGCTTTAGAATTGAAAAGCTAATGCCTAAGTCAAAATGGAGTAAAAAGACTCTTGAAGAGCTGGAAGATTCAGAGGATGAATAAATGGATCTTTTACGCGAGTACATAAGAGAACTGTTGAAGGAAGAAGGCATACTCGGAAAATGGGTGTGGCCCACAGCCAGCAAAGGTGATCTTCCGAATGAGGAAGATACTGAGATAGAGCGAAAGTTGTATCAACAGCTCCACAAGTATTTCGGCACGTCCAGCTATCGAGTCAAGGGTGGCCCACCGTTAGATGCAGAATCTGTAAATGCGATTAAACAAATTATTTCAGTTGGAGGTTATCCAACGGTGTTTCATCGTGTAGAGGGATCTACTGCCATGAGAGGAATGCGTGTTAAATATTCGTGGCTAAAGAAACACGCGCCTCAAGCACTCGAGCAACTACCTGATAGCGAAGAGCGTGGCAACGATTGGAATGATCCTGTCCCGATAAACTTCTCTTACAAGTCAAAAGGTAAGTACGGAGAGGTTAGTTCATGGACAAATAACTTCAGGGTTGCAAGAAGTTTTACGACCCAATGGTCACAAGACACCGTCGGGGTTATACTACATGCAGATACTTCTTCGGGGTACTTTATAGATACATGGGGGTTCTCAAACTACAAGGGTGGCGTTTACAAAGACGAATATGGTATCGATAAATTGAATCCAACCGGTCGCGACGAAAAAGAGATTATGTTATTCGGCGGTTGTCAGGTAATAGGTATACAACTTATGGGAACAAAAAAGAACCATGAAGCCGGAATATTAGGGTACGTTTAATGAAGATTACTGAAAGTCAATTACTACGCGAGTACATAAGACGGCTGTTGGAATGTGGCGAAGAACTGGCCATGCAACCGATAATGGATCCCCTCTTCAATATGAGGGAGATGTGCAAGGAGTTTACTCTCCTCGAGGACCACCTGAATCAACCGGACATGCAATGTCATGACTGCATCAATAAGCACCTAATGAAGTGTGAGGCCCTTGCCGAGGAAGCGATATCACTGGACAAGGAGAATCGGTATCCGTTCATAGTAAAAATTCCTGGTGTCATTAGGGGTTGGCACCAACGTGTTTTGGATGGAGAATCTCTGGAAGACCTTGCTTCATCGATTCGCCCGGTTCGCAAAAAGCTCACGCCTTTGGTCATGGATCGATTCGAAGCATGAAACTACTACGCGAGTACATAAGAGAGTTGCTGGCCGAGCAGGCTGAATTGCCGGCAACTTTATATCACGCATCTTACGGTCCACTTGCTGATTCGATCCAGCAGTCTGGTCTGGGTGGTGATAGAGATACGATGTGGGACGATTCGGTTAGAGGAACAGCTTACTTAGCTGTTGATCCTGATATCGCGTTCAGCTATGCCGAAACTTCTGATGACGCGTGGGACAGATTCGAAACAGACGAAGGTTTAGAAATAGTAACTTTCGAAATAGACACATCTCAGCTTGATCCTTCTAAGTTTAATATAGACCAGAACGTCATAGGAAACGCTGGAGATACTTTAGAGTATTATGGTATTGTTCCACCTTCTGCACTTAAAGTTGTCAGGAGAGGTTACGCATGAAACTACTACGCGAGTATATAAGAGCCCTGCTGACTGAGAATATCCTCGCTCAAGGGATGTGCTTTCCTTTCGCGTACCAGAAAGCGGATGAGTGGTTCGAAGCGCACTTCACAAAAGGTGGCCGAGGCCGTGCACCGAAGCGACACCCAGACCTGAACAACAAGGACAAGTTCAAGGTGGTCCACGGAACGATCACTAACAAGTGGGATAAGCCACCCAAGCCTGTGGTTCACGGTTGGGTTGAGATGGGTGATCTTATCTTTGATGCCCAGACCAGCATTCTCAGACCGGATGGGATTGATCGAGAATTCTACTACGACATGTACCAGCCTAAGCCCTACAAGGAGTTTACTGCTGAGGAGGCCATACTCAACTGTTACAAGTACGGTGGTGAGGGACCCTGGGATGATGAGCTGTACGCGATAGTAAAACAACGCGATGCGTGGATGAACGAGCGTTTTCGTCGACCGCGCCGAATTTTGCGAGAGCAGATAGATCCCCGAATTCAGAAGCAGCTGGATGTTGTGCTGGGCCTGACCCCTCCACCGGGAAGCGACCAGCCAGTCGATGATCTTGCAGTGGAGGTGTCTCACTTCGGGACGACGATATTTCGGTACGTTCAAGTCACCGGTGCCGGCACACGCGTGAAGTTGGAAGGGCCGCAGCGCCACAGGGGTCTTGGGCATTACCCATGGGGATACGTTGAGATCACGAGGGCGGATCGCTACGATGAGCATTACGGTCCCTGTTTGAACGGATGGGTTGTTGTAGGCTCCGATGCGCGTGACGGTTTCGGACCGCTTCTTTACGATGTCGCGATGGAGTGGGCATCACAAAATGGCGGCGGTCTGACTTCCGACAGGTTCGAGGTGTCAGGCGATGCGGAAGACGTCTGGAAAAAGTACCTGCGCAACCGATCGGACGTCGAACCGCAGCAGTTGGACACACTGAGCTATCCCGATCGACAGCTGACCCCCGACGATCCGAAGGACGACTGCTACCAGGAAAAAGCGATGCAGGTCGACTGGGACCGATGGCACGAGACACCGTTCGCGAAACTCTTCCGAAAATCTGGCGCGCCGGTGATTTCCGCGTTAGGAAAGAAATTTATTCAGAGTAAGTCATGAAACAGTTGTGCGAACGCAAGACCACCGCGACCAAAAAAGGCACCAGCGTCCTGTCCGATCGTAAATTCAAGCAACTTTCAAAGTTGCTGAGAAAGCAGTTTCCCGACCTGGGTGAGGCGTACACGTTCAGTTTCGGTGGCGGAACTTACCAGCCATTCGAATTCCACTCAGCGTACGACGAGCCCCCGTTCAAAAGCGTTAGCTTCTCGATGGGCCACGGTACCGAGTCACTGCAGCGCGAAGTGACCCAGTTCACCGACAGTGACAAAACTGAGATCATCGATTTCATAGACGACTGGGCACGATCCACGGGGTTTCACGTGGGCAGAGAGGTCTGGCAGACCAACAGCAACGTTTACATGCTGCGACTGGGGTTCATGAAGATCGAATCCGACGAGGTTGAGATCACCGGTGATGTTTACCACATCACATCTCCGAAGAACTTGGAGAGCATCAAACAGACCGGTTTGGTCCCTCGCAAATCGCGTGGCCGAGGCGGTCGAGTAAGCACGGGTAGATTTGGTGAACCGGCCGGCGGCCGCAGTTATCCGGCACGCACATTTCTGTTCACCGACAGAAACAGCGCAGTCAGCAGGGCGAAAAAAGATGCCAACATCGCAAAGCGTGTGCGTTTTCAGATCGATGTCCTGGGCGACGAGGAGCGTTCGGATGTCGCCCGAACGGTCTCAAAGTCGGAAAAGCCCGTGCTGCTGACCATCGATGGATCCTACGTCCTCGACGCGCAGAAGGATCCCGACTACTCCGATGACGTTGCTGTCTATACCAAAGACCCAATTCCTCCCGAGGCCATCAAGTCGGTTGAGACCATCGAGCCCAACATCGATGCGACAAAATTCCCCTCCCAGTTTTACCGCTGGGAAAAACTGACTGACGAGTTAGGTCGCGATGAGATGGATCGACGGCTTCAGAAGTTTCTCTCAGAGGCTCGACTTCGGGCGCTGATCAGAGAAATAATTCGGCTCGAAAGTTAATTTCATGTATTGTTTTGTTTCTTGTGTTATAATGTTGCAAGATGCAAGTTGGAAGCCTGGTTTCTGTCAGGGGAATTGTCAGCGATTGGTCATTCGCAACGACGCTTTTGGGCCTGGTCATTATGGTCGAGCCAGATTTTTACAAGAAATCACCGACCGCCGGCGCTAGCATGTCGAGGGTGACCGTGTACTGGGACGACACGACTGTGACGCAAGATCCTGAGTCCTACTTGCGGGTGGCCACCAACGATTTGGTGCACCCGGCATCGGTGCAGAAAAGAATGGGAAGTGAGCGATGTACACAACACGAGAGCACTATACAGTGCTACTGAGTTTGACGTTTTGGTTTAAGGGCATACTAGCGGAATGGTCTTGGTTCGCACTTCGGGCGCTTTGTCCACCGCGGTCGACCAATTTGTATGTTGAGAAATGGTAGATCACGGAGTAGAAAACGGGAGGCATCCATGGAATTTTTTACAGACCGCGGCTGTGGTCACGGTGTTGGCTCTGGTGTATATTGAGCTGCGGTGGTTCTACATTCTGTGGTACTGGTTCGGATAGGAGAAAAAATGAAAATCAATGACAAACCCTGGGGAAAAGAAATGATCATTGTCGACACTGAGAAGTACGCCATGAAGAGGCTGCTCATCAAAGCTGGGCACAGATTGAGCATGCAGTTTCACACCGACCGGGACAAGACGGTTTATGTGCACAAGGGCACGCTGCAACTGGATCTGTCGAGGGACTCTAGCGAGTCCAACATTGTCGATCTCGAAGAGGGACACATCTGGCGCATTCTTCCTCGGGCGATTCACAGGTTTGCCGCTTCCAGTGAACAGGACGTGGAGTTGCTCGAGGTCTCCACACCCAATCTCGATGACGTCTTCAGGCTCTCAGACGATTACGGCCGGCCGACAATTAACGAGGGTCGAAAGGGCGGGGGAATTTGATTTTGTTTTTGTGTAAGCCTCCTTTCGCTGTGGTATAATAAGGGTGACCCCGGGGAAAGGGGTGTGGAGGAAGATATGGCAGTGGCAGTTGAAAGGCGGATTGAGTCCAAGAAGGACCTCTCGCCTCACCTTCTTCGAATGATGTTCGACGAGCCGTTCTTCGCGCACATCCTGCGCGAAGTCAACACTGAGTTCGGTAAGCAGATTCCCACCGCCGGCGTGATGGTGAAGGATGCTGACGTCCACATGCTTGTCAATCCGGACTTCATCAGCAAGCTTTCGAACCTCCACGTCAAGGGGCTGCTCAAGCACGAGTGCTTTCACTTGGCCCTCGAACACTGCACCAGCCGGCGTCTGGAACCCCACGGGGTGGCCAACATCGCCGCGGACCTGGCAATCAACTCTGACATCCCCGAGGATGAGCTGCCCGATGGCGGTCTGGTTCCCGGCCAAGTGGACAAGGAGTTCGCGGAGACGCCGCTGGGCAAACTGATCGTGAAACTTCCCAAGCACAAGTCCCAAGAGTTCTACTTCACCAAGATCATGGCGGACAAAGGGGCTGCGGACCAGGCTCAAGGCAAAGGCGAAGGCCAGAAAGGCGAAGGCCAGAAAGGCGAAGGCCAGAAAGGCTCTGGTGGAGGTGAAGGAGAGGGCAAAGGCTCTGGCGAAGGTGAAGGAGAGGGCAAAGGCTCTGGCAAAGGCTCTGGCAAAGGTGAAGGAGAGGGTGACGGCCAGGGCAGTGGTGAGGGTTCCGGAAGCGGCACCTCCAAGATTCCTGGCTTCGACAACCACGACGGTTGGGGCGAGATGAGTGACGAGGAGAAGGATCTCGTCAAGGGCAAAATCAAGAAGGCCGTGGAAGAAGCCGTCAAAGAGGCCGATCGCTCCGGGAAGTGGGGCTCGGTGGGTGCCTCGATGCGGTCCACGCTCCGCGAGATGGTCTCCAAAGAGGTCGACTGGCGCTCCCTGCTGAAGCAGTTCTGCGGCACCAGCCGGCGGGGCACCCGCTCCACCACCTGGAACCGAATAAACACCGTCCACATCCACCCGAAATGGGGACCGCTGGCCACCGCTCCGAAACGAGGATACACCAGCTCGATCGCGGTCTACATCGACCAGAGCGGCTCGGTGGGTAACAAGGAGTTGGAGCTGGCCTTCGCCGAGCTTCGCAACCTGGCCCGACGGACCGAGTTCACCACCTTCCACTTCGACACCGAGGTGGACGAGAAGAGCGAGCTGCTCTGGAAGCGGTCCAAGACCCCGAAGGCCTCGCGGACCCGAAGCGGCGGAACCTGCTTCGACTGCGTGACCGCTCACGCCAACAAGAATCGGCACCGCTTCGACGGTTACATCGTCATCACCGACGGCCAAGCCGCGAAGCCCAAGCCCTCGAAGATGAAGCGCTGCTGGCTGCTGGTGCCGGACACGAAGCTGATATTCGACCCGGCCAAGCTGGACACGGTGTGCTACATGAAGCAGCCCAAAGCCATGGCGGCGTAAGTGGCGCGGAGACGGTCGGCCTACCATCTGGGACAGGTGTGGATGGTGCGAGGCACCCTCGGCACGCTGGTCGCCAGAAAGGACTCCGGAATGGCCTCGATGTGGATCCTGACATTCATGGCATCGGATGGGACTATGTTCGAAATGACCTCACACGAGCTGCACAATACGTGTTTGTACGATAAACATGGTAACAGTCGCCTGGTGGCGGATGTGCCCAGGGAGAAAAAGGATGCGAAGAAAGAAGAGTGCTGGTAGCGCCAAGAGAACGTACCCGACTGAGAAAGTCCGCAGCGGAGAGAAGTATGTCCCCGGCCAGGAGGTTATCTTCGTGAGGTGGAGGACCGAGGAGCGAATTCCGTGTCGCGTCGAGTTCGTGGACGAGAACGGCTACGTGATGTTGTACACCAGGCAGGACATCACATCTCGGTACCTCACCCATCCGAAGCACATTCTGTGACTGTACATTTGAAACATCCCCCAAGAGGGGCAGGGAGGCGCAAAATGCGCAAGGGAAATCTGGTCAAACTGAACGCCGACAAGTGCTTCACCTCGGAGCAGGGCGGCGGTCGTCGCTATCCGCTCTCAAACCACCACAACGACGAGAATGGTGTGGTCCAAGCTGGCCGGCCGGTCACCCAAGAAGAGACCAGTTCCTGGTACAACTCGGACGCGTCCAAGGGAATGACCTCAGCAGGTGAGACAAAGCTGCCACCGCAGTCGTATGGCGTTCGCCTCTACAGGGACAGGGTCTACACGGTTCTTCGTGCCCGGTGCCGAGTGCGTCTCGGCTGGGGCAACCCCACACCGGGAATGGCCCACCTGCTCTGCACGGTGACCGGTGAGAACGCCTACGTCAAGCGCGAGCTTCTCGAGGTGGTGTCGTAAAGATCCGCAGGCAAAGAAGTTCATAAAATTGTTTGAACATCTGCCCTTCTGTTTTTATGATTATGTTAGTTGCAGAACACTGCAGCACACATAGCTTACAAATCTAGGAGAAAAAAGCATGTCTTATATTAAGTCAAAGTCCACGAAGCGCTTCAGCTTCGATATCAGCCGTAACCTCACCGCCAAGAAGGCCGGTAGCAACGTCGTCACGATCTCGACCAACTCGAGCGGCGACCAGTACAGTCTGTCGACCACGTCGTTGAAGATGACCGTCAAGGAGGCGGGTGCCCTTCAGCGTTTCTTGAACAGCGAGCTCGGCGGGTATGCTCCGGTCGTTGATAGTTCGGCCAGCTAAACTTAGCTAACTCGAATAGAGCGCTGGGAGTGGGGACGGGTCGTTGTGGCCCGCCCCCATTTCTGTTTTAGGGCTGTGTTTCGTGTAAGGCAGATCACGCCGTGGTATAATGGTCATGAAAGGAGGGAAGTCCTCATGGCTCGAAAAAGACGATCAGATCGATACCACCTGATCTACCAGCTGACAGCCCCCACGGGCGAGCGGTACATCGGCGTGACTTTCGTCCGGGGTGACTCCCGCAGTGCAAAGGCCCGAAATCAGACAGCGGAAATTCGATTCAAGTCTCACTGCCGGAACGCTCTGGTCTACAACCACAAGACCCTGCTCTGCGACGCGATTCGCGAGCTCGGCCCCGGGGCCTTCTTCAGGGACATCGTGGAGGTGGTCCGAGGAAAGCAGGCCGTGCACGATCGAGAGAGGGCGCTCATCGCCGAGCTTAAGCCCGAACTGAACATGGAAGGTATGGGCCGAAAGGTTAATTCTGCAGAGCAGGTGGCTGCGTAATGAAAGTCGGCGACCTGGTAAGGGTGTGCAAAGAGACTGCGTGCGGCGGCGTGCCAAATGGTGCGCTCGGTCTTGTCATCGAAGAAAAGCCGGAATACCACATGAGCCGATGGGTGATTTGGTGGCTTACCGGAAATGAGATCATGCCCGGCGTGCCGATGAAAGAGAGCACGACATACGGCCACGGAGTGGAGGTGATCAGTGAAAATCGGTGACCTGGTTAGGTGGGTTTCTCATAAGGGCTGGCCTTGCGGCGGTCTTGGGTTAGTCTTTGAGATTGATTCACAGAACGCGGAGTTCTTTACGGTGTGGTTCACGCATTTTGAGGAATTTGGTGGGTGGAAAGAAGCCATCGAGCAGGGGGCCTGGTATGATGACGAGGACTTGGCCAATGACATTGAGGTGATCAGTGAAAGTCGGTGACCTGATTCGTCAAATCTCGACAGGCCGGATCGGCATTGTGGAAGAGATCGACGAGGACTACTACGGCGCCCGCCAGGCGTTCAAAATCTACAGGGAGATCCCGCGTGGAAAGTGCATTCGTGGGAACATGGTCGACGGATTCGGTCCGACGAAGGACGGCATACGAGATCGTGTGACAGTGTGCTGGACCGACGGGCTTCCCGATGCGCTCGACTCGAAAGACTTGGAGGTGATCAGTGAACATTATAATAAATGAGTTCGTAAAAAGACAAACAAGAGACAGTCGATTCTCCCATTTCGAGGGAACATGGGACCAGGTAATCGATATGGTGCGACAAAACTGGAATACTCGCCGGCCTAGCTATCGTGATGATGTAGTTATCGTTGATGTGCCTGTTGATAGATTTTATTCCGGTGTTGTATTTCTTGAGCCAGGAGACGAGCTCTCAGGAGGATTCGAGTCCCGTCAACCAGGAGAGAGTCCTAGGAAATTTCTTGTGGCACGTGGGAAAAGAAAGGCCACGGCCAAGAGTGTCGAGGTGGTCCTATATTCTAGTCTCGTTCTTGCAGAGGACGGTGATAATGAACTTGAGGCCGTTACCGGGAACTGGGAGATTATTTCGATCAATGCATCGCCAACCAAGGTAAAGATGCCGATTAATCCGATGGTTTTGATGCATAATCATTTTGGTTCTGATGGAGGAACAAACACCAAAATGTCTGATTCGGAATTCGTAGAGGCTTTAAGCGAATCCTTTATGCACTGGAAAGACAAGGCAATGTGTGGATGAGGTAATCAATGAAAGTCGGCGATCTGGTAAAGTTCAAAACGACGGTTCTCTCTAAGTCCAGCGACCGGGTGAATCCGGGCCTTGCTCTCTCGGTCAAGATGGTCCCGCAATATCCACATCGGCTTGTTGCATTGGTGCTGTGGGGCGACGGAACTACGACTGAAGAGCACGACACTTATCTGGAGGTGATCAGTGAAGTTGGTTAGAGATTTCATTCCGAAAATTATAGAGGAAGACGGCTCGACCTGCGAGTGGCGAAACGTTGAGAACCGAGAGGAGCACACGATGTTCCTTCGAAAGAAAATCATCGAAGAGGTCGACGAGTTCATCGAGGACCCATGCCTCGACGAGGCTGCCGACATGTTGGAAGTGGTCCGGACATTTGTCTCCATCAACGGCATCGACTTCGACGATGTGATGGCGGCCGCACACATCAAAAAGTGTATGCGCGGAAGTTTCGCGCGCGGTGTGGTGCTGGAGAAGGTGAACCGATGAAGATCGGTAATTGGCGAAATTTCGCGCTGCTGAAAATTTGAGATTTTAGAATTACAATTAGAGAAAGGGCATTTACTATGTGAGTGCGCTTGGAGAGACCTAATGGACGACAAGCACAAACAGTTCCAGGATCTCACACAACACTTCGATATTCCGGCACGTCGTCGCGACACGACAAAGCTCGGGAATCTGATGTGGCTTTCTCGAAACATGGGTATCAGAAATAGCAATCGAGAGAACGCGCTCGAGGCACGTAAATTGCTTCGGGAGCTTGTGAAGGATTCTCTGCGCGGTCGATCGCCTGCGGAGAATCGTTGATGTGAACACGGGAGAAAACATGATCGGAAACGAGGATTTCAACAATCTGGTGAAGAAACACAATGCGCTGAACGAGGAGGTGGACGAGCTGGCGAGCTCGAGGATACTGATGCCTCCCGACCAGCAGAAGCTGAAGGAGCTCAAGATACTTAAGCTGAGGTATCGAGACACAATCGAAATTCTTCGCCGCGGTGATGCGTCACTGCGAGATCGAGGAGAGGTCGAGGTCGTCGAACACCAGGGAGATGATTGATGATTTTTTCAAAGCACCGAGCTGTACTGCGCGAAATCACACGGGACATGAGGGAGTCGCCCTACTGGTGGACTGCCACGTGCCTCGAGATCGCCACTTCTTGCGTCAACGGTGTGGCCGATCGGTTAGAACGCGCCAGCCACGACTTTCGCATGACCGCTGAAATTCTACAGGAAGCAGGTGATGACGCGATGAAGACACACAGCTCAAAACCCGGTGCCGAAAGTCACGACCGCTGAACGCTTTACTTCAAGAGAGGGTCCTGCGCGCTCAGAATTAACGCGCCCGCAAAGGACCTTTTCAGTCGTAACAATTTTGCAAATTTGGCTCGCGTCCTCGACTCCATGTAGAGGGTGACGGGCTTCTTGATTTCACCGTTGATCAGCTGATCGCTGAAGTCGTAAAACCTGGCTTTCTTCTTTGCGTGGCCACAGACCGCGAACATGATTAACAGGGATACAGTAACAACGCACACCATTCGTCGTAGTTTGGTTGAGCGTTTCACTGTATACACCCCTCTTTGATTTGAACACATCCACGACTAGCATCATTTTTTTTGACGCAGAATTCCATGATGCAGGTATTCTTGGTTGTTGAAAAATCTATTGTACAGCAGTCGTACATGTACTTTTGGGGTTTACTGTAGAAAGCGCCCAGATCCGCTTGAGATATCTGATCTATGAACTTACAGTTTGGGTCTGCCTTGAAGAATTCTTCTCCCCGCGGCATTCGAACGATGATTGGTGAAATTTTGTGCTGAACCTCGATCTTCTCGACCTTAATCGGCGGGATCTTGTGTTCAACGGAGCAGCTTACTAAAAACGAAATAAGAAATAATAAAACTAGAAACAATAAAATCCATTTCAATAATTTAACCATCAGTAATCTAAAGTTTCTAACTCTCCAAGCACCCATTTCAAAGCAGCGCAGGCCGCCTTGACAGAGACGAAATCCTGCTCTCTGACAATAGCTCGGGCGAGATTTAAACTTACTTTTGTTGAGCCGGCTTTGCTGCCGGTTCGCGCGATGATGTGGTCGTCTAAGGAGTCCATGCGCTGCAGGAGGATCTGAACTGCCTCCTCTATTTCCTTCTGTTTTCTTACTTTAGATGTATTGAAACCCATGTTAGTTAGCATTTCCATATTTTTTGATCACGCGGTAAATCAGCTCCCAAGTAACGATACCCGCAACCACCCCAAGTATATACGCTCCAATGACCGGATCAATGTCCATTATTTTAAGTAGGGGCAGAGAAACATTTTGCCTTCAAATTGAAAAAGGGGTGAAGAATTGATAATTAATTCTTATGCGATGCTTATTTTTTCTCACCACAGTCATGCTGGCAGCCTGTTCCATGTCTCAGGAAGGAGCTACTACACAGCAACCACTCAATTACAATATTCCTGATTCAATTTCTGGTCGAGACCTGGACTCCGCGGCCGGCACCAGCTTAGACACAAAGGCAGACAAGTCGGATGTTGACGAACTCAAGGATGCATCCAGCCCACTCGACAGTGTGGGAGATGTCCCACAGAGCGACGCCGCGACCAATTCCGATGCACCGTCCCAACCAGATGCCGCGCCGGTGGGACAGGACACTGCGGACGCTCTCAAGGAAGACACAGGACCCGTGAAGCCCAAGTGTGCGGACGGAGACGGGGATGGATACGGACAGAACTGTTCACCCGGGGTCGACTGTGACGACAACAATCCCAATTTCACGGTGGTCTGTCCCGATTGCACCAAATTGAATTATCCGGGTTGCCCGTGTGCAGGTGTTGCGGCCAACTGTTACACCGGACAGGCGGAGTGGATCGGTAAGGGCGTCTGTCAGGCGGGTGTCCAGCTTTGCAAGCAAGGTTTTTGGAGCGAGTGTAAGGGAGAGACATTGCCCACACCTGAAGTGTGTGATGCTGTGGACAACAACTGCAACGGTCTGATCGACGAGGGTGTCCTTTCCAGCTGTGGCACCTGTGATCTGTCCTGCACGCTGCAGAAAACGGGACCTGACTACGGCAACCCGTTCGACACTAGCGGTTCGAAAGGTTTGAAGATCAATAAGAATGGGTACATTGAGCTCGACATCGGTAAGTCCAGCGTGGATCTCAACCACATTTGGATCGCGAATTCCTCAGAGAAGACTGTCTCCAAGCTGAACACCAAAACTGGGAAGGAGGTGGGCAGATACAAAGTGTGTGGCAGTCCATCTCGCACCTCGGTGGATCTGGACGGAGACGTCTGGGTCGGATGTCGCAGCGACGGCGGCGTGGTGAAGATCATCAGCGAGAAGAAGACTTGTGTCGACAAGAACGGCAACGGTGTGATCGACACATCGCAGGACACCAACGGCAACGGACAGATCGAGTCGAACGAGATGCTGCCCTACAAATCGGACGAGTGCATAAAATTTATCGTTTACCCCGATGGGGCCACTGTCGCTCGCGCCGCCGGTGTCGATAAGGACAACTATGCTTGGATCGGTTTCTGGAACTCGAAGAGACTGCGCAGGTTGCACCCACTGACGGGAGCGAGTGTCAACATGATTAACATAAACTGCAACCCGTACGGTCTAGTAATCGACCAGCAGGGCATAATTTGGGTGTCCGGGCGGGGTTGCAGTCAGCTGCTGCGTGTGGATCCCAAGACGAAGGTGGTCACCAAGGTGGGCAATGGCAAGGGAAGCCCGTACGGTATCAACGTGGACATGTTCGGCAAGATCTGGATCGCAAACACAAACAACTATACTTCACGGTACGACCCGCTCACCGGCGCGTGGAATCCGATCAGTCACAACAATCGTTCCCGAGGCGTGGCGACCAGCAACGACGGCCATGTTTATGTTGCGCTGGACCAGACCAGCTCAGTGGCGAAGATCAACGCGGTGACTCTGACGACCGTAGCGCACATTGCTCTGGGCGCCGGCAGATATCCAGTGGGAATTGCTGTGGACTACGATGGATACGTCTGGGCGGTCAATCAGTCGAAGGGGACCGCATCGAAAGTCGACGTTGTGAAACACAAGGTGATCGGCGAGTACAAGGTGGGCAGCGGTCCGTACACCTACTCTGATATGACGGGCTACACGCTCCACAACTACACCGCACCGAAGGGCGACTTCTCCCACATGTTCGGCTACACGGGCTGGTCCGGCACTGTTTCGGAGTCGAAGGTGACGACCGTGTGGGAGAAGATCGACGTCGAGGCGATCTTTCCCCCCAAGTCTCACATCAAGGTGAGGTACAGGCTCGGGAACAGCCTGGGAGAGCTGAAGAAGGCGTCGTGGAGCAAGAACTTCGGTCCCTATCCGCCCTCGCAGATGCCGCTGAATTTACAGAACGCCAAGGGAAAATTCCTGCAGGTGGAAGTGTTCATTCAGGCGAGCGACAAGAAGAAGTCCCCAGTGATCAAGTCGATATCGGCAAAGGGAAAGGCTGTGCCGACGAACTGACGTCAGATGTGGCCTTGCTCTGTCGTGTAGAGCGGGATAGTTAGAATTACGCATGCTCGGAGACGTTCGTGACTAATGGCTGGACGCAGACATTTATACACCTAGCAAATCTGTTCGTCCGGGGTGTCGTTTTTAACGCCGCGCTGTATTTCTGCGCCCGCCGCGCAGGCACACGCTGAACAACAAGAACACGCGAAGATGGGAACAAAAGGTTGACACCCGAATTCAGATGTGTACCTTTTGGTCCACCTGTCGCGTATCTCTCCGTGTAAGTTTTGCCGGACTATGGTAGAATGGAGATGTCCCCAGGAAAGGGGAATGGGAGAGCAAAATGATCAAGGTTGGAAACAAGGTTCGCTCCTTCGACTTCAGTGACCGCCCGGGCGGCCGCGATCTCACCGGTGAGCGCGCTTGCTACATCGAGGGCACCGTGGTGGGGTTCGAGGTCCATGAGGGCTGCGAGCGCTACGTCATCCACGTCAAGCGCGACGTCTTTGGCGGCGAGGAGAAAACCCACCGCGTGGGTTCGAAACGTTACCCGCCGGTGAACGGAACCCCGACTCTCTTCGGCGATGTCACCGACTGGGTCGAGCTGGTTAAGGAGAAAAATTATGGGAACTCATAGTTTCATCGGTAAACAGAAGTCGGACGGCACCGTGCGTGCGATTTACTGTCACTGGGATGGCTATCCCGGCCATGTTGGTAGACTTCTGGATAACTATTACAACGAAGAGACAAAGATCGATGATTTGTTGAATCTCGGCGATCTGTCATCGCTCAGCACCACATTGACAGAAACTGTGGCTTACAAGCGAGATCGCGAAGAAAACAATGTCGATGCCCGATTGTTCGAATCACGACAGGATTTCATTCTGTTCGGTCGTGGAATGGGTGCTGATTTTTGGTATTTGTTTCGCAACGGAGAGTGGGAAACAACGAAAAGGGAGAAAAAATGAGCTACGCATGGACAACATCAGAGTTGATTGACGAGATTCATACTCTCAAAGACCTGGCAAAAAGTCGCCTGCAATGGCAAGAAGCGGCTCATTACCTTCAAGAAGCGATTGATCACTTGGAGCATGTCAAGGAAGAAGAGGAGACTGAAGTATCTTTGCAGGTGGCAATGGATCCTGACCTTATAGCTACAGGTGGGTCGATCCTCAGTAAAGATGAAGAGTGATGAACCTCACGACGTGTAAGACCTACCACGTCGTGATATAATGGGGGTGTTCCCCCGGCAGAGTGACTAAACAGAGGAAAAGAACAATGAAAAACGAAGTCCAGGTCAAGAGCGAAAGCACGACATTCAGCACCACCTACTGGGCGACCGGCACTCCGGAAGCCTGCAAGAAGTGGTTTGAGAAGCTGAGTTGGCGTTACCACCCCTGCGGTTACGGCACGTGGGGTGAACAGAAACACGACAACGGTGACGGCACGGTGGTCTGGTACGCCTACCGTTCCAATTCCTGCGACTGAGCGGGTGGTCATCTCCGAAGGAAAACAAATGAAAAACTACGATCCCGAGGTGACCATTCTCCGACAGATGCTGGCGTTGTCCATCATCGAAAAATTGGAGGAATGCGGCTTTGAACTGTGCGATCCCGTTGATCCTCGGCCAACGAAGTCGGCGCGGTGGTCGAAGAGGACAGGGTGGGCGCCGACTGTGGAGAGGGTTTACGCGAGGAATATCACGCCCGATGGTCGTGTCAAAGTGAAGGTCTTCAGCACTGTTATCGAGGGGTCGGACGGGTCTCCCGTGGATGTTCGTGAACGTGGAGAAGACGCCATTCGAGTGTGCGCGACCTACAGGACAAACAGTGGTGAGGAACGAGGCCTGGTCAAGGTGACTCGCGTCCATCGGACGGGTGATATCGAGGACATTGTCGATAGAATGTACCAGCGCATGCGCAAGGTCTGGAAGGCTGCGGCAAGCGGGCCACGGTGCAGCAACTGCGGCGCGCCCACGTTCACCACGAAAAAAGGCAACCAGTGTTGCGCGGAGATCTGTTGGAAGACAGAGGACGAGAAGAAGAAGGACGATCTGAACTTTCGACACCGCCGCAAGCGCCGCCGATACGGCAGGCAGTTCGTGTAAGATCGGCGGACAGTTGATATAATGAACCTGACCCCCGTGGGGGATGGAAGAACGATGAAAAAGTACTTTTCAATGAGTTCCTGTATTGATGATCCGCGCCGCGACGATGATGCCAAAATGCTCCCTTACTGGAAGCACGTGTTCGAGCACTTCGCAGCGCTGGAAGGGATGGACCTGGAATACTTTGGCTGTGATAGGGCTGCGTATGAGTTCAAGCTTGATGACATCATCTTCAAGGTCCTCGAGGATCCGGATGATGGATATCGTTCATGTCTCGGTGTCATCGAGTACGGTGATCAGTCGGACGCCATCTTCTTCCGTCATTCGCTCGGTAAGGTGCGCATCGAAACGTACAATGACGAGGCTGAAGTTGATGAGTGGGATTCGATAAAACGCGAAGGATATCGTCTAGTCGACGTATCGGATGGGCACGTCTGGCTGGAGTTTGGAACGGATAACACACATGACTATTATCCCTATTTCGTTTTTCGTCACACGCCCAAGCAGCAGGAGACAGGGGTATGAAAGTTGGTGACCTGGTAAAAATGAAGTACGAGATGTGGTGGAAACTTCGATCTCGAAAGGACTATGTGACGGACGTCGCGCTCGTGCTCGAACAGACACACAATGCTGTAAAGGTGATGCTGCCAAATGGGCTCGTGAAACGTGGTCTGATAGAGTGCTGGGAGGTGATCAGTGAAAGTCGGTGACCTGGTGAGATACGGGAACGCTACTTCTAGACCGCGCAATGAGCTCCAAAAGATCATCGGTATTATTATCGACGTATCAGGAATCATGATGTGCAGCTGGGGCGTAGACACTCCCTACAAGATGGGGTCTGTAAGGGTCATGTGGCCAGACCACCGCCTCGTCGCACGAGAGACATTCGCCGACCTGGAGGTGATATCGTGAAGGTCGGTGATCTGGTGAGGGTTTGCCCTGTGCGCGCCGACCGAGGCCAGGCCGGCAACACCATCTTCGAATCGAATGACGACCGCACCGGCCCCACCGGTGTTATCGTCGGCCCGCTTGTTGCTGGTCGATATTGGCAAGTGTTTGTAGATGAGCAGTTTCTTCTTCTCTTCCAGGGCCGCTTGGAGGTGATATCATGAAAGTTGGTGATCTGGTGAAATACTGCGACGACCACGATGGACATGTTGAAGATGACATTGGAATGATAGTTGAGATGCAGTTCATCGGCGATCGAGAGATAGTAAGTGTGCTATGGCATAATGGAGTATGGGAAGATGACTCCTGCGAATTTATGGTGGTATCATGAAAGTTGGTGATCTGGTAAGGATCGATTACTCGCACCTCGAAGACAATGTCTATCTGGGCGAACGCGCTCAGCGCCATGGTTGTATCGGTGTTATCATTGATCTGCCGTCAACCCCCGGCCACCAATATTGGAAAGTGCTTGTAGATAAGGTGGTACTTTTTTTCCACCAAACCCGATTGGAGACAATAAGATGAAAACGATTAAACTGTGGGAAGTAACACACCACCAGAACGACAGAGGCACCGATCGCGGTATCGTTCGATACGCAGCGACCGAAGCGGTCGCCACCTGGTTGGCCCGCCAGCAATGGGGTTTTTGTGGACAGGCAGGTGAGGCAAAGGAAGTGGAGCTCAGGGTCTACGAAACAGCGCAGGAGGTGCTGGATGAAAGTCGGTGACAAAGTCTACATTACTACCCACGGAAGGGATGCCGAAGACGACGACTATAGAGCTAGTCTGGCGTGTGTCTACATGCGCGTTAATCAAGAGGTTTGGGAGGTTCTTGCAATCGGCGCTAACAGTGAAATTGTTGTTGGCTCCATCGCGTCACGTGAGACTTTGGCCGACAGCGTGAGCGATGATGCCGTCGACCAGTTCAGCTTCGGCCGGATGGATCTGAAATGGCGCACTCATCTAAAAGTTCCAAAGGGATACTACGACGCCAGCAAAGAAAAACTTGAAAAGAAGTTCGGACCCGAGCCCATCAAGGCTCAGTATTGTGTTGGAGACCTGGTAGCCTATCTCCAAAATGGATCGCTCAATCACGGTATCGTGACAAAAGTCAATCAGAAATCTGTTCGACTGATAGGTGAGGGCAGAGACTTTCGCATCACAATCGCCAACGTGATTCAGCTAGCGGGAGCAGCCTAAAATGAAAGTCGGTGATATTGTGATGTTCAACGATGTCGAGAGCGACTACGCCAAGTGGTTCTTCGGTCATTTGGCCGAAGTCAAGCGGATCCGCCCGGTGAATCATAACGGTGAAGTATACTGTCGAGTACATTGGCTGTTGCCAGTGCAGTACTTTGACACGTACGCTACCGTTTCGGATTTCCGCGCAGACCATTTTGGAGGTGGTCTTTGAAAGTCGGTGATTTGGTTAGACTTAGGAAATCCCACCCAGCGGTGAAGCGTTGGCGAAGAACGTTCCAGAGATACGGAACCCTTGCTATCGGAAAATGGGCGGAAGAGGGTGCACCCCTGCTCCTACTTGAGGAGTGTGATTACAGCGACACGAGGTGGGAGGTGCTCGGTCCGGACGGCGACTTCGCATCTTTTGATGATTTTTTGTTAACAACGAGAGGAATGAAACAATGAAACAGTATTTTTCGATGAGTTCTAGCACCGATGACTACGTCAACGACGGACACGACGACTATAGAACTAATCTGGCGTGTGTCTATATGTGCGATTGGCTGGAGGTGATCAGTGAGTAGATTCAAAGATACTGGGGTAACATTTTATGAAGAAGATCGTGAGAAAGGTCCCTTCATCATTCGAATTGGTGGGACAAGCGAGTTCGTATCGGACCTCGAAGCGCGCGAACTGCGGCAGACAGGCGGTAAGATCGAGGTTGTAGAGGGTTGGGGCAATCGTAGGGCTCTGAAGTTCGAGACCATGGACGCTGCAATCAAGGCAGCGGTTCAGGTATGGAAAATCGAGGGCTTTCACACTTTAATCGAGGCGACGGGCTGGTGAAAGTCGGCAATCTGTGGGGCTCAACGACATGTAAGACCGATCTAGCTGTGGTATAATAAGGATGTCCCCAGGGAGGGACGAAAGAAACCTTTACAGGAGAGACCAATGATTACCAAGAACCGCAACGGAAAGCTTCCCATGTCCATCGTGTTGACCGCACCCAACCCCCTC
>Ga0080013_1002471_pt1 | contig 21713 bp, 18 predicted proteins | sample ETNvirenome_6_85_FD_69236 | JGI IMG/M metagenome (GOLD analysis project Ga0080013, IMG submission 69236) | Marine viral communities from the Pacific Ocean - ETNP_6_85 (SPADES assembly) (version 2) | ecosystem: Environmental > Aquatic > Marine > Oceanic | place: Pacific Ocean | collected 2013-06-19 | reverse complement strand
GAATTTAAATTCTCTCCTCTACCGTAAAGAGCAGGTAAATTGTTATATGCAGACGCAGATAAATACCGACCAGAGGAGGGGATATAACCTAAGTAATTATCTTTTCCCGTATCAGATGGATTTAGAATAATGGGCATACTAGCCCCATCCCTCAAGTATAACTGAGAGCCTGATCTAGGAAGTGTGTGTGCATAGTTTCTACGCCTTCTAGAGTTTCTTCCAATACCCTCATTACCAAAAGGCACAGGTGCTTCGCCAACCATACCTGAAGTAGTAAATGCTGGGGAACCATAATTAGCTACATCAGCTCTTTTAAAGATATTTCCAAGTGCTGACATATTAACACCATCATCAGAACCTCCCCCCAAGTTAGAATCTAAATTCCAAGTATCTCCACCATCACCAATACTAGTCTCCCCAGAAACACTATTAGAAGCCGTAAGATCTTTCTCTATTTTAGAACAGATTACACTTGATACTGTAGCATTCTCATTATCAGAGATTAAAATTTTTGTTTTTAGGATAGCATGAGCAGGAGCAAATTCATCTAAAACCTTTAGAGATTGAAAAAATAAATCTCGGTCAGCAACGCTATCTTCTAAAATACTAAGATCAAAATCTCCAGCAGATAATGTCAAATCCACATGAGAAGACTTACCATTCCACAAACCAAGTAGATGAGTCTTATCAGCTTCTAAGTTATTAATAATATCATCATAGTTTGGGGGATACTCATTACTAGAAGTAAAAAAGACAAAAGACCCCCCAAGTAAAGCATCATCAGTAACTTCTAAAATTTTAGCTTTACAATAATCAAAAAAAGCTTGTGCTTTTGTTTCACTTACACCAAACCTAATTAATTGATCTTGTAGGAAAGTAAGAAGATCTTCCGTTACATGACACTCTCTATAAAAGTTTTCTGTTTCCCAAGGAGGTATTCCAAATATTCTATCCCTATATTTAAATACAAAACTAGAAACACCAAAAGGATATACTTCTCCACCATAATAAAATTGCTCTGGATACTCAGCTACTGTTCGATGTAAAATATGATCTACTACAAACCTAACATTAGTATCTGAATCATTATCAGAATAATCTGACACCCCATAAGTATCTAATGCTTCTTCTCTAGTCCAAGTATCAAAATGACTTTCGCTTAAAGTAGTCTTAGTGAATAAAGTTCCAGTGTCCGTTAGTAAAAGATAATATAAAAGATTAGGAATATAAGATTCCCAAAGTTCTTGAATAGTTGAATAACCCTGTACTACATCATTTTTATAAACTGAATCTACTGCTGCTTGTAATGCTTTCTTAGTACCCTTAGCTTTATAAATAGTAACAGCATTACGCAGTTGCTTTCTCCATTTTGATACATCAGGACCAATTAACTTCCAACCAATAATATCTGCTAAATAAGGTAAATATTCTTCTGGGCATTGTTCAATATCAAGAAGCGCATCTAGTTTGTTTACTTCCGCATTTCTATCAGCAATACTAAAAGACATTGCTTTAAGTAGCTTAGTGAATGGACCACCAGCCTCAATATCCTCTATAAGTAATCCTGCATCAATATAATCTTTAAATGATTGTAATACATAAGTATCAGTAGAATCAGAATACTCTGGGGAATAGATTGCTCCCACTAATGTTTTAAGCTTATCTAATTGTTGTGTTCCGCTAGTCCATTCGCCAGTAGAAGAATAATAACTGTTTGGTAATAACGCTCCTCCCCCAGTACCTGAAAACGCATTCCAGTTTTTCCAAATATATTCTTGAAATCCCTTTACTCCATCAACAAGATTTATAGACCTACCCATGTAAGTCTCATTTACTATAGTATCAAGTACATAAGAAGAAGGGGCATAAGAGCCATCTTCTGGCGCAGAAGCATTCAAAAGGAACATCCAATCCATATTCCTTAAAAGATACTCATGCGTACCAGAAAGGGTAGAATCAAATACACTACCAGTATCAGTATGTAAAGTAGTAGAGCCTAATTGAATAGAGGGTAGTAGAGTTCCACTAAGGTAAGTCTTAAAATCTGCACTCGTATCAAAATCAGAAATATTCTTATTTAGTTTTGATAAAATTTCTACTTGAAACTTAGTGGGAGAAAAATCTCCATACCCCAGTTGATTAATAAAGAATGGTGCAATACCAGAAACAGTAGTAATATTCTGAAAATTATCTGTACTTGATAGTTGGGTAAAAAGTTCAGAAATATTGTCAGCAGCCCTAATATGGCTATTCATTAAAGCTGCAATATTATTTGTCTGTGTACCAAAAAGCTCCTCATCCTTCTGTAGATATACTTCTGGAGTAATAATTTTTAGAGGTTCAATATAATTCCTCTTAAAGTACTTCTGAGTAGCCATCTATATCTGTACCATATTTATAACAAAGTTGTTTAGTTGAATAATCTCATTAAACTCAACATAAATATCTTGAGGAACATTATCTAATGATACAAACAAAACCTCATCTACTGAAAACAAGTCCTTCATAAATTGACCCGTTGATAACCCCTGGCCAAACTCTCTATTATCTACAGCAAATTTATTTAGAATAACTGCTGCTACTTTAGCCTTAATCTCCTCTTCTTTTAAAGTGAGATTTCTATCGTATTTTACAGTTACAACTAAATCCAAGGTTCTAATCAACCCATCAGCCACATTAACCTGAGTCGTCAACATCTTCTTCTCCTCAATAGCAGCTAAGAGTGCAGACTTAAAGGGGACCGTGGCTCGTTGGAGTTGGAGGTTTGATGCTTTTCCCAATAGATAAATATCAATAATGTTAGCAGAACTATAAGCTTTTCTTGTTACAGCCTTACCCTTACCTACAGAACCTGCGGGACCAATAAACGAATTTACAAAACCCTCATAATCCTCCAAAGTGACTATACGATCTTGACGCTTAAAGAATAAGGGTCCATATCTTTTAGCGTGTGTTATAGTTTCTGCATCTGATCCCCCTGTAGCCAAACTAGTATTTTCTACCACACCATCCCCAACAGTATCAGTAGAAACTTTAGTATTAATAACACTAGGAGCAATGTTACCCCGTGAACCCCCACCTGCACGATAAAGTACCGTGTAAGTTGAACCTACGGGTGGCATAACTCCTGTGCTATCATCACCAAAAATAACCACCGCCGCTAAATCATCAGTATAAGCTACTTGAAAAATTCTATCATCATTTCCAGAAGCCATATACACATTAGTAACTTGAGTATAAACACCAGAGGCTCCCGCTGATCCTGGGGCATCAACTAGTACTTGTACACTACCCTCGATAATGGGGGCTTCTATAAGAGGAATTCTACGATCATCAACATCAGCGAAGGTGCCTGTTTGAACTGATAAAGCCCCCTCAAGCAAGGCTAAATTGCTCCAAACAGAACTTGTAGTAGCACCAAGCCCATCAGGGTCAGACTCACTAACATTCAATGTTAGATTCCCCCCAGAACCGAGATCAACTAATTTGCCCCCAGAAACCTTATATAGAGTGAAATTAAGTGGGCCACCATCCTCAGGTGACGCAATAACCTGAACTCTATTAGCAGGAGTTATTAAAAATTCTGGACTAGTAGCAGCAGCATCCAAAGTTAATGTAGCATTAGCAGCCGAAGCTAACGGACCTTTCATCGTAATACCAATTAAATGCAGTAGCTTTTCAACATTATTCCTATTTCGTGCTGTGCTGAGGAAGTTTTCATTTGCAAGCATATCAGCCTTAAGGGAAAGAACAGATCCCATATAAGAAACAAGCTCCATAATCATTAACCCCAAATCAGATTCAATAAAGTTATGATAATCTAAGGGATAAGATGCTTTGATATAATCAACCAACGCTGTTCTGATAGAAAGAAAGTCTGTAGCTGCATAGTCTATAAGATTTTCCTTATTAGAATCGGCAACAGAAATTAATTTCATGAAGTCCGAACTTACTTTGTTAACATATTGTTCAACCATTATTTTAGTGTAACCTCAACTTCCACAGTTTCATCAACAGAAACATCTTGAACCGTTAAACTTATACGCATCTGTGGGGATCCATATAACTCTGCCTCATCTAAACCATAAATACCAAACTTTAATACTCTAGCATTAGGTAAATTAGTAGCTATAGCCTCCAACACCTCTTCTTGTATACCAAGAAAAGTATCCTCATCAAAAGGATCAAATAAATACCTACGGATATTCACTCCATAGTTAGGGAGCATAATTCTTTCACCTTTTTCAGTAAGCAAGAGTTGTTTTAGATTATTCATTAATAATCTATTACCCGAAACCTTACTAAAATAACCATTAGTAGTGTCTTCTCCAGTAGGAAAGTTTAACCCAAACCTCTTCTCTGAACTACCTTTAGCACTTCGTAAAAGTTTTGGGTGGATAGTCCCACCATAAGTTGTTAGATTCTCTAGACTCATGTTACATCAATATTCTTGAAAAATCCTTTTTGGTTAAGATAGTTTTTTTGTATCTCACTAGTAGTTAGGGCCTTACTATAAAACTTTATACTTCCTACATACCCATTCAAACCACTACCAAGCCCATGATACTTACCCATAAATCCACCCTCACCTACTGACAAATCAGTATTACCATATTTATAATAACCATCAGTATATCCTCCCCCCAAGATCCAAGGTGTAAAAGCATCAATACCATTTCCAGGTTCGAAACTAGGACCGTCATCTTCATAAGTAAAACTATTACCTTGAGTAAGGGTGGGGAGGTCTGGGGGTTGCCAAACACTACCACCAAATACTCTAGCAATAGAACAGGTAGTAAACTCATTACCATCCAAAGTAAGAGTAACTAAGTCTTCAGCAGGATTAACTGAAATACCAATATGCATAAACTCATTCTCTACACCACTAAATGCGATATCACCCCTAAGATCAAAACTAGAAACTGTAGATGATGTATCTACAGCACACTTATTAATCTTAATCTTAGAAGCAAAATACTCCTCGTCCTCAACATATTGAGTAAAAGCAATACTGCTAGCATTTACTGATTGAGTAGGAGCAAGGAAAAATACTGAATGATCATTCAAGGAATTATCTGCTGTAGCATTAGATGGGAACTCATCATGTGCTACTTGTCTATCCCTAGAAAAACCAAGTAACATACCCCTAACAATTTCAGATCCAGCGTCATACTGAGTATATCTATCTTCTACTAGTGTATCTGGTACAGTACCTCCAATATTTTCACAACCTAACATAACCTTATTGTAAGACGAGGTTCCCCAACCAGTATCAGCATAGGGGGTAGCTTGAACTGTGGAATAATCAGGAATATGCGCCCAAAACTCAAAAGTGCATCCTGCATCTAAGTAAGTAAAATCTTGGAACGGTGGGATATTTGGAAGATCCAAATAACTTCCTATAGAACTTGGGGTTCCATCAGCAGAGCTTAACTTTCTAAGTCCTTGTAAATAGGGGATACTTAGACCTCTTCTAAAGACAGAAGATGCTCCCAAACTAGAATCAGCTACCATTCTAGCATTACCATATACTCCCTTGGGGGCATCTGTTCCTGCTGGAGGATGAATATTGGCACAGTTTAAAGTTTCATATTTACCAGAAGAATCTACAATATTAGTTTCTAAGAAATTATATGCACCAATAAGCTGATCCATTATAACAGAGTCTGTTAAATTTGCTACAGTAGTTACTGTTGAAGTATCCCCAGACACAGCACCACTATCAAGTATAGTACCTGCTCCAACAGGAGGAACTAATAGATTTTCTAATACTACTGCTCCCTCCGTCTCAGATGCAACAACAAAATTATTTTGTAAGGGTAAGACTACACCACTAACCTCCCCCTGCCTAAACATTAATCTCTCTTGTTCTGCCTTGGTGGGGGTTAGATGGTAAGATCTTAGGAAACTAAAATCATTTACAGGAACTTCTCCCCTTCTATAAGTTAGATTCTCCCCAGCAAACTGTTGGGCTTTCCAAGCAATTTGAATCTGCTTTTTACGCTTATTAATCTTAGCATCATGTTCGACTGCTATAGAAATAAGGTTTTGCTTTATATTTCTAACCACAGCACCGCCCTCAACATAACCAGACGCAATATAGCCAGCAATCTGCGATTCTACATCATTAATGTGCTTATTTTTTTGACCAATTAAGAGCTGTAATAAATGATCAGCCTTATACTCCATATTAGCCTGTAAAGAATTATCAATTTTTGTATCATCAAATAATGTGCTAACAAACTGAGTTAAATCATTTTTAGTAAAAATAATCCCCTTTCCACCCAGGTTAGGATTATATTTAAACTCCCACATTTCACCAGAAGAAGCGTCTGGTATTAGCGACGATGGGATAAACTCCTCTTTATCTATATCAAAGAAGGGGATTCCGCCCTCCTGAGCATCATAGTATAAACCATCAATAGAAAGTAAGAATTGGCCCTTTTTGGATCTTGGTGGACCATACACAAGATCAAAAACCTCTAAAAGCTTATCTTCCTCTTCTGTACTCACGGGGAGATTAGAACTAACCCAAAAATCTAAATCTGAATCCGTAAATGGATCTCCATTAAGATCTGTGAACATTTCATCCATTAATGGCTCTTTTGCTAAACCTCTAGACCTCTCATCCATGATCTCAGCAATAATACTTAGAGTATTATCAGCTTTTTCAATAAACTTCAAAGAGGCTGAAGTCTGTAGTTTTGCTAAAGCAAACTTTTTATCGGCATCAACAGCAGGATCATAATTTGCAGCTATATTAATATTTCCTGCTCCTTCAGTTACTCCCAACATATCTGTAATACCATTTATACAGTCCTCAATAGCTTTAAGATCATCAGATAAAGCGTCGGCTGCTCCAATAAATCCTTCAGCAAGACCGAAAACTAACCCAGCAAAATTCGTAATTTGTTCAAAAACATTTTGATCATCCCCATCCATACCGTCCCTAGAAGTATCAGATAAGTACCTATACTCCCCAGTACCAGTTATCATCTCCATAATTCCAGTTTCTCTAAAAGCTTTTCTCCAAAAACTCCTAACTTTGTCTTCAGCAAATTCTCTGCCTGTCTGAAGTCCATTAACTAAATGACCCAAGGAGGTGCTAGGAAACAAAGATAAAAATGCCTTTGTAAGACCTAAAGCACAGGTTGGGATCCCAAACTCCGCTGCTAAAGCTGGGAGTGGGGCACCAAAATCTGGAATATTAGATCCTAAGTTTTTTAAACTATCAACATTAATTGTTACCATTATTCAGTTACCCTTTCATAAAAACTTTTTATTCTATCTGCGGCAGGATTGGCAGGATCGGCAGGATTGGCACCAAAACCATTATTTAAATGTACATTTGGACTGCCATTTATATATACAGTACTATCAGATTTCTGCTTTAAATCCTCAGAACTCTTTAAATTCATCGCACCACCAGACTGAATATTCATATTCCCCCCAGAGTTTAGATTCATATCACCATCAGACTGAATATTCAGACTCCCCCCAGATTTTACATCAATACTTGATGGAGATTCTATGTGAATAACCCCAACAGGATCAGTACATTTAATATCAATTGAACTGGCTGCATGAATCCCAATTTTTCCATTAGACATAATCTCTATAACTACACTTTTAGTGTCTGGATCAACTTTTTGTGCTTCAATAAAGATATTTCCTCTATTAGCAAAGACATTAATATCTCTACTCCAACTCTCTATCTTTACCATGCCTGGAGATTCATCTGTATGATCCTCAGTTGTCCTAACCGCACCATTACCCTTATTAGTAATGAGTAATTCTTGCCCACCTTGTTCAACAGATAAGGCAGCATCTCCATTTCTAGTAGCTAAATCAATAGATCCTTGAACATTCCCCTCCATACCCCTAATTGGGGCAAATCCATCGCTGGACCTACTCGTAATTCTAAAATAATCATGATGCTCATTTCGTAATTCCATAGCATCAATTTTTGGACTAGAATTTAATCTAAGTTGTTGCCCAGACATACTCTCTAATTTAACACCCACATCCCACTTGTTAACATTATTTCTATCACTAAGAATAATCTCATTTCCTTTAGGTGTTTTTAATCCATATTGTTGAGGAACTCCTCGGAAGGAATATTGCCCCTCACCAAAGGGTAAAAATTGCCACTTTTTTATTATACTTTCTTTATAATCAGTAGTGTAATTATATGCTTCTGCTGACATATTTAAAATACTACCCATATAAAAGAATTTAGAAGACCCATTAGGTTTTACAGCAATAATATTTGTCCCAACTTCTGGTATCATCACTAAACCACAATGCTCATCCGATAAATAAGGAGATGAATAAAAAATATCCTTCTCTTCTCCTCTAGTATTTTCCCTATTATCTTCCCTAAACTCAATAGCCTTAAATGAACCTGATTGTCGAGCATCATAATTCTTCATTACTGTAAACATGCGGATATCTGGATATCCGGCCCTATTTATGGTATCAAAATAAGGTATAGGGTCTTCTACAGCTCTATCATATTCTTTTGTTAGTTTTTTTATTTCTTGGTAACTCATTATTCATCTGGGTGGTTGTTAAAAAGGGGATCTGGATCTTCTGTAAAATCAACGGGGAGGAAACTTCCACCCGTATTAGGAGTATTATAATCATCATCAAACCAAGACGGTGCCACTGGACTAAGAGTATTATAATCATCATCAAACCAAGAAGGGTCCGACAATTGCCTGACTGGTGGTGGTGGTGCGTCAGGGTCCACATAACCCTTCTCAAAAGGGTAAGGCTCTCGTTCAGCGCCGAACTCATCAAAATATTTGTCTTGCTGTAGTCCATAGGGTAAGTTAGGGTCTTCTATAACAAAATCTTCATCTTCAGGCAATTCACTCTCTTGGGAGATCGGCCCGGTGGTTTGTGAAGGAGTGGGGCGTGTAGAGGGCCGATCTACTTCTGGCTCTGGGCCTAATAACAACTCTAAAAGAGGCTTATATTCTGGTTTACGATTTAAACCCTCTCGTATCCTTCTTATTAAATCAGTATTCCTTTTGTCTCCAGACGGCCCGCCAATCCCACCACCACCACCACCACCAGCCTGTCCCCCACCATGCATATGCTCAGATTCTACTGGTAGGCGGGCTACCTTAAATTCTGATACTACTTCTGATGGAGTAATCGTATGTCTAAATCCAGAAATTAAATACTTTCCAGTAAAAATACTATTAAACACGCCTAGATTTTGAACTAAACCAGCAACCTTTGGTTCAGAAATAAGTAATAGTACACTAGTTCTCACTAAATCCAAAGAATTGTTAATTTTAAAGTAAGGTAAAGTTTTTATACTTCCCTCACAAACAGAATCTAAAACCTTTTTTGCTGTATCTACTAAAGCACCAGGAAGAGAATAACCTTCATAAACTGAGTTAAACTTAGGATAGTGTTTCTTTTGTGCTGCTGCGGTGCGCTGTGCGGCTTTGCGTCTGTCCTTGCGAAGCTCAGAATCTACCCATTTAGAGCCCGTACGCATACCAAACCCCATCCGGCTATATATATTTTCCCCCGGTGACGGGACATATCTGGCATCTTCGGAGGCATTAGATGTAAAATCTCTTTTTTGTACAGCCCTTCTTGCTACCTCAGCCCCCTTTATTAAAGAAACAAGATATTGCATATTAATATTCAAATTAATACTTAAAATATTTGAATTTGCAACCTTCCCACTGTGAAAAATATGCTCTGTTTCTGAAGGAGGGATATCCGTATTATTTAGTAAAAAAGAATCTCTAGCAGAATTTATGGGCTTAGAAGTATTACCTGTAGTTATACCTTGTGCCCCTCCCCCCTGAAGAAATGTATGAAAAGGGTCATCTTTAGCAAAAAATTTACTACCTTCTTCCCAAGGGGGGTATAGTGAATTAGGAGAAAAAAAAGTTGAAATCATTCTTGCATCCCCAAAAATCTTTACTGTGTCAACTTTATTATTAATTTTTAATAATTTTGTAAGCTTTTTTGCTTCAATAGCCTCTATCAGGTCTTTAGATTGTACACTATCTAAAACCAAAAGTTCAGACATTTCAAACTCTGGATAAATGTTTGAATTAACTTTACTTCCTATACCTTCATTTATAAATTTAGATAATTCTTCCAAACCAGCAGTAGTTTTACCATATTTCTTAATTGATATAAAGGGGTGTTTATCATAGTATTCTAAAAACGAATGTTCTGTAGCGGTTGCCCCTTTTTCCTGCTCAAATATAGGCTGGCTCAATAATATTTTTTCATCAGCTTTAAAAGTCTTGTAAAAGTCACTATAAAAATCTTCTTCACTAACTCCATTCCAATCTTTCATCTTAGATAGCTCCTCCATAGTTGGTCGCTCACCTACAAAACTAGGTGGGGAAAAATATTTAAAGGGATATGGGGACTGCTCACCACTATCTAACTTCCGAAAAGGATTACCTTGCCAACTAAAAGAAAAACCTAAACTAGGATAAAAATGTTCAGCGTAAGTAAGATTAAACCCTGCTATATGCTCCTGCATATTACTCAAAGCTTCTTCAGTAGGATTATCATAAAAATCATCTAAAATCTCAATTGTATCTTCAACAATTTTTGCATTCTCCCCCATGCGCGTAAAACTTTTTATTCTTCTCTCCCGCCAGGGTAGCCCCCTATCAAGAACCTCTCGTCTAAGATTATGATTGGTAGATCTCACCCAATCAAAAGAATTTTCCAACCCACTAACGGTATTAACTTTATGATCAAAAAGTAATGTATCTAAATTAGGAAGACAAACTATTACATTTTCTCCCTCACCAGTAGCTAGTAAATTATCCCTAATATAATCAGTAATACTATCTCTAATTACATGATGAGCCTTTCTAATTTTTCCAGGCCAAATAAGATCTTCTGCCCTAACAGGAGATTCCTTGAATCTCCACGCAGAGATATCGTCACCAAAAATAGGTGCTGATCCTTGGACTTGATATGTCCCGTCACCTAATTGGTCTTTTTTATCAAGTAAATGATTAATAGGGCTTGGACCTAAAGTTAGAACTAGTTTTCTTAGTCCATCAGCAGAATAATCATATTTTATGTCAATAGGAAATCCTGCATTAGGCCCAACAGACACAAGACCATCTTCAACACTATCATATCCATATTGAATGTAAAAAGGATTTGCGCCAATTGCCATTGCTTGACTAAGTTGTGAAGTAGCATTTATATGTTGTTGTAAAAAAGATTTTTCAAAAATATGCTCAGGATCTATAATCTCTAAAACATATTTTGATGAGAGAGATTTACTAAAACCTATTTCATGTTTAAAGGATAATAAATTTCCTAGTGCTGTACTAAAAATATGCTGTTGCTCACCTTGAGTAATATGAACAAACGCTGTTTGGGCTGGATTAGACATTAATCAGGTAATAGAATTCTATCATGTAAGTTGAATCCCTCAAAGGGATCTGGGACATTATTAAGGAGCATAACTCTCCACCACTCTGTACTATTATTATAGAACAAATCTGCAATTAGATCTGGTCTATTCTCGAATCCAGCAGGAACATGCCCTTCTTTTACTTTAGTAATTTTTGTGATATTTTTTGTGTAAAAATCAAAATTAGTACTTCCTGTAGATGTAGTTACACCCCTCCCCCTATGCGTTTGAGTAACTACACCAGCCGTATATCTTGTTAGTTTTGTCATGATTATCTAACCAAAGTTACTACCAAATAAATTATTCATAATATTCTGTGAAGCGGTTACTGCACTCTCCCCTGCTTTTGCTTCTAACTCACTAGTTGCCATAGCCTTAGAAAAAACATTATGAAAATAAACATCTTCCTGAGGATCAAGACTATGTGGAGACTCTACTACAGATTCCCACCCGGCTAAATTATCTCTAGTATGCTTACTAGAATCCAGCCCGGTAATTTTAAATGTACCTAAATTTCCCATTCTTACCTCTTCCAAGGATAAAGAAATTACAATTACTCTCGGTAGTAATGTCATGTTATCATACCCAGCCAGCTCATTGTGGGAAATATTTACATCAGTACAGATGCAGGGGAGATTTCTGTATAAAACTCCATGTGTTAATCTTACTATAGGTGGACCATTTAATGTATTTGTAGCATCATTTAATACTGTAGACCTAAGTAAATTTACCCAATAGTTAATTAAATCAAGCCCCCTAATATCTCGTTCAGGGGATATAGCAAAATTTCCATAAAGATCCATGTACTCATGATTTTCTTGTGTTCCACCCCATAGTCCTGTCAACTTCTTGTAAACAGCATCATAATGATTGGCTCCGTAAGCTGGAGCATAGGAATTATCCCCACTATTTCCATCCACAACATCAAACATATAACTACCCTCATGAAAAAAGGCTGCCTTCTTTTGTTCCTTACTTAAACTAGCACCAGACCCAAAAGCTTTATAATATTCCGCCCCCATCATTGATTCAATATGGGGATGGGTTAGATTAAAATTAACTTTAAAAGATCTAGACTCTGCACCAGTATAGGTATACATAGATCCAGCCCTACCTAAAGGCTGATACTTTACATAATTTGCTCTTTGAGATTCTTGTATAATTGGATTCTCAAAGAAAGGAACTCTTCTAATTATCTTATTTTCCGCCCCTGTCCCCTTATGAAATACTAATGTAAGTCTAGATCTATCCTCTAAAACTGTATTTATCTTTTTTGTACTTAATAAAACCATATTAATCTCCTATTGAGTCATCTCTCCAGCCATTCGCTGAAGCAAAAGGTTAGTCTTAGTAAGTTCACGAATAGTCTCTTTTTGATTTTGTTGATTCATATTATTTGCCACAGAGTTTGCAAACTCAGGCATAATAGCTTGCATTTGTAATATTGTTCTTAATGTAGATGAAGACATTGAAGCAAATTTACTAGAACCAAAACTAGTTTCTCTTTCTTCTCTATTTTTAGCGTATTTAGCTGCATTTTCATTAGCCCTTTTATTTGCTTCTTCAATCTTGGTTTGCCTCTTGCTTTCACTATAAGCCAAGTATAAAGGGGCGGCTATCATCGCCGCCACACCAATACCTAGGCCAAGTTTACCGAAAGCAAGACCCGCAACTCCCGTCTTACCCGCACCCATCCCCAACCCCTTACCTATAGTATTAAGTTTTATAGCAGCAGTTAGTATAATCAATTCAGCAATTAATGTTTTAGTTGCAAGGGTATGTTCTGAAGCAAAAGTAACAATCTTTCTCCCTATATCCAAAATGGGTTCAAGAACTTCATCTCTTAAAATACCCAAACTCTTATTTAACTCCTGTGATTTTTTAAAAGTTTCTCTTTCCGCCTCAGTCAAATTACTAAGCTTCTCAGCAAGAAGGGAAAGTTGAAGATTTTCCTCCCCCATAATTTGTGTCCAAAAACCTAAATTAGCAGCCCGTAATTTACCATCACCCACAAAACTTCTTCTAAAACCCCCAAGTTCAACATTTACCTTCTCAAATAAACTCAAAAAAGTATCTGTATCTAAAGCTCCCAAATTAGTAGCTGCATTACGAAGCTCCGTTACCGCTGGGCCTCCAAGTGCTGCGGCTACATCTGCTCCAATATCAGCTTTAGTTAATCCCTGCAATACTGAGGTAATTAATCCTTCAGACCCCATCCCAAGTATACCAATAAGTTCTGACTGCATCCCCACTATTTTTTCTGTTGTTCCTAAAGCAGCAGTAGTTTTTAAGGCATCCCCCAACTTAGATATAGCCCCTACAAGAATTTCAGTAGATATCCCATACTTTTCAGTAGTCGCATTTAAATGCTTAGATAATCTCCCAGTTGCTTCATTACTTAATAATCCAGTAACTCGCAACTGAGCCATAGCACTAAATAATAGTTGAAAATTTTGCCCAGTAATTTTCATCCTGTTACCTAAAGCAATAAGATCTTTATTATATCCCTTAAATCCAGACCTAAAGGCTTCTACTTGAACCAGTACCGCATCTTTGTAACTTCCAGGTAGATTTTCTAAAGCAGTACTATTAGCCCCCATAATAGTAGCAAGGGTTTGATTCATCCCTAGTGCTACTCGTTGTGTTGTATCAAACTCTTTTATTCCTGTCACAAACTGCCCAGCAATACTAATATTTAATGCAGATGTTAATCTTTTTAAAGAATTTGTAAGAAGACCATCCCTTGATTTTTTTTCTTTTTCCTTCTTTGCTGCCTCTTCTATCTCTGCAGTATTCTTCTCAAGAGCCGTATAAAAAGATGTCTCCATACTATTAGAAAGTTTATCTAAAGACGAATTTAAAGCCCCTAAATTCTCACTAAGTACATTTTCAAGATTAACAAATCTTTCCTTACCTCCCTGTTTCCTACCCATAATTATCTTTTAAGTTTGTATACTTGTGGCATATTAGTGCTATTTGCTATAAAGGTTCTATAGTTATCTTTTGGGAGCTGAGTAGCCCTATTTATATAGAGATTTTGTAGATTTTCTGGTGTTAGCCTCATCTCAGAAGGGAAATGAACACAAGACAATAATAAATTGCCTTTTGTTGAAACAAATTCCACGGGCCTAACTACTAGAGCCATTCTCCACCCAGTATACCCCCCAAGCCTATTTGTATAGTTAAAAACGACTATATCTCCTATATCTAGATTACTGGCTGAAGGCTTTACTAGAGCCGCATTCAGTTTATCCTTAGCGTAGCCTGCAAGCTTGATTGCTCGATCAAAGGCTTTTTTTAAAAATTTATCGTTTTTTTGTGTTACAGCCATGAAAAATTTGCCTATAATAAGTTATTATTAATAAGGGTCTAGAAGAAAGAAACATGAAAAAGAAAAAAAGTGTATACTGATCCAGACATCGAGATAATAGATTTTCTTGATCTAATTAATGTTACTTTAAGTAATACTTTTATTGAAAAATGGAAATATAAATATAGTGAAAAATTTATTAAGCATTTTCAATTAAAAATATTACAAGCATTAAACAATCAAAAACCTCTAAAGCTCGATACTTTATTTAGGTATTTAACCAAAAAATGCAAGTATTCACCAGACCAAGTGAACAACTTCTTTGAGACCATAGAAATTGAACTTTACAAACCATTAATCACTATAGAGCGTAAAAAATGAAAGACCTTCGATCCGAAGCTACTGGAACAGCCTTATTTGCTGCATTTTTCTTATCTCCACTTGGGGATATATTTATGATAGTTCTTTATATTTATTGGCTCTTTGCTACATTATTCGGATAATGTTTATCAAAACAATAAGTAATTCAAAGTACGATACTTTTAGGCAATGTAAGTTAAAATATCGTTATCGCTACATTGATCGTCTCCCAGAATCTAAAGAAGCTAATACTGATGCTTTACATTTTGGATCTTATATACATAAGATTTTAGAAGATGGTGTGAATGCTAAGGCTCTTAGTGAGTTAGAAGCATTAGCAGAAGAGCATAAATCTACCTACTCCTTCCCAGATTTATATAACCGTAAGACATCCCTCTGTCTAGCTAATTTTTTAAAATTCAATGCTTCCTTGGGTGAATCTGTTGCTACTGAATTAGTTTACGAGGCTGAGGTAAAGGATGATATTACTGTTAATGGTATTATTGACCGTGTAATTAAAGGGACAGAGGGTGGATACCTAATTATTGATTATAAAACCTCAAAAAGAGAGAAAACCAAGTTTGATCTCTACCAGGATATGCAACTACAGGGGTATTGTTATGCCATTAACAAAATATATAAAACTCCTATAGAAAATATTACTTGTGCCCACTACTATCCAGTAACTAATAACTTTGTTTTCGTTCAATATACTAATGCTCAAATAGCAGGCTACATACGCAAGGTGCTAGACGAGGTTTGGAGGATTAGAAAGCTTAAAAAAGATGATTTTTGCGCCTCCAAAAACGAGTTCTGTAACTGGTGTGGATATAAGCCTTACTGTGGCTTGTTTACGGACCAGGAGGCAGTAAAACACAACATTTCCGAAGCTAAAGAGCGTAAAAAAGCCAAACAATCTGCTAAATCTAAAGTCTAGATCCGTATTATAGACTGCTATGGTTAGCCCTAAGATAATTCAGGACTTTTTAGAGGAGAATTTTGGTTCTGTAGGCAAAATCTCCTCTAATGGGCAAGAATTTATCATGCCTTCACCCTACATGGAGGATGATTATAAATGCCACTTCTCCATCAATCGAGAAACTGGACTATTTCAAGATTTTAAAACTGGTAAGGTAGGGAATTTCACTAGTCTATATGCTCATACTAAGAATATCTCTTATAAACGAGCATCAGCAGAATTAATGATGGCAGATTTTCTAGATGATTCTCCCACAGAACCAACACAACCCACCCAGAAAACCGCAACCAAAACTCCCCTAAAATTAATCCCCATAACTATTAATTCTATTCATTCTGGGGACGATAGAATACTTAATGCCTGGAATTTTCTATTCATTAGGAAACTATTTAATTTAGAAAATCCTCAGGAGGATGCTTATTTTCTTTGTACGGAAGGAAGATACGCTAACAGATTAATTATCCCCTTTAATACCCCCAATGAAGAATTATACTATTTTCAAGCTAGAGCATTATCAGGGGATCAAAAACCAAAATACCTAAATCCCTCAGAAGGATATCCAAAACCTTCCCACATCCTCTACCCCTTTGATAAAGACTCATCTTATGTAATTATCTGTGAAGGGCCTTTGGATGCAATTTCCCTTCAATTACAGGGTGTAAACGCTACCTGCACTATGGGTAGTCACACCTCCCGACAACAAGCCCTAGAATTGCTCGATTTTGATGGAAAAATCATCCTAGGATACGATAACGACGAAGCAGGGGGTCGCGGGGTTAGAGCGTTTGAAAAGCTCAGAAAAGAGAATTTAATGGCGAATTTTTATATACTCTATCCCCCGAAGAGATATAAAGATTGGAACGAAGCTCATGTAGCGGGGGTTGATTTAAAAACCCACATGGAAGAAAATACTCAGGAATATACTTACGAGTATACTATTAGCTCAGAGCTTAATCAACTATAAGATAATAATCTGGGGTGATTATTAGCTGGTTGAGTAGGGTGTACTTTGCGTTTACTAAATAAGTACCTTTAAGATTACCCAAATTTCCTGTACTAATAACCTCGTCATGGGATTTTAGTCCGTCTGTATCCCAATTCCAGATAATAGTATTATCTGAGGTAACATCAACTGTACTAGAAGTATCGGAATAACCAGAAACCTCTACCCTAGAGGGTAAGTTTGGATCTTCATTTACCTTTACAATTTGGAATGCAGCAGACATAATAGCAGAATCTTTAAATAGATTCTTCACTGAACTATCTAAGTTTGAATTTTCTACTGTAATCTCGGTTGTCATCTTTAGATCAGTCCTAGAGCCTAATCTAATCCTCTTATTCGTTAGGAGGTTTTTAGGTTTTAAAAGAAGGGGCTCTGTTGATACAAAGAAAGTATCGTCATATAAATGGAACTGATTAATGAATATTTGCCAACTAGAACCACTATTTATCTTTACTGTCCAAATATCAAGGTAATCATTTACAGCGGAAGCCTGATTACTAATAGTTCCTCCATCCTCTAATCTACCCTCTAATACATCCCCATCCCCCCCAGGAGTTCCATTTAAAACTACTCCAAATTGTCCATCAGCAAGTTTATAAATTTCTCTATCTTGATAATCCCCCGTATAGTTTGAGGTATCAAAAGAAGCATCATCAACAGTAACCCCAGTATTAGAGGCTTCAAAACGCATTAAAATAGTACCACTTGTGGCTGAGGTAAACTCTACAAGATTATCAGCATCTAATACTGAGGCTGGGGTACTATTAGCTGCTTTTGTAAAGATATGTACAGAGCTAATGGCATATGGATCCTGATAAGTTCCATCATTAATAAAAAAAGCTCTTAATAATACTGGTTGGTTTGCACTAGGGCGGTTGTGTCGATCAAATACCTCCTCGTTATTTATTTTCATTTTAAAATCTGGTAAGGGCATCGTTCTGGTCTTTTACTTCTGCTTCATATAGCTTTAAAAAGGTTACTCGTTCTGTCCGAGTTAGAGATTTTACATCAGAATAAGAAAAACCTAACTTATGTACCAGTATATAGGCTTCATGTAATAACTCTTCTAAATCAATCTGAGTTATTAGCTCACGGAAAAAAAATTCTCACCCAAAGGAAGATCAATAATATTGTGAGTCTTACAGTCTTCGCAGATAAATTTCACCTTTGTCTGAATACCGTACTTATCTCCGAAAACATCATTTGTGATGGTATGAAGATCCCTTAGGGGTAATTTTTTAATAACCTTAGCAATAATTTTCTTATTTGTATTTCCACCAATCTCCTCAACAAGCCTCCATAAAGCAGATTTAGCAGAATCAGCAAGACTCATAGCCTTCTCATCGGCAATTCGGGGGAATCTAACCTTGGCTGTTTTTTTAATAACTTTTAGTTCAATCTCATGGGGATCTTCCGTAAAATCTGGGATATATTTTATGGGAAGTTCTGAAAGGTTGATAGTTAAAGGATTATCTCCCCCACAACCAGGACAAGTAATTACTACGCTGTAGTCTTCACCAAAAGAAATTTCTCTAATTTTAAGAATTAGAAAAAGTTTATCTATCTGTAAAAGGGAAGAATAGTCTATATTTTCCACACATCTTGATAAGATTAAATTTACTGGATCAAGATCACTATTTTTTGATGTAATTAGTGCTTTTTCATCATCAAAGGTCATTGGGCGAATGCTAATAGTATTAGCACCGTTGGTAGTTTGATAATATTGACACTTTGATGGTACAGTTACATCAAGAGCTGTCTCTGTTGGAAGAAATTCTAAAATATCATTAATAGCCTTTTCTTCCTCGTCTTTAATATTTTCTGGATTTACTTGTTCATTCATAATTATTTTTGTATTTTTGATACAATCTCAACTATTATTATAGTGTAGATGAAGATAAAAGTAGGAAACCTAAAGTCCAAAATAGATACAGATAACCCACAACTCTTAGAAGCATTAGTTGATCTTTATTCTTTTAAAACTCCTGGGGCAGAATTTGTACCTGCTTACGGTAGGGGCTGGGATGGCAAAACATCTTTTATTTCTAGGGTAGGAATGTTTAGGTCTGGATTATTGCCTAGACTATTAGAAGACCTAAAGAAGATTGAGTGTACCCCAGAAATTGAATATAGAGATCCCCAAGAAAAACAGCAAACAGGGGCTTGGGAAATTCCAGGATTCAATTTATATGATTACCAAGAAGAATTTGTTTCTCGCTCAATAAAAGAAAAGCGAGGAATCATCAAATCTAGTACAGGATCTGGAAAAACACTCATAATTGCGGCTATTGTAAAAGCTCTTCAAGGAAGAAAAATAGTTATTCTTTTCAATGCAAAACAACTACTAAGACAAACCTATGAGTTTTTAACAAAAGATTGTGGGTTAGAAGGAATAGGCTTATGTTTTGGGGAGGGATATATTTATGGGGATATAATGCTCTGTACTGTTCAAAGCATAGACAAGATATTGGATACGCATTTAGAGGATTCAGAAGCACTCCTAGTTGATGAGGTGCATGAATTTTCTAAAGGTAAGACAACCCTAGCTGCCATACAGTCTTTCCCAAAGGCCATATATAGATTGGGGTTTACGGCTACAGTACCCAATGACCCAATTCCGAAGTATAATTTAGAAGGGGCATTTGGCCCAGTATGGGAAGAAGTAACTACTTCTGGACTAATTGAACAGGGACTTCTAACAAAGCCCGTAATTCAATTAGTTAAAATGCAAAAAGAAAAACTTGAAGATTATGAAGATCTAAGTTATTCAGAAATTTACGATACTTTTATTATTAACAATAAAAATAGAAATAATATTATTAAGGACATAATTGATGAAATCAGAAAAGATAATAACAGAGCCCGCATACTTGTACTTACCAAAAATCTTGACCACGGAAGAGCCTTGGAAAAGCTTATTGGAGGAGAATGTAAGTTTCTTGAAGGGGCAAACTCCCTCGGAGAAAGGTATAAGAGTATATCCCACTTCCGAACAGTTGAAGAACCTAGCATACTCATTGGAACCAAAATCCTCCAAACGGGTATAAATATTAAGGAAATTACACACTTTATCAATGCTAGGGGACTTAAATCAGAAATAGCAACACTACAAGCATTAGGAAGATCATTAAGGCAGCATGAGAGTAAAACAAAGGTTTTTGTCTATGATTTTTTAGATACAGTTAAATATCTAAAAGCCCATGCTAATAAAAGAAAAAAATATTATAAACAAGAAGGGCATGAAATTATAATACTATGAAAGCAAAAGAAAATTTAAAAACACAATTAGGCTACTTATCTTTGGATGATACAGAGAAGATAACATTTTTAGTAAAAGAGTTAGAACTATTTCTAAAAAAGAAAAGTATCAGTGAAGATGGCTTACGAAGACTTGATAATATTTCGAGAGAATTAGAAAATTTTAAATCACTCTATACCTGGAAAGCATTTAAGTTGCTTAAACAAGGCCATATGTTAGATTAACGAGGCTCTGGTAAAGCTAGTTCTGGGTTTGCCATTTTTAGCCTCAAAGTCCAATTTTCCATATCTAGAGTAGTCCAGCGATCCTCTGCCAACCGTTCAATGTTTTCTAGGCGGTTATCAATGTTGCCCAGCTTATCATTCATCCAGACTACTCCCCCACAAATCAACATAACAAAACTCAAAGGAATGAGGGTATCCTTTGAGAGATGAGTTTTTTTTCCATTTTCAGTCATAATAAAGCCTAGCTTACTCTTTTGACGGTTATTGCTGATCCAAGCATTAATTGAGTATTATATGTACCGTCAATAGTTACAGTAATACTTTGTCCACTAGTTACAGGCCCTACCCAAGAAATACTTAGTGGGTGCGGGTCTGTAGCTGTATTAACTCTATATGTAATAGCAGTTTGAAGTACTTCATCTAATTTTACTCTACAAGTAATTTGGTTATTTGTAGTATCAGTTTGTGCTGCTGCGGTAAGGGTTACTTCATATTCTCCAGTTGCAGAAACATCTAATTCTTTATCTGTATCGTTCCAGTTAAAATGAGAAGAATTAGATGATGTGGTATACATATTTCCACACGAAGAGGCAAAATTATATTGATCGTCTGAATTTACCCCAGTTGCATTCATACGAATATGAGCATAGGGCGGAGGGTAGGGCATCCCGTTAATATTACCCCCTAATGTAACCTCACCAGAAACATCAACAGTGTCAGTAAAAGTAAAAGCCGTGTCCATTTGTCCTGATTCCCAATAACTCATGGCTGGATACCACGCATTCTCATCGCCGCTCCACTTCAAAATATTGGTATTTGTTGGGGCCACATTACTAACAGCATAAGAATGAAGGTGTGTGGCACTAGGACTGCCAACAGCAGCATTTAAAACCACTACACTAGTATCAACAGTCCCCGACCAAGCATTTAAAGCATCTATACTAGTATCAAGGGTGCCTACACTAGGATCAACAGTCCCCGACCAAGCATTTAAAGCATCTATACTAGTATTAAGGGTGCCTACACTAGGATCAACAGTCCCCGACCAAGCATTTAAAGCATCTATACTAGTATCAAGGGTGCCTACACTAGGATCAACAGTCCCCGACCAAGCATTTAAAGCATCTATACTAGTATTAAGGGTGCCTACACT
>Ga0080013_1002470_pt1 | contig 21719 bp, 28 predicted proteins | sample ETNvirenome_6_85_FD_69236 | JGI IMG/M metagenome (GOLD analysis project Ga0080013, IMG submission 69236) | Marine viral communities from the Pacific Ocean - ETNP_6_85 (SPADES assembly) (version 2) | ecosystem: Environmental > Aquatic > Marine > Oceanic | place: Pacific Ocean | collected 2013-06-19 | reverse complement strand
TTAACATATAACCTCCCTTTAAGGTAAGCATACTGAACATAATTGTCCAGTATAAAATTAAATATTTGTAATGTTTGTAGATTTATTTGTATAATTAACTAACTCTCATAGGGGTATGGAGAATGTATAAAGCAGAAATATTGAATTGGTTGAAGAAAACAGATATTCCTTTAACAGCCATATCAAAAAAATCAGGAATTAGTCGTTCAACATTGTATAATTGGCTTAACGGGTCACCCATCAGGGACAGGAACCTTGGTAAGCTAATAGATGTTTATGGCGAAGAAATTCAAATCGTAGGCAATATTAATATAACTGAAAAGGATAGTCTAATGAATGTGGACGTTGAATACATAGTTGGTTTGCAAAAAGATAAGATTACATACCTAGAAAAAGAGCTTGCTGAAAAGAATACTTTAATCAAACATAAACCGAAAGAAAAACCAAAAACATTAGGTGAAATTTCAGATATGTTGCACGATGCTTCCGAACGGTGGAATTGGGTTTTCTATAAGACAGACAAACCAATGAGTTGCGCTCGAAAGGGTATACTTCGGAATGTGAATCCAGCGTTATGTAAACTTCTCGGATATAGTGAAGATGAAATGCTGGGTAAAAGTCTTTTAGAATTTGTTCATCCAGACGATCATAAGAGAGCTGTAAGAGAAATGAAGAAATCTACACGAAACGTTAAATTGCGGGTTTGTAAATCGAATGGTAAATATTGTAATATGTACATTCAGGCTCAGGAGTTTGGTACCAATGGAAATGTATTTTCAATTGGGATGCTGAGTTGTTGCGAAAGGGATTGTCCAGATTTATAGCTTGGAGTAAACCCTATTGCAGTTCTGCAGTTTCATATAAAACACAGGGGACGGAAAACATAAACCGCCCCCATCAGAATACAGCTCTTAAATAAGAACCTTAAGCACTATATAGTGCATTCTTGTCCAGATAGCAATGTTTTAAGGACAAGGTATCCCACTCTGCTTCCTTACTAGAGAAAATACTCATAAAGGGGAATGGAGTGTTTTTTTGTATAGCATACTCTACAATATCAATTTTCTTACCTTTAGATATTGTATTTAGATTAGCCAAAGAGAAACAACTAAGTACATTAAGTTTAAACTCATCAGAATCTTTAGAATCCCATTCTTGCTTAAACCATTCCTTTAAAGTCATTAGCTTTAACGACTTAGCCAGTTTATTTAAGTTCTTGAATGAAGATTGATTCATAGACTCTAACACAAATGCCTTGTAGATAGCGTTTGCTAGATCACTTGCAGCATAATCTTTATCAAGCAGTTTGCGTATCCTATCAAGATTATAGCCGTTCAAATGGTCAGGAGCATCGATTTGGTTTAAAGTCAAACCTCGCTTTATTGTCCATTTCTCTATAATGCTTGATGAATTACCAGTTTTGTATAGTGAAGCACCACCTTTCTTTTGTACCCAAAAGAGCTGCTTCTTAAGGTAAGATAAATAACCAGTAGCTACCACTTTACCAAACTTCTTAGTTTGACGAGAGTATTTATCCTGTACTGGCTTATCAGATGGATCCTTTGATGAAGCTGATGGCTTACTACTACTTGCTACTTTAACAACTGGTTCATCCCAATTGCCATTCCAAGCAGTTATGGATGGAGTTTTGAGATACAAGGCTCTAAATAACTTAGGCATTATAGCACGACTACATCCATCACTCCATTGATACATACCTTTATCAATCTTCACCTTATTGAATTTAATATGTGCTTCTTCAGGATAAACTTCTGTCCAAATGAACTTAATAAAATCCATATCTGCACAATAGTCATTAAACTCTTCATCTTGAAAAAGAACTGGAGTGGTTTTAACTTTATATCCATACTCTTTCTGTAGTTTTATGAATCGTTCTTCTGGTGTATCACCATATTTATCTGTTTTTACATTAGTATCACAAAAGTTTACTACTTCTTCTCTTGGCAACTTGTTTGAAGTTAGTCCAGGATACCCAAATAAATGAAATGGATAAGATTTATCAATCAAATGTTCAGTGCAATATTCTTTTACTGTACATTTATTTTCTTTTGCAACCCATTCCAATGCTTCTTTCTGCAGGCTTTTATGGTGTTTAGCAAAGTCTCGCAAAGATGAAAGAAAACGATCTGGTGCATCATCAAATGTTTCAGGTTTTAATAATGCGGGTATTAGATTACCGTACTCAATTCTACGAATAACATAATTACGTGAATGACCAAACTTGTCAGCTACTTCAGTAATAGTCATTTTAGTATCAACCATTGATTTAAAAGCCATTATCTCTTCATAGAGAGTTAAGTCTTTTCTCATAGTATTTTCAGATACTTGTAATTGAGTAAAGTCACCATTAGGATGCGGTCTTTCATAGATGGCAGCTTTATCTAATGCCAGTTCTTTTAACGCTTCCAAACGTCTGTGTCCTGCAATTAAATAGTAATGGTCATCTACACGATACACAACCAATGGCTGAATTAAACCATTCTGGTCAATATCCTTTACTAACTCTTTAAAAGAGTCTTCCTTTTTATCTATTTTACTTCTAACATTTCCGTGTAGGCGAATGTCATTAATAGGTACGTTCATTCGTTTCCTTTCGTTTTGTTTTTTAACTTTTCTTGAAATTTTACTTTCCATTTTTTATGAAATGGGGGAATACTACCCTGTATGACACCACCGTGTTTTTCAATTACCTTAGCGAGTAATTCAACAGGTACGTATCCTAAAGGAGTGCTATATTCAGCATACCCTTGTGAATCACTACCACAATTATGGCAACCCTTTGAAATATAATCATCAAACAAAGGTTCTATATCACCTTGCATTTGTATTTCAACAGTTTTATAACCAAAGTCTTTTTTCCACCGATCTTTTTCATCATAAGGACTTTCTTTAGGTTCACAATATAAACCTTCCCCCGCTTGTACAGATAATGTAAAACCATCCATACATACTATCTGTTCATACCAAATATATTTACTCATTCGTTTCCTTTTTGTTTTTTAATTAATGTATCACACTCTGTTAAGCAATAACGACAAGTTCCGACTATTGGTCCCATTGCAAATGGAGATTTCATTTTACCACAATAACATTTGTATTTTACTTTTTTATTCTTACTCATTTATTTCTCCTTTACATATCACAGGTCTTTAAATACGAGCGATATATGGGGTGTTTTAAGGGTTAATTGCCCCCATAACAGACAAATTATAAGATATTTGAAGTAAGGGTAGGTTATACACAAATATGTCCATTACGGGGGTATTTATTAGTTTTTCCAATTATTCAGTTCGTCATTTAAAAAATCAGCTTGTTCTTGCCATAGTCTTTTAACTGTGTCTTGTTGGTCAATGACATATTCTAAAGCTTTTTCCTTTTTATAATCATAACAATTATCACATACAGGTATTTTAAAGTCAGCTTTTTCTTTATGTGTCTTTTCTACAACAACATCTTTCTTAAACTTAATAAAGCCGTTAAAGAATGAATAAGTGGTTACAGTTTCAATAACATTTTCTACCTTATCAACTAATTTAGTAACTATGTTATGTAATTTGGGATAATAGCAGATGGCGCTACATAATTCACAAATGTAAAATTGCATTTTATTGCTCCTTGGTTTATGTCTGAAAATGTTGGGATATGATATTTATAAGCATCAGTCTGATTACTTAATGGTCAACATCCCACTACCTTGGTATCTGTACCAGTATGCTCTAGAATTTCCACTGCGACACCTTTCCTTTATCGAAATTAATCCACAGGTGGACACCTACTAATCGGTTGCGAACTTCAATAGTATTGTTTCACACCTGTGGTATTGTACAACATTGAAAATTAGATGAAGTGGAGAGCCCCTTGCTCTTATCTCTCCATTGTCTGACAGTAGCCACCTGTCGTGGTAATATGTCTGGGTAGTCCGTACCATGAGACCTCGCAACCCGATAAGTTAATCCTTGTGAGACTGTCTATCATCGTTGTTTATGACATATTAACTTCATCTTTGGTGATCAGCCCAGTTTTATCAGCTGTAAACGCTAAAAGGTACTGGGCAAACCTTAAAAGGGAAGATGCGGAGTTCCCTAATGTATTCCACTTTTTTACCATTTTGGGTAAGTGGGAACCAAGTTGACCTTTTCAAGATTGGCGACTTGTAATGAATAACCATCAACCCTAATACGGCTTATGTTAATGACGGCTATTCATTAAAGAAATCAACTAAGTCTGGATATAACAGTAATCCTAAGAGTACCCAGACCAGTATTGCAAGTATGGTGTCCACGTCAAGAACCGTACCTTAATAAACTACTTGCAGTTTTAACAAGCAATTTGTCGTATTCCGCATCAGCGGGGAAATATCCTGGGTGTTCAGATTTACCTGTAGACGGAGGTTTATAATCACGTAATTCATGCCAGTTATCTGCATTTCCGTCCATGGTCATAATTGAATCCCAAGTTCTACCACCACCTTTAATATGCTGTATCTTTATTAAAAGCATTATAGCCCAAAGCGCTATTGCACCTATGGCATCTTCCATGTTTTGCATAATAGAAAGACTTTCTTGACTATTGCGCCAATCACCATACTTTACAGTAAGCCATTTTCTTACATCTTGTAGATTTTTCATATTAGTCTCCAAATGCCTTTTCACGGGCTCTATTCATTGCTTCAAATAGGTTAGGGTATTCAGATTTCCGTACTTCTATGACACTTTCAAATACGGTAGCAAAGTGCCAGTAATCACTGTTTTGTTTTACAAACCAAATCATAGTGTTGCTCCTTGTAAGTTACGCATACTTTACATTAATGTCCAATATGCACGTTTTTATTCGCAGGGTTTAAAAAGAACAGACGGATATACACCCGCCTGCTCTATAGATGACTATGCTTATCGCACAAGCCCAGCCAAACGCTCTTGGAACGCTACAAGCCCTATACTGCGAGCCTTATCACGCTGAAGATTGACAGAGAACCCTGAACGTTCCTTGCCGTTACGCTCGGATGTAAAGGGAGACACAGTTACGTCACCTTTCCAGCCAAGCATCTGTTTGATATCATTCATACGTGTAACGGCATCAGGAACTTCAGAGTCCTTTCCGCACCAAGCAGTTGCAGAAGTACCGTTATCAATGACATTCTGAATATCAGCATCAGTCAAGTCATCAATGGCAACTGGTGCGAAAAGGGGTTCGAATGCTTTCTTAAATGTATTGAAAGCACTAAAGGTTATGGTTATTAAGTTCATGGTTAGAACTCCTTATTAGGTTAGTTAATTAACAAAGACGCATCATTTAAGAAATAATACGCCACACTCACCCAGGGCGGATGAATGGGTGCGGATAGGGTCTGCAACACAAACACGTTTTTTCAACGTGTTGCGACCCTACCGCAACCCAAGAAGACGGGGGTAGGTACCCTATATATCCCACACACGCATTCTACGTTAATTTTTCAAAAATGGGCTGTAGAGTATCGGAGTTACACTAGTTTATCTTCACTACATGAAATACGAAGAAATGCAGAAACTAGAGCGTTATGACCATAATACTGGCAAATTTGAAGTTGTAGAGACACCGGACGATGTATCCGTTTACCACATACTGAGTGTATTTAGTGCAGAGGAGAAGATTTACTTTAGGACTCTAGAAACGGAGAATTGGATGAAGTACAAAGACGGAGTTCCACACATTGAATTTGATTAAAACTGCATGGATTATACTACTGTATATAAGTTACTGTAATATACACTACTGTTATATATATAACAGTAATATATACGGAACTGTTTCTTAAAGCAACTGTTTTATTTATTATAGTATACTGTTATAACAGTAATGGACTTTATTACAAGAAAATTTAAGAAAAATGATTACCAAGATGTTACTTATCCTGTGTATTCCGAAGAAGAAGCAACTAATAGAGAAATACAATACAAGTCTTGGCGGAAATGTCAGGTAGGTGACTTTGGTATTAGTGACGATGGGTATGTTTCTGAGTGTATTTATCGTAAGCAGTATAAAACAGTAGAACAGGTAACATTCCCCTTTGGAAGGCAGTGGCTGAATAAGTCAAAACTGGAATATATACCCCATAGAAACGCAGGGCAGTATTCTCAGGTGGGTGTTCTTACGTGGGATGAGCAAGAAGCGGGTAAAACTAGAACAAAGAACGCAGTAAAGGTTTATGCTGAAATGATGCTAGGCGGTCATTTAATTGATTGGAACCTTATTGGCAATGTTTACAGGAGCGATCAGGAACGTCCCGATCTTACTGCAAAGCGTTTATTCAAGAAAGAAAGGATACAGAGAATGTTGGATGAAGAAATACAAAAAGCCTTAAGTGACAGGAATATATCACAAGGTGATGTACTGGATATTATACTGGATGGTATTACTGTTGCTAAGACAAACGGAGACGCGTCGAATATTCTCAGGGGTGCAGAGCAATTTGTAAGGATTATGGATATGCTGCCTAAGAAATCTATGCAGACAGATATGGTTCAAATAGATATGACTAGCACTATTCTTGATAAAATAGCAAAAGAAGAGAAGAAAAGCCTGAAAATGTCGCAAAAGAAGGAAATACCACATGAAGAAGTTAAAGAAGCTTAAAAAACTGGTAATAATAGAATCCACTGACGAACAAAAACTGCTATCCTTCATGATTGTGCTATCTGCCGTAGCTGAGGATATGGGCTTAACCGTTAGTGATGGTGAGATACATAGACTAATGGGGGCTGATTATTAGTGTCTGACGAAAAGAAGCAGAAGGAGATACTCCAGAAGCTGAAACACGATATGGTACTGTTCGGTAAGGTCTGTATGCCGAATATGTTTGCAGTAAACTCCCCAAAATTCCATTATGACATAGCTGAGAAGCTATTAAACCCCGATATTAAGCAAATGAACATAGTGGCGCCACGTGGTCACGCTAAATCATCAATTATTGGGGGTATATTCCCTTTATATCATCTTATGTATGGAAAAGGGCAGAAATTGATTGTATTGGTGTCCAGAACACAGGATCATGCGGTTAAGTTGCTCGGTTTATTGAAAGATACTATGGATTTCTCTGAAACATTTCGTTCATTGTTTGGATATTGGGGGTCTCATAGTGCTAAAAGTTGGTCTAAGTCAGAAATAGAGCTGAAGGACGGTTCTATGGTTATTTGTAAAGGTACTGGTCAGCAGATACGTGGTATCAAGGTTGGTAATCAACGTCCTACGCTTATTATTGTAGATGACCCTGAAGATGAGAATAATACCAAAACAGCCGAGGCTATGGAAAATAACCTAAGATGGCTGCTACAGAGTGCAGTTCCGTCATTGGATCCCATGAAAGGGCGCATAGTTGTTATTGGAACACCTCAGCATCAAAGATGTCTAGTAGAAACCCTGAAAGATATGCACGGGTGGGACAATATGACCTTTAAGCCAGACTTTGAGAATAATATAGCATTATGGGAAGATTGGTGGAGTATTGAGAAACTACTGGAAAAAAAGAAGGAACTGGACTCTATTAACAGATTGTCTGTGTTTTATAGGGAATATGCCTGTGAAATCGTTGGAGATGAAGACCAATTGTTTAAAGCAGAAGATTTCAGGTTCTATGAAGGCGACTTCTACAGAAAAAATAATAAAAATTATTTAAAGATTACTTCATTAGATGGTTCGCCTTGTGATGAGATAGTTCCCATAAATGTATTTACAGGCGTTGATCCCGCATCAAGCGTTAAAAGAAGTGCTGACTATTCAGTAATCTACAACTTAGCTATTGATGACCAGGAACGGAGATTCTCACTTCCTTACTACAGAAAACACGCCACACCGCTAAATCTGGCAGAAGCTATTGTAAATAACTTCAGAAGGTACCGTTCAGAGAAAACAAGGATAGAATCTGTAGGATATCAGGAAATGCTTCGTGAATATGTCATAAAACGCTCTAGGGATGAGAATCTGTTCATTCCGGGGCTTAATATTAAAGAAAACCCACGAAACTCTAAAAGTAACAGACTAGAGTCACTTCAACCCATATTTGCTAAAAGGCAGATGTTTATACATCAGAAACAACAAGAACTGATGGATGAGCTGCTTCTGTTCCCTAGGGGTAAGCACGATGATATACTGGATGGGCTATACTATGCTAATAAAGGCTCGTTTGCCCCCTACCATAAAGTAGATGATGTGCCGCTATTATCGAAGAAAAGATATAATATATTCAGTGATTGGCAATTAGTTTAATAAGTGCTGTTGAGAATCGGGATTTCTCTTTAATAAACTCGCCCCCAGTTTCACTCCATAAACTTTAATGCCACACGAAAAACATCCAGAAGTAGCCAAATCAGAACGCCTATTAGATAACTACCACGAAGGTAGAGCAACATGGGCAACACAAGCCATGGAAGACGATGAGTTCCGTAATAACCAGCAATGGAAGACGGAACATAAAAACGTACTTGCCAAACGGTCTCAAGTCCCAATTGTGGACAATATCATATATCCAGCAGTAGAACAGGCAAAATCACTACTGACCGCAAATAAACCAAAATTTCAATCAGCAGGCAGGGATGACTCTGATAATAAGGTCGGTAGGCTCTTTTCAGATATAATGGCTTATATATGGGATATATCTAATGGAAACGTAGAGTTGAAACAAGTGGTGGATGATTACTATGTAAAGGGTATGGGAGTCTTACAAACCTATGTGGATGGTATGGCAGACTTCGGGAGAGGTGAAATAAAGGTTAAGAGTGTTGACCCTCTTGATTTATACCTTGACCCTAATAGCAAAGACCCTTTTGCTAGAGACTCTGCCTGTATGATTGTGGCTAAACGAATTACAGAAGAGCAGATTAAAACGGTATTTCCGTCTGTGGCTGATAAAATAGACGATATGATGACTTGTTCAAGTAATAACAGGTATCCCGCCACATCTAGGGATGGATCAGAAGATCAGCAAGTCGGCCCCACTGAAGACAATGATGGTAATAACAGACATTATGAAATAATAGATAGATATGAAAAAGTAAAATTACCATACTTCCACATTCTTGATTCACTCACTGGTGAAGAGAATATTATGAATGAAGACGGATTTAATGAGTTTGCTGAAGAACCTGCAGTATTTATGGAAACTGCCCAAGGTGTACAGCCCGTAACTGACGATAAAGCAGTTATGGAGTTATTACAGATATATGAGTCCACAGGCGGTGTATATCACATGATGCCTGACCCCGCAACGGGGCAACCTACAATTATGCCAGGGGAAGAGCATGAAGGTGCAATACCGGGTACTACAACACGCATTACTCCTGTAACTAATGAGACTATGATAGAAGAAGGCGTTATTGTCTTAAATGAAGTAATGGTTGATAGGATTCATCGAATAATGTCTATTGGCGGTTTAATGGTAGAACAATCAATTATGGATATAGATAACTATCCAATTGTTCCACTTATGAACAGGCATAATAGAAATCCTTACCCTATGAGTGATGTACGCTTCGTAAAGCCTATACAGGAATATATCAATAAACTAACATCTCTCATTATAGCCCATGCATCCAGTTCCACAAACACAAAGCTACTTATACCACGTGGGTCTATGGATAGAAAACAATTAGAAGAAGAATGGTCTAGAGCTGGAACTGGTGTAATCGAATATGACCCTGAATTAGGACAACCTATTGTAGCGGGTCCGATTCCACTGCCAAATGAATTATATAAGAATAAAGAAGATGCGAAATCAAGTATCTATCACATTTTAGGCATACACCCATTATCTCAGGGTGACCCTAGTGCTGCTCCGCAGACATATAAGGGGACTGTTGCCGTTGATGAATACGCCCAGCGACGCATCAAATCAAAGTTGGATGATATAGATGAAATGTTGAATCAGGTAGCTCGTAGTGTGGTTCAACTGATCCAACAGACTTATACAGATGAAAAGGTGATTCGCCTTATGAAACCAGACGGAAGAACAAGCGAAGCTACTCTGAATAGACCTATATACGATGATTTCACTGGTGAAATACTAGGAAGAGTAAATGACGTAACAATTGGTAGCTATGACCTAATTGTTGTAAGCGGTTCTACTATGCCGTCTAATCGTTGGGCAAGATTTGAATATTATATGCAACTCTATCAAGCCGGCATTATTGACCAAGTTGAAATACTGGAACAAACAGAAGTTGCCGATACAGAGGGTGTATTGGAAAGAACGGCTATTATCGGTCAACAACAACAACAGATACAACAATTGCAAGAAGAATTAAAACGTATCAAGGGCGATTTGCAAACGTCTGAACGTGAAAGCGTCCATGATAAGAAACGAGTTGAGATAGAAAAATTTAAACGTCAGTTGGGACGATCCAGTGACAAGACCGCTAAAGCAGTGGAATTGTTTGAGGCTCGGTTAGGAGATCAATTGAAAACGGAACGGGAAACGGAAGCTGAAACCCAAACACCGGTTGCTGTCGGATAGACAAATCGGATAGGAGAATAGCATGGAAGAACAAGTACAAGACGTCGTTGCTGAGGAAACTACAAACGATAGTGCAGTTGAACTAACTGACGTATTGGAGCCATTTGACCCCTCTTTCAATCCAGAAAGCGGGATGTATTTGGCTGATGAAGGTGCGGAACAAGCGCAACCTGTAGCAGAAGCTGTGGAAGAACCACAGGAAGAACGCTATGAATATTGGCAAAGTAAGTATGACCAAAAGGCGAGTGAGTACAACAGAATGGAAGAGAAGATTAAGAGTTTAGAGAATGTGGCGCCTATCGCAAAGCATATCGAAGAGAACCCTTGGATTCTTGACAATGTTGCAAGATCACTCTCTGGTGATACCCAAGGGGTTTCCGGTAAAGCCGAATCTCAAGGATCACCAAAGAAACCCGAACGTCCTAGTAAGCCAAGTAACTATGATCCATCGGAAGCCTACATGGACCCCGATTCATCTAGTTTCAAATACCGTGACGCTTTAGATGGCTACCGTGAGGACTTGGTTTCATACCAAGAAGACATGGAAGCACATCGTTTAGCACAAGCGGATAAGCAGTATGCACTGCAACAGAAACAACAACAGGAAGCAATGGCTCAACAACAACAACAAGCCATGCAACGGAATCTACAAGAAGGATATGGGTATACACCTGAAAGAGCAAATGAGTTCATTCAGTATTACTCATCACCCGATAGTATATCTCTAGAAAACCTTGTTGCCTTAGATAGAATCAGGAATGCTCCAAGTACGGCTGAAGTGGAGACGAGGCAGAAAGCTACAATGATGAAGAATCGTCAGAATAGGGTGAATATGCCACCACCGGCAAGTGTCGGAGGCGGTGAAAATCAACCCCAGTATACTGATGAGGATATGTTCAATCTTGGCTTGATGCAAAATAAAAGAACGGTTTAACTAAAATAGACCTTTAGATAGGTCTAGGAGGGTAATAAAAATGGCAAGTAATGCCAAGAACCTTAGCGGAGCAAGCGGGGTTTTATATACGGATAGACGAGATTTTTACATTCGTCCAAACGTAGTTAAAGAGCTATGGACTGACGTTTCGCCTTTTACAACTGTGATTGCCAATCAAAATACTGTTACAGGTATGGCTGATCCGCAGTTTAAAATGTTTGAACATCGTAATCCATGGGTAAAACAATACTTCCAAACTGGCACAGCAGTAGCTAGTGCAGTTGATAATGCCGCTGATACTTGGGTTGTAAAATCTGGTACACCGGTTGGTATGGAAGGTGAAGGTGGTGATTACGCATACAATAGTTGGGTTGGACTCACTTGTGAAGTTTGGGACGGGCTTACTCCCGGTTCTACTAAACAAGGTGTAGTTCTGATTACTGCGGTAGCCGGTAGTGGTTCAAGTGCAAACTTCAGCGTAAAGAATATGAATGATACTGGTACTATTACAAGTGCTGATGGCTCATATTTGATAGTTGTTGGTAGCGCATACGGTGAAGGTACCGTAGCCGGGACTGCATGGGCAGATGAATTGCAAGTAGTCTATAACCAATGTCAGATATTTAAAACACCATTGCAGATCACAGGAACTATCCTACAAGCTGCATTACGTGGTGAATCATCTGAATTGGCTAGACTTCGTGATCAGAAATCACAGGAACATAAGATTCAGAAAGAACGTGCATTCTTATTTGGTCGTTCACCGATCAATATTACTGGTGCTTTCTCTGATGATGACCTTACAGATGCGAATAGCAATCAAGTTCGTGCAACAATGGGTATCATTCCTGCGATTGAAAAGCATGGAGATAGTTCTGGTGCCGATCAAAGTCGTTTCACCATAACAGAAGCATCATATTCATATGGTGATTTCGTGGACGATATGGAAAAAGTATTCCAGTATGTTCCCGAAGCTGGTGTGAAACGTGCTTTCTGTGGTGCAGGTGCCTTAAGCTACTGGTCTAAGATGGCTGGTTCTTCAGGTATGGCAGGTAACTCTGGTTGGACAGTAAGCCTTGGCGACATGAAACGTGACGCTCTTGGTTTTAACTACAGAGTTCTTGAGACACCTCACGGTGCGTTGCAGTTGATTCCAACTCCGGCTCTACGACAAACATATAACAAAACTATGCTTGTTGTATCGGATGAGAATCTGTTCCATGCTCAATACAGGGCGCCAAAGTTCCAAGCTAACATCTTAACAGATGATGCTTACGATGGCGTTAAAGATCAGTATATGTCTGATGAAGGTATTGGCGTATCACTGATCGAGAGTCATAAACTATTCCAAATTTCATAAGGGAGGTTAATTATGGCTAGACCTTATTTAGGTGGAACAAGCGCAGGTATAAAAACAGTAAGTGCTGATGCAACATTGTCTCCTGCTGATTCTGGGAAAACTATCCTTATGGGTACGAATGGAGTGGACATAACTCTTCCTTCTGCCGCAAAGGGTTTGGAGTTTCAGATTATCCAGACAGGTGACTATGATACTGCAGTATGTACGGTTGTTCAGGCTGCCGCTACTGAGGATTTTTATGGAGCTGTTTATGGCTCTACTCAGGGTGAAAGTGCTGGAACAGATGCTGATGTGTCAGGGGCTGCTAATACTAAAATACAATTTGGCTCTGCTTCTTTAAAAGGAGATAGGGCTAGATTAGTTTCTGATGGAACTGGTTGGTATGCTGAAGCTTTTGCTCAGAACTATGCTGGAATAACCTTCGAAAACTAAAACAAATAACAATGGGGGAGTTTCGGCTCCCCCAGATTTGTAAAGAATTATGACACAAACACAAATAATAGAACTGGTTCAACAACATCACCCCGAAATGGGTGAGACTCAGATCCGTTTGTATCTGAATCGTGCATTGGACGAGTTCTGTAGAAAAACAAGAATTTTAAAAACTCTATATACGTTTCCTACAGTTGCTAATAAAAGATACTACAACTTGGATAGCGATATATTAGAAGTTACTCGGGTGGATTACGATAATTACGAAATACCGAGATTAAGCAATCCTCCTGAAAAAATAGATACGGATGTATAATGGCTGATGATGCTAGAACAAGTGCCTTAAAACACGCTTGGTGGATAGAGCGAGATGCTATTGCTATTGTTAAAAATTCAGCAACAGATAGCACAACTAGTTTTGTTTCCGTATCTGAAGTAAAAACAGTTAATGTCCATGCCGTTAAACTTGATGCTGATTTTGTTGCATCAGGAACGGGGACGGATATGACAGAATCCCCCAACATTCCCGCTGAGTTCCATGAAGCGTTGGCTAATTATGCCATAGCTAAAGGTTATGAACTAAAGCCTGAATTAATAAGGCAAGCTGGGTACTTCAGAAGTTTATTCAACGAAGATGTCAGGGAAGGTAAGAAGTATGCTAATAAGGGGCGGGATGGTACGGCTTATTATATTCAGGGGAACGACTATTAATGGTTGAGATAAATAATAGTAGCGGGTCATCTGCTAGGGTGGATGGAAATCACAGTAATGGAGCAAATACTGTGCTTTTAGATGATAGTTCTGTTTTTCCAAGTACAGGCACTATTGTTTTTCGTGATTCATTATCCGAATTACAAGAATTGACCTATACAGTAAATAATACGGGTGGAAACTTAATATCTGGTACATCTTCATCGTGGACTGGTACAGGAAGATTGCTGGACAGTACATATGTTTATGAAATGTCTTACCCCGCAGCTGGATCAACAACATTTAGTGAGGTCAAGATAGTCTGATGGCTGATTTTCAAACACAAATAGAAGATATGATTGGCACAACGTCATTTAATGATACTGGTTTTATTACTCAGGCTATTCAGGATATTGGTGCGGAGATAGTAAGCTTGACTCCTATGAAGAAACTTATGAAAGTTGCAAAAACTGCGGCTATCTCTGATTCTGGTTTAAGTATTGCATCTAAGAAAATACTGTCTGTAGAAAAATCTGATTATGCAGCTAAGGAAATTATAGCTACAGATAAGGCAAGATATAAATCTACTGCCAGTATATATGCCGGCAGTGATACAAGTCCAGTTTACTATACCGAAAGTCAGAGTGTTTTTGTTATTGGTGATGCGGCTACGGGTGAAACAGGTGGGACACTTCATTATGTACCGCTGATTCCAACATCTGATGGAGATGCATCAATTGTCTACAATTCTTCATCTACAGAGCATTTTCCAAAAGAAGCAGTGCATATACTTGTCCTGGGAGCAGCCGCTAAATGTTTACAGCAGTTAATGTCATTGAAGAATGAAAAATTACAGGTTTATATACAAACAGATGAAGATTCTGAATTAGCACAAGCTGAAATGCTTGAAATACAGGCTATACAAGCACAAATAACTTTATTAGAAGGGAAATACGCAAGCAGTCTAAAAGCTTTCATAGAATCAAATTAACCAAGATATCCATGAGAATAGTCAAGCTCGGCAAGGTATCGTAACAGAGGAGAAAAAAGATGGCTGGTAACAAAAAATACTCAGTAGTAGAGGCAAGTAACTTAGGATTTGGTCAGGTAGGTTCTTTATTTCTTGATGCAAGTGGAGCATCAAGCCCACCCACAGGAACCGTTTTCATAGCAATTACATTCTTAGAAGATAGCATTTTTGATGCATCTGGTGGCCTAGTAGCAGAAGACGCTAATCAGTATGCAAATACAGATGCTGCAGCACATAATGAAACTGATGGATCAGAAACCGTAACTCAAGGTTCGGGTGGATTACAGATAGATGGAAGTAACACATTCCCACAAGGGGCAACAATCTTCGGCAGATGGACTGAAATAGACCTTACGTCTGGTATGCTAATAGCTTATATCGGTTAGATGTTAGCATTAAAATTAGGAATACGGAGTTTTATTACTAGGTCAGCGGCTGTTGCTAGGGATTTATGGCAACTAGTGAATGACGTTTGGGAAAATGAACACCGTAAGTGGGAAGATATAACATAAATGAATTTGCTTATAACTATGTCAAATAGTTTCGGGCGGGAAGTTGTAAGCGTAATACAAGGAAACTATAAAGGAAGAATATTATGGCAACATTAACAGGAAGCACAGTTGCTTCAACATATACACAACTATTAAAAATTACATCTGCCACATTAGGTGCAGATGCTTCAGCTAAATACATAGAAGATGGTGCTGGTACAGATTCAGCACTATCAATCTCGACTACACGGGTCGGGGTGGGGACTGTGGCTCCGCAAAGCAAGGTAGATATTGTAGAAGTTTACTCAGCTTCGGGTTCAGCACAAGAGGCTTTGCAATTATTGATTCGTGGTGGTGAGGCTGATTTAAGCCCAACTGGTACTTCTATTGGTATGGGATTTGGATACGGAAGTGCAAATGATTATGTTAAAACTGGTTTGGTTCATGAGTTTATAGATGCGAATGGACGAGGTAAATTACATTTATGCACTTCAAATGTAGCTGGGGCGGACACAATAGCCAAAGGAGATGCAAGGCTTACCATAACCGAAACAGGCAATGTCGGAATTGGAACTGTTGCTCCGAATGAGTCTGGATTTAGCGGAGACTGTCGTGTTCTTTCAATCCAAGGTTCTGCGGCAGACGGCTTTGGTGTTTTGGAACTAATTACGCCTAACGTAACCAGCTCCAATCGACTTGGTGAAATTAGGTTTGTTAATCTTGATGCTAGTGGCTCGACTCCAGCCGCTTATGCTGGGATTCGGTCAATTAGCGATGGTGCGGATGATGCCGCAAATCTGTCATTTTGGACTGAACCAACAAGCGGGGCTATCACACAACGGCTCGTCATCACATCCGCAGGCAATGTCGGAATTGGAACTGTTGGTTCAGAAAAGTTTAGAGTAGAAGGCACTAACTCAACTACAAGATTACAAGCATCAAATGATGGCGGCTATGTAGAGTTAATGATGTACCCAGACCAAGCGACTGACAATGCTGATTTAAGAAAAATTAAAGTTGTAGATGGTGGAACTATGTCTTTTGAAAGTTATAGAGGTGGTTCATTTGCGAGTGATTTAAACATTGATGGTGCAACAGGCAATGTCGGAATTGGAGTAGTCCCTGACGATTCATGGGATACTTATACTGCTCTCCAAATTGGAGAAACTGGAGCAATATCTGCTCATGTAGATGGTACTGGGGCTGGTTCTGCTATTCATATAACTGCAAATGCTTATTATGATAGTGGGTGGAAACATCTTATAGCGGGTTCCGATGAGGCTTCGAGATATACACAAGAAAATGGAAGGCATCAATTTTATACTGCTCCTGCAAGTACCCATGCAAATACAGCAGCTTTTACAGAAGCAGTTCGTATAACTGAAAATGGTGGTATCTATGAAACAGGCGGTGTCTTAAAAGAAAACCTACTCACCAACTCTGGCTTTGATGTTTGGAGTAATTCTGGGCTTACATCAGGTGACGGTGTAGGCAGAACAACAGATTTTAATGTAAGTAATATTCTTACAGATACAGATGGTTCTTCATATGCAAGTTGGACTGCAACGAGATGTACTATAACAGATGGTGGAGCTAACTTGCTAATAACTGAAACCAGTGCTAATCAAAATCTTGTTTACGCTTTATCTGGTTTGACTATAGGTAAGTTATACAAGTGTTCTTTTACTTGTGGTGATGGTACAGGGGCATGGGGAGATGAAACCACAAGGTTAGATATTGCACCTAATGGTGGCGGTACAGCATTAGCAACTATTACCATTGACGATGCTGGAACATATAGCCTTATATGGGAAGCAACTGAAGTGAATAATCAATTATACCTTGTTATTACTTCCTTGGCTTCTGGGGCAACCTTAACACTTGATGATTTGTATGTTGACGAAGTCACCCCAGGCTGTGTGGCGGCTGATGCTTTAGCGTGTGAAGGTTACGGGAAGGGTACACAAACCGATATTTGGAGACAGCATAACGATGGTGGTACGCTTACCCATGATGGAAGTTTTTATGCTATGAAAGTGACGACAGCGGCGGCGGCTGAAATTGTCTATGCCGATATCCCCGATAGTGGTCAAGACCCAATATCTCTTCAAAAATATGCTGGGAGAACGGTGACACTTGGTATGTGGGCGAAAACAAGTGATGCGAGTCTTGTTAGATTGGGATTTTATGATAGCGTTAGCGGTCATGTACGTGATAGTTACCATACTGGAGGTGGCGGTTGGGAATGGTTGGAGTTCACACATACTTTCAATAGTGCAATGACCCAAATGTATATTTATCTAATGGCATCAACTGGGGCATCTTCTGGGACTGCCTATCTCTCCCAACCAATGCTCGTATTCGGTAATTCAATAGGTGAAGGCAACTACACCAGACCGCAAGGTGAATGGGTCTATACGACAAGAAAGCATCTTACTGGTTTTTCTGGGGATTCTTTTAGTGACGCTTCAGCCCAAGATATAAATCTTGAAGCTGTTTCTGATGGGGTGATACCAAAGGGAGCAAAGGCAATTATGTGTCGATTACAAGCAAGGGATTCAGATACAGCGACAGGAGAACCTTATTTTTGGTTAATGGGTCACGATGTAAACGCTCCACAATTAGAGGCAGATTGCACATTCGCAGATGCCGCTGGGCGAGACAATGTGTATTCAAAAGCAAATGGTATAGTTCCTTGTAGTGCCGATGGAGACATCAGTTACTATGCTGGGGCATCGGGCAGTAATACGCTTGATGTTTATATAACTGTTTACGCAGTACAATTACGATAGGAGATAATTATGGCAATTACAATAAACAGTTCAAGAGACAACGCAGACGATAAGACAATATTCTTTACTATCGCACATGATGGTAAGGATTACAAGTGGCATGGAGACATCCCAAAGGATGCTGATGCACAGGCTTATCTTGATGCGAAGTCTGATACATTAAAAGCGGAGATACTCCGTAAACAATACAGCGAAGCAGTAGTACCACAACTTGATGGTAAGTCTGCATTAGAATCATTTGAAGCATGGGTATCTGCTGGAGCAAAGAACGCTGAAGTCTCAAAAGAGATTCCTGCGGTAGAAGCTAAAGATGCAGTCTATGAAGATGTGGAGACAGAACCAGTTATAGATGCTAAAGATGCGGTGATGGGTGAACGGCAAGTAGTGGTGGTTACTGAAGTAGATGAAGAAGTCACCAAGACCGTAATCGAGAAAAACGCAAGCGGTAAATACATTGAAAAGGAAGTGACTGAAACCGTTACTAAATCATCAGAAGAACCTCAATTTGAAGAAGTTCCTTTGTACCACGCTAACGGCAAGGCAAAGAAAGATGATGATGGTAATGCTGTGATGCACAAAATACCAAAGATGGAGGCTTACGAAATAGAGCCAGCAGTTGAAGCTAAAGAAGCGGTAACGGAGAAACGATTGGTATCAGAAGCGGTTACGGCAGTAGCAAAAAAGACTTTAATCATTCAACCCGAAGCAACAATAGAAAAGAAAGCATGGGTTGATTCACACTAAACAAGGAGTTACAATGTCGAAAAAAGAAAAAGAACCGACATACAAGCTGTTCGATAAAGAGTACAATCAAGAAGAGTTGAACGCATTAACCGATGAACAAAAGACAATGATTCAGCATAGAGATGATTTGATGAATAAGATTGGTAGAGCCGAATTTAACTTGATTCAAATGCGGTTTGGTTTGAAAGCCTTTGAAGATGGATTGAAGGAAACCTTTGAAGAAGATAGTGAAGAAGCTGAAGTGGTCAAGTAACAATAGTTATAATATCAAGGTGAATTATGTTTTCGTGGAAAAACACGAAGCCTGAACATCAGATGATTACAGGATGCATCCTATTTTTATTAGTTATTTTTACAATGACCTTATTGATCGGTTGTGATTCTGGCTGGGCTGTTTGTGGTTGGGAGGTGAAGTGAGTGAGAAACCAGATACTGCAAGAAGTTATAAAGGAGCAGTGGTCGATGATAACGCGATCATTTCTATCAATCTTAAATGGCTGGCTCAAGGTGCGGTTCTCATTGGCGGATTGGTTTACGGATATTATAGGATCGAAAGTAGGATTCAGACGTTGGAAGATCAAGTGGCTACTGCGGATTCACAAATTGGGGATCTACTTAGCAAACATATCGTGGAAGAGAGGTCTCAACGAGAAGAGCTGGCAGAAAAGGTAGCCTTCTATGAGAAGGAATTTAATATCAATCCACTTAGTTGGGGCAAGAAAAGGCGAGGTAAGAAGTAAATGGATAGTGTGGCTAACCACTTAAAATGTGCGAAATATGCAACATTTTTGGATAAATAGTATGAAGATCAAGGATTAAACATGGGAAATGGTGACAAATGTCAACTAAGGATTTAAAAAATGGATTTCATGGCGATATATGGCGAAGCGGGGATGATAGGAGTAGTGGGCGTGATGTTTGTCTATCTGGTTATATCAATGTCAAAGAAATCAGAGGCTCAACAAGAATCATTGAGAAATCTAGAGATTGAGAATAGAGGTCAATCTGAGACTATTGAGAATATGGAGGGAATGATCATCAAATTAATATCAAGATGGAATGAGTCTGACTCCGTGAGAGATAGGCGATATGAGGCACAACTTGAGGCAATGTCCGATCTAGAGAAACAATTATCAAGAATGGATGGAATAATGTCGAGAATGAATGGGAGTGGTAAATAATGTCACATAATGAGGACTTATTTGCAATGATGGTAAAGTTTGATGAACGTCAAAGAACAATATTCAATATGCTTGCTAGAGTGGAGAAGCATTTGGAAAAACTTAATGGGAAGGTATCTGACCACGATACAGTAATAGCCAAGATGCAGATCTTGGGTACGATAGCAGTGGTCAGTTTTCCTATAATCGTAAACATAATAATGAGGGTGTTATAATGAGTTTAAAGAAAATGATTGCAGATGAACTTCTTTCTGATACAACAGGAAATGAGGTCATTGATGAGATCAATAAGGCTGTAGATATTCCGATCATCAGTGAAAAGACTGAAAAGGCAATATTGCTCGCCTTATGGAAGGTCATCAAGGCAACTCTATACAAGAAGCTTTAATGATGAATATACTAATTACTGCTATAATGATATCTACACTATCGGCAGATGTTGATAGTACCAAGGTGGCACTTCCAGAGAATGCAATGAAGGATCATCCTACCTATCTAGCAGAAGCGGATGTAAAGAAGAAGAAAAAGAAGGGAAAGAAGATATCTGGCAAGGGTAAGAAGAAAAAGAAAGGTTTTTTCTCTAAGGTATTTGGTTCTAAGTGATGCCAAAGTTTGGGAAAAAAAGTAGGGAGAGATTAAAGGGTGTCGATGCAAGACTTGTCAATGTTCTGAATGAGGTGGTCAAATACTTTGATATTACTGTCATAGAGGGTCTAAGGACCCAAGAACGTCAGAACGAGTTGGTGGAGAAAGGATTGAGTAAGACAAAGTTTGGCAAGCACGTTGAAGGTAAGGCGGTTGATATATCACCATATCCCATAGATTGGGATGCAAGGGATGACTTCCATTACCTAGGAGGTTTTGTGCTTGCTACGGCTGCCTCAATGGGCGTTAAGATACGTTGGGGTGGAGATTGGAATGCCAGTTCCTTATTCAAAGGTCAGAGAACGACCAAGGATAATAATTTTGATGATCTGGTACATTTTGAGATTCTTGATTGAAGGGTAGGAAGTGCAGATAAGGATAACGAATGAAAATCAAAGAAAGAGTAGTGGTGTTTCCAGATATCCACTTCCCAAATCACGATGAAAAGGCCTTTAAATGTGCATTGAATGTTATAGAAGTAGTAAAGCCAACTGCATTTTTACTAATTGGGGATGCTATTGATGGAGAAAGCGTATCTCATTGGCAATGGAGTAAAAAGAAACGCCCTCCTCTCGAATACCAACTTCCATTCATTGATAAAGAGATCAAAGAAGGTAATAAAGGGCTTGATAGGATTGATGAGGCGCTTGACAAGGTTGGATGCAAGAAGAAACAGTTCGCTCAAGGGAACCATGAGATCTGGTTTGACCACTTTGTCGAAGAAAACCCCTACCTTGACCATTACGGATCTAGAACAGCCTTCAGATTTGACGAAAGAGGATATGAATGGCACCCGTATGGTGAGGTCTTTAAAGTGTTCGGAAGCAAACTATACGCTTATCACGGAGGACACTTCATGGGAATTGCCCATGCAAGAACTCACGCCTTACAAATGGGATGTAACATCATCTATGGT
>Ga0080013_1002469_pt1 | contig 21724 bp, 45 predicted proteins | sample ETNvirenome_6_85_FD_69236 | JGI IMG/M metagenome (GOLD analysis project Ga0080013, IMG submission 69236) | Marine viral communities from the Pacific Ocean - ETNP_6_85 (SPADES assembly) (version 2) | ecosystem: Environmental > Aquatic > Marine > Oceanic | place: Pacific Ocean | collected 2013-06-19 | reverse complement strand
TACGATTATCCTCACTATTACAGATATAGAAATGATAGCAGAATGATATATGGTTACAGACCTTTAGAAGTTCGCCAATATACGCCAGTTAAAGGTGGAAGTGGTGGTGGCGGTAAAGAAGTTAGTGGGACTACCCACACAGGAACTGTGAGAAAAGATATATCTGATAGAAAGAAATCTTGGGGAAATAAGTATTAGTTGACAAATGACAAAAAATTTAATTAACAAAAAAAAGGGAATACGAAATGACTGATATGAAAGAAGCACTCGAAAACATGAAAAAACAGTTCCAAGAGGTTGACGGACAGGCAAATGAGCTTGTGACTCTACGGACAAAATTGGTGGGTGCGATTGAGTTTGCATCTTCAATGATTGAGAGTGATGAATCTCAGGAAGCTCCTAAAGAAACTCCTGTAAAAGAAAAGAAAAAATAAATGGAAATTTACGCCGAATATGGAGCCATAGGAGTTATCGTACTCCTTTTTATAGGAATGATTCAATTCTTAAAGTCAACTATGATGGGGAAACTCATTGAAGTTGAGGAAATCTGCATCAAATTAATTGACAGATGGAATCGTTCTGATGAAGTAAGGGATAGACGGCACGAAGATTTGATAAAAGAAATGAACAATCAAAGCGACGACCTTGCTTATTTAAAAGGAAGGATAAACGGCAAATTATGAACAAAGCACAGGTAGACACATACCGTGAAGAATTACTTGAACGCATAACTCGTATTGAAGAAAAGGGTAAAGCCCATTTTGAAATAACAAAAGAAATCCGAGTAGATGTTAAGTCTCAGAACGGAAGGGTTCGTAGGCTTGAGAATAGACAGTCGTGGTTTATGGGGGTTGGTTCTGTTTTAGCGTTTGTATTTGGGAGTTTAATTGCTTGGATAAAAGGAGAAATGTAAAATGGCTGAATGGTTAGCCCTTAATTGGGAATGGCTTTTATTGGGATTTATGGTTGCTGAGAAATTGGTGAAAATGTCCCCAACAAAAGCGGATGACATCTTGTTGGATGTCGTATGGGATGGAGTTAAGAAAATAGCAGGGAGGGGAAACAAGTGAGTATGTTATCAAAATGGGTTGCCCGTCAGGTAAAGAAAAATGGTGTCCGTGTAATCCTTGAAAAAGTTGGCGATATGATTGTAAAAACAACCAAATCCAAAGAAGACGACAAGGTATGGCAGGAAGTAAAAGATTTTTTACGTGCCAATATAAGAAAATGAAATCCTTTGGAACAATTATCAATGCCATCCTCAAGAATGAGGGTGGATATGTTTTCGATAAGGACGACCCCGGCGGTGAAACAAAATTTGGAATTTCCAAAAAAAGTCACCCGGAAATTGACATTAAAAATCTGACAATAGATGGGGCGTTAGATATATATCGGAGATTGTATTGGAATCCAAGTAAGGCTGAAAAATTAATGCCCGAATTACGGTATCAATATTTTGATATGGTTGTTAATGCCGGACAACCTTCTGCGGTTAAGGTTCTGCAAAAGGCTTGTAATGGCAAACTAAAGAGTGGAAATAAGATAGCCGTAGATGGAAGAATAGGACGAATGACTATTGGGGCATCTGAGAAATTGGAAGAAAGTCGGTTAAAATCATATCGGCTATTATATTACGCCGATAAGGTTGTCTTTAATCCTTCACTCGAAAAGTATTGGTATGGATGGTATCGGAGAGTAATGGTACAATAAAAAAGCGGGGGCTTTTGAATATAAAAAAGAGGGGAATAATTATCCCCGATACACATTTCCCTATTCACGACCAACAGGCGGTTAATGTAGTTCTAAAGGCTATTAAATTAATAAAACCTGACTTGGTTGTTAATCTCGGGGATGTAGGTGAATGGGAATCGGTAAGTGCTTGGAGGTGGAAAGGGAAAAAACAACCACCCCTCGAATATCAGTTGCCATTAATTGATGAAGAAATAAAATTAGTTAATCAAGGAATAGACCAATTCGACAGAGCATTAGACAAGGTAGGATGCGAGGAAAGATATATTCTCGCCGGAAATCACGACGAGTGGCTTACATATGGGTTCGTGGAGCGATACCCCTATATGAAAGAATACACTTTTTTGAACGCCTGTCGTTGGAAGGAGAGGGGCTATAAATATTATGAATACAATCGACCACTCAAGATTGGGAAACTCAATTTCATCCACGGGGCATACTGTACTGTCTATCATGCGAAAAAGCATTTGGAATGTTATGGTAGTAACATTGTGTACGGGCATACTCATGATATTCAGCGTCATACTATTTCTAAGTTGGATAGCGGAACCATTGGTGCGTGGAGTATGGGGTGTCTCAAGGATATGTCGCCGAAAAAAAATAAGTGGCTAAAGGGGAGATTGACAAATTGGAATCATGCCTTCGGGATTGTTGATTGGTTTGATAATGGAAATTTCAAGGTAGAAGTTGTTGAAATAGTAAAGGGTGTTACAAGCATTTGGGGAGAGACAATAATTGGATAGCCCTTTATATACGGTTTCGGAAAACAACTTAGAATTAGACGATGCGATTATTAGGCTCAAGGAATTAGGAAGAAACATCACCATTACAGACCTTTTAGAGCGGGGCAACCTTGAATTAATTATAGAAATGTTACAAATAATCGAAAGAATGAATATACCCCTGCGAATGGGTGAAGAAGGAATTGCATAATGAATGTAATGTATTGTACTCGGTCAGATTTAGTTTTCATTAAAGCAGATATTGGAAGCTATGATAGAAAAGCAGTTATTCAAAATTGGATAACGGACTCAGGTATAGTTAGAAAATCTGCAAATATTGGTCAAGGAATATCTGTCTTATACCGGGATAGTTTAGAATTGGGTTCGGCAGAGTCCAGTTCGGGGGCAGTCTCAGATGATGGAGAATGGTATTATGATGAGAATGCAGATGTGCTTTGGTTAGCATCAACTCAGAACCCGGCAACAAATCATGTTGTTGAAATGGGAATAGATATTAAGACACTTCAAGAGGATGCAATTCAACGAGCATCTGATTTTATCCGTGCCTATGTAAACAAACCTATAATGCCGAGAAAAGGAACAAGCCAAGCTGATGCTTCGGGTGGAGATTATGAAGAAATAATTAATCGGTCTTGTGCCATCTTATCCTCATCTTATTTGATAAGGGCTACCAATCCTGAATCTGCTAATGAATTAGAAAAGCAAGTTATAGATACTGAAACCGGGATGGGATACTTAGACAGAATTAAACGTGGGGAAATTAAACTTTGGAACGAGGCAACAGAAAGAATGGGTGATGGGGTTGTTTCTGTTATATCACAGGACTCTACAAGCACCGGGACTATTGTTGATACAAGGGGAGAAGCGACAATTTCCTATGATAATATTAAAGTTACTTGTTCAACGGGTGGAACTTTCACAATGGGTACGGCAAGCCCGGTTAAAATGGACTCTTATATTTCAGATTCAACGGGATTACAAACAACCAAATATGCAAATGCTGAAATAGTTGATGGTTCTTACTTGAATATAGGTAGGGGAATATCTGTACGATTTAGCCCCGGCATTTTCGTTGCCGGAGACACTTGGAGCATAGAAGTGAATGGAGATTTTGTAGAATCAGGGCAAATCAAAAATGCACAGGCATACAGGGGTTAATTCCTGTGATTTTAAATACCCTATACTATATACCAAAAGGCAAAGAACTCTCGATATATGGGGAATTAGAGGGTAAAAATTATGGCAATTAATTATTCAAACGCATTTAAAGAGATTTTAGGAGCTTTGAAGGAAATTCTTTACAATGAAACGAAATTATCCGTTCATTTTGATAGAAAATATAAATCGAGGGCAACTCAATACTTTAATATTTCGCCTATATCATCAACTGTTACCTCACGATTTAGTGGAGGTTCAACCCGGGAATACAATGCGGAAATATCATATTATCTGCAAAAGGGCAACTACGAGAAGCATACGCATCTCGACTATCTTACCGATATGGGCGAAAAAATTACTCGTCTATTTAATGATAAAACCAATGCGGTATCAACCAATGATTTATTTCAAGGGATAATTTCGCAATTCTCTGATTCTAACCAAGCCTTTGGCTCTATGGTGGCATATACCTTTCACGATGGTAGGATTGAGAACGTGGATTATCAACCCGACAGAAACGATGATGAGGAAATGGAAGATTTGAACATTGTAAAATTTGAATTTATTGCAACAGTAACGGAGGTGTTTATCTAATGAAGATAAAAGCAACTAAAAAGTTTTCAAAACTTGGCTCGTCTAATAATTGGGCGAGTTTTGGAAAAGACACTTACATAAGTCTTGAGCAAGGGGCAACAATTAATTGTGATTGTCCTGAACATTTGCTTGAGGGCGGTTATGTAAAGGAAGTCAAATCAAACAAAAAAGAAAAGGAAGATAAATAAATGGCTATTGATGGAAATGTCTATTCTTCAAAGCAGTTTGAACTATACATAGCCGACCAAAGTGTAATGGGAACGGCAAATACTACCGATGCAGACTTCATTAAGTTGGATGTAGTAAGTGTTTCGGATGTGGATTTTGGCGGTGGATTAGTTCAAGAAAGAAATTTGAGAAGCGGACAACAAGTAAAAAAATTAACAGACCACTATGTATCCCAAAAGGGTGCAAGTGCCTCTGTTCAATTTGAATGGGTTGTTTCCCACAAAGAGGGATTACAACAATTAATGAAAATGATAAGTGAAGATACTGCCTCTGACTATGAATGGGCGGGGAATAAATCTCCGGCATCATACGAACACGGGGAATCAACGGGTGAAATGGCTACTGTTATAATCAGTAATCCAAATACCGGGGATGACCGGGTCTTACATTCTGCGGTGCTTACTGAATTAAATCTATCTCTGGATAGTGGAAGTGAAGGCGGTAGGTTGGTTGCAAGCGGTACATTTTACTCCGGCTACAAACCAACATTAGGAGCAGATACGGTAAGCCCCGATGGGACAGAAACTGCATTTGTGAAAACAATCTTTGACTGTACAACAAAACAGTTAGGCGGTTCAGATGTGGTGGCAAAATCATTCAATGTAAATTTCGCTTTTCCGGCAGTAAGGTTAGGTTTTCAAGGTGCGAGTGCTGAAGCCGAACAATACGGTAGAGGTGGCGAGGTTGTTTGTTCGGGTAGTGCAAGTGTTAAATATGATGCTAATACTGATGGTGAATTAGCAGGGTTTTTAGCAGGAAGTTCAAAGGCAGTTACTTTTGGTGACGGTTCAACAATTAATTTTTCTGTTCCCACTTCTGTATATACTGGATTCAATGTGGATTTGGGTGATTCAGAAGAAGGGGTTTTTGTTGAAATTCCGTTTGAAGGTACTGCGACTGGTGCCGGAAATCTATATTCAATTACAGTAGCATAAGGGATTAGGGGGGGAAATGAAAGTTACAATTAAGGGTCTTGGAGATTTTGAAGTAAAAGATTTGCCATATAAAACGGCAAGACAATTACATAGAAAAAACTCAAGAGTATTTTGGGGTAAAAGCGAGGAAGATGTAAACCCTGATGAATACTACGACCTGTTGGAAGAGGTAAGGGAATTGTCCGGCTTGAAAGATGTCGAACTAAATAAATTAACAATGCTTGAGGTTGACCAATTACTTCAGCAAATATTAATGGATTATCTTGGTTTAAACCCAAAAGATTGAGGGGGTTGTCGTTTAGCGTATGGTGGCTTCGTCATCATACCTTACATATAAGCCCGTATTCCCTCCCTTATACCGAAGTCAGCCCCCTCACTTATTTAAAAAGGGAATTTAAAACTATAGATGATATATGGGATGAAATTGAAAAAATTGCCGAGGTTAATTATAATACCTCGAGGTCTATTGGACAGGATTTATTTCACCTCATCCCATTATTTACTAACCCAAATTATATTGTAGATGAATGGCATATAGAAATGATAAATGAATATAATTTAATGAAAAATTTTAACATATCACTTGGTGTATTGGATGATGTTTCGTCTGATAGGTTAAACTGTTTTAGTATTATACAAAACGAAGTAAATGCCATAGCAGAATACGAAAGGGTAAAAAATAATGGCAAGTAATTCCCTAATAATTAAGGTTGGTCTAAAGGGTGCCAAAACTGTCGTTTCTGGTTTAAAGGGGATAACCCGAGGAATTGGAAGGGCATCAGGGTCAGCATTAAAGTTTGCCACAAGTTGGAAAACCGCCCTTGTTGGTATTACTGCAATAGGTGGTGCTTTAAAATCCGCATCTAAATTCGCCGATGGATTAAGGGAAATTCAAACCATTGGGGGGCAAACTGAGACTGAACTCAAAAGTTTAGGCAAACAACTTCGACTTGTATCGGGGGAATTTGGTCAAAAGATTGGGGACACTACAAAGGCTCAATATGATATTATTTCAGCAGGAATAAGTGGGTCAGTCCGGCAAATGGAAACCCTCCGGGCTTCATCAAAACTTGCCGTAGCGGGTGTTTCTGATATAGGGACAACTGCGGATGTAATTACTTCGGCAATGAACGCCTATGGACAAGCGAATTTAAGTGCAAGCCACGCCTCAGATGTATTATTTAAAACAGTTGAAAAAGGAAAAACTACTATCCCCGAATTAGGTGCTTCACTTGGTATGGTAATGCCATTTGCATCATCTGCCGGGATGTCGCTTGAAATGGTTGGGGCGAGTATGGCTCAGATTACAAAGGGTGGTGTTTCAACGGCAGAGGCGACAACGGCTTTGAAGGGGGCGATTGTTGCTCTTGATACGCCGACAAAAGGGGCACAAGCTGAGATGAAAAAATTGGGGTTTGAGATAAGCAGAACGGCTGAAGGCAATCTTGATTTTGAGGCAACAATGGAAGACCTTGCTAAGCTTGATTCCAAAACAATTAGTAAATTTGTTCCAAATATTCGTGGTCAATTAGCAGTTAAATCTATTACAAAAGATATGGTTGATTTCGGGGCAACTGTTAAAAGTTTTAATGGAATAGCCGGGGTAACAGATAAAGCGGTTGCAAAAGTAAATTTATCTTTAGGTCAACAATCAAGAATGTTAAGGGAAAATCTTAAATCAGGGATGATTGAACTGGGTACAGAGATTGGGAATAAATTTCTTCCGGCAATCGGGCTTATTAATAAAAAACTTCAAGCGGTTGGGAAAATCGGATGGGGAGTAGTTGGCAAAAGAATTGTTGATAATATGGGTGCAATATGGAGTGCGATGGTTGAAACAAGCGGGGTTATGATTGGTCGGCTTGCGGATATTTTACCCTACCATTTATGGGAATCCTTGAAATTGATGTGGGATATGATAAAAAAAGTCGGAGTGTTTTTATGGGAACCGATTGCAAAAGGGTGGAAATTAATTTGGCTTGGAATTAAAATGGGGATTGTTGGCTCGATAAATTGGATAATTGAACAAACAAATTCCCTATCCGAAATGATGAATAAACTTCCCGGTGTTAATATCGGAATGATTCAAAAAATTTCTACGACCTATGGTGAAGAAATCAACAAATTATCTAATGAAACAAGCCGATTTGAAGAAATGTTTAGTGCTGGTGCAGATTCGTCTGAATCAGCCTCCGAAAAAATAAAAGAAATCTGGCAAAGCCTTAGCAATACTATTTTTGAACTTAATGACGAACAAAAACAAAGTAGCGAAGAGACTGCTGATAAATATGTCGATGACCAAAATAAAAAGAAGTCGGCGGTTTCAGTTTTAAAAGACCAAATAGACTCGGTTGCCGAATCTGAAAATAGAAGTTATCAAACCACATTGTCGGGTGTTAGAAGTTCAATTAAGGCATTTCTTGCACAATCAATAGCTAAAATGATTTCGGCTGAATCATCTAAAGGGATTTTTGGGATTGCTACTGCTACGGCAGGGGCAATAGCAATTTCTGCTCTATTTGATAAAATGGTTCCAAAGTTTGCAAAAGGGGGGTCGTTTATTACTGACAGACCTCAAATGTTTATGGCGGGGGATAATCCCGGAGCAAGGGAAAGGGTAACAGTCGAACCACTTTCAAGCCCCGGTTTTCAATCTTCGGGGAAAAATATTACTGTTAATATATCCGCACCCTTAGTAGATGAGACTGTCAGGGACTCAATTATGCCCTCAATTCAAAATGCGTTGTCAATGGAACTTGCTTAGTGTTAGACCTACCATCGGTTTATACAACTGCCTTGAGCAGTCCATTTCAAGAAAATTGGATAGTTAAATTATACTCTGATAATACGAATTATATTGGGATTAGCTTTGATAGTATAACGATTGATAGTGTTAGCTATACTGGGGCAATCCTCAATTCACCATCGTTGAGAGAATCCATTTCTATTGAATCCGGGAAGGCTTCGGTGGGGAATATATCTCTTGAAGTTGCTGAATATATGGTAGGGTCTAATAAATTTAGTAAGGAGATATTTACTGGGGGATATATAAATAATACTGTTAAGATATATTCTGTTCTTAATAGCAATACAAATATCAATAACGCCTTACAATTATTTTCAGGTGTATTAAGCAGTATGACAAGTGATGAAAATGGGAAATTGAAACTAACTATAATTACAACTCGACCTTGGGATGGGATTGAAATCCCGAACCAATTATCAGATTCGGGTGTTTATGTTCCTGTTGCTTATGGTGATTATGTCAATAACAACGCTTCCTCATCGAGCCAATTCAAGCTTTATCCTTCTCCTTTTATTAATTCAGAATCTAATTACCTCAATTTCGCAACTCACGATTCAATCGGAGCCGTATATGGAAGTTATTATGATTCATCTGCTAAAGTGTTTCCATCTTTATCTATGCAAGCATCAGTATCTCAAACAAAGGATGGTGTAGATGCTATTCAAGTTTTAAATAGCATAACGAGAACGTATAGAATTAAGCCTAATCTCAATGCAAATGATTCAAGCGACTATACTGACCCATTAAAAGCCATGAATGATTCTGTGTCTGATTATGCAACCGCCTCAATTAGTGCAGATAATGATACAGTTACTAAAAATCTCAAAATAGATTTGCCAAATTTATCTGGTAAGGTTACATCAATTCTAATGTATATAAAATATGATTATATATATGACCAAGCGAATGAAAGTGGAATTACTTCCGAGGTCGCTTTGAGATATATACATAAATATGGCGAAACGACCTCAGCGGTAAATATATTTAGTGATACTTCTATAGATTCTAATGAAGTAACCTACTCCTCAAGCGGGAGTGCTGATATTGACAACTCGGGAACAAGCCATACTTCTTTATCAATGACTTCTATTATAAGTGCTAACTCGAATAAATTACCTGATGAGATTTGGATTCAGAATTATGTGTCAAACAGTCATGAAAATCCAAGCAACTCCGAAACAACTTCAGAGGCTAAAATCTATGACATTTGGTTTCAAATAACTGTTGCCGAAGATACGGACAACGAACCTTCCTCGGCAGGAAAAGAAGTTGCAAGTTTGGATACTGTATATATTGGGACAGATGGATTTAGCAAATCTTGGTCTTCTGGTACTGCGAAAACCACCCACGATGTTCATAGGGATATTCTTTATCGTCTTTTAGGTATTACTGCATCTCCGAGAGTAAACAATACGACATTGTGGAGTACGATAGATAACGAAAAGAATTGTGAGGTAAGATTTTTTACCGAACCGAATAAGCCTAACAGTATTCTTAATTATCTTGAAACCCTCGCCTATGAGGGGGGTTTTACATTTCGATTTCGAGCAACGGGCGAGCCTGTATATAATTTTATTCCAAATAGTCCAAGTACCGACCTAACATTAACGCATAGTGATATTATTGATTTAAAAATTACTCATACTCCATTAACCCAATTAACAACGAACTGGACTGTTCAATATAATAAAAGCCCGGCAGGGAGTGTATATAATTCTAAATCAACCCACACTATGTCTGAAAGATATAATTATACTGGGGTTGAAAATAAGAAAGATATAAAATTAAAGTATACAGTTAGTGATGTATCAAGAACTGGAACCAATAGAAACGACTCTTTTCTTGATTATTATACTGATGTTCTGGGTGAAATCAAACAGATGGTTTCTTTTAATCTTGTTAATCCAACCAAATTGAAGTTAGAGGTTGGGGATTTTATTTCGTTTTCATCAATGGAAATTGACTCTATGGATGGAACTTGGTCAAACAAATATATAGTAACATCAACCTCAAGGGGAGTTGGTGGAAAAATGAGCATTACTGCAAGGGAAATTTAGATGGCATATTTCAATCACGCTGATTATGATTCGGGGACGAATTTAACCTTTGAGGTAACACCCGATATTGGGATAGCAACTGGAAAAAAATTCAGCAATATTATAAGTGAATCTTTCGGGGGTATCGAATATATAGTTCAGCCACACTCGGGCAAGAAAACTTGGTCGTGGAGTTGGTCTAATATTAGTTCTTCTTTTAAGGGGGAACTGGAAACTTTTAGAAATACCATTGGTGGTAACTATAAATCGTTTACCTATAATGATGGTTCCACAAGTTATACTGTAAGGATGGCTCCCGACAGTCTCCAATTCACAGAATCACAATATCAAAGATATTCAACAAATATAAAATTAAGGGAGGTATCTCCGTCATGATAGATAAATTAGGAATGTCCGGGGAAGTGCAAGTTTCCATTCGGAAGGGCAAAAAACAAAAAATAAAAAATGCGATACATAGTGGGTTACGTTATACAATATCCGCTTCATTGCAAGATGATAAAAGTTTTTACATGGGGGGTGGAAATTTCGGCACGGATAATTTCGCTTCACCAACAAGTGCTGAAAATGGTATTGTAGTTCATAATTCAACGCCCACTTATTACGAAACGAAAACAACTTCGGCGACCGGGAGTACTGGGGCGAATACGCTTGTTGTGGTAAGTAGCACCCGAGCAGATGGTTCGAGTTATTCCTTAACTGGGGCAAAACTTGGACACGATTATTCAAATGGTGGGTTTAATGTTACTTACGCCACAACCACATTCACGCAAGCCGTAGCCGATGGGCAACAATTAGATTTGACGTGGACAATCACACTTTCATAGGAGGAAAAATGAACATCTTTGTACCAAAATTTAACATAAAAATCGTGGGGAATGTTCATCTGCAAATTCGGGATGGAGATGGAGCAATCAAACAAGATGAAAAATATCGGAATGCAATTCACGATGATTTGATTAATGCAATAGTAACCCACATGGGGGCGAGTTCTGGGAGTACCGCTTATCATATCACAACGGCAAGCGGTTGGTTCACAACTGCTTATGGTATGCAAACGGGAAAAGATGGAATTATCATAACTCAAACAAGTGGCGACGCGGTTAAAACTTATGATGATGGTATTGGAAATGATTGCTATGATTTAAAGTTGTCTGAAGCAACGTCTCAGGGGTCTTCGACGGGTTTATGTTCTTGGACGGCAGAAGGAACTTGGACAGGAGCATCAGGCACTGGGACTGCTACGAGTGGGACTTTCAACGAAATGCGTATTGGCAATAGTTTTGAATTTACTGGTGGTGATACTTCTGAATTTTCAACCAATTTCGCAACCGCTGAATCTTCGGGTGATTTCACGTCTTTTACTTTAGATGATAATGATGTTTGTCGTGTGACTTGGACTCTTAGTGTTCCTGCCTAATGGCATCAATAACTATTACTTCGCCCACTTCGTCATCGGATTGGGAACGGGGTTCGACCCACAATATAACATGGACTAAAAGTCTTGGTGGGCTTGAGGAATTTGATTATATTGAATTGAAATTATATCGAAACGGCACAAGTTCGGGCGATTACCTTTCCTTGATTACTACAATTTTTTCCGAGTCCGCAAGTTCGCATAGTTGGACTATCCCCACAACTTTATCGGCTGATACAGATTACTATATAGAAGCAAAGATGCGATATGAAGAAGATATGCCCTAATGCCCTACGTCAATGATTTTTCTGATGCTTTTGAAATATCTTTGCCCTTACCAACAATTCGGACTGCTTCTGATTCGTTAGCAGTTTCCGAGTCTTTAAGTCGGTCAGTTTCCACTTGGAAAGTCGTTGAATCCCATACTGATTCTGTAAGCACGGCTGAATCCCTTTCCACCCCCTCAGTTACGACATATCGGACAACCGTATCCACCTCAGATTCTGTAAGCCTGTCCGAATCCCTTGCCCGTTCTCTTGACACTTGGGAATATATTATTTCCCACTCCGATTCAGTCGTCACCGCTGAATCCCTCATTAAATCTACGTATGCGTACAGAACAACAGTAACGACCTCAGATTCGTTAAGTTCATCTGAGTCGCTTGCTCGTTCCCTTGATACTTGGGAATACATCCTTTCAAATTCTGATTCAATTAGTACGGCTGAGTCGCTTGCTAAATCTATATATACGTACAGAACAACAGTATCAGCATCTGATTCTATAGGTTCATCTGAATCTTTAGGTCGAGCCGTTGAAACGTGGAGACATATATTAAGCCATTCGATGGGAATGTCATTATCTGAATCCCTATCCCGGACAATATATACATATCGAACTTCTGTATCTTCATCAGATTCAATAGGTACATCGGAAGGGCTTGCTTTATTAGTTGAAACTTGGAAGTATGTAGAATCTAATTCCAATTCTATTGTAACCGCAGAATCACTAAGCCGAGCCGTTGAAAATTGGCGTCAAATATTAACCCATTCTGATAATGTTTCTATATCAGACAGTTTTACTGCTCAGATTAAAATTGACGGGGATACTTATTTCTATGACAATATAGGCTTGGAAACTAAATCAAGATTACATGGATATATAAGCAATGGAAATTTTACTTCGGATTTAGGGCGTATTTCAAATTCTATTGGATTGGTAGATGGTAATATAAATTCACCAACAACTTTCAGTAACACTACTGCTTGTGTTGTTTTTGATTTGGCAAGTTCACAGTCTATTAATTTTTTGGCTCTATATTTAGTTTCCGGCTCGGGGCAGTCAATTAAGTTATATGGTTCAAATTCTCAGGGTTCAGGATATAATTTAATTGCCACCGCATCGGTAGGTGATAACCAATGGATTATAACAGAATTTAATTCTATATCTTATCGGTATTTTGCAATTCAGCTTGAGAGTATTAGCTCAACGGCAGAGGTGAATGAAATATTAATTGGCACATCCTTAAAACCTGAAATACGTTATAGCCTTAATTCTAAATTTCATTATAGCCCGAATAATATTCTCTCAGAATCCTATACAGGGAATGAATATATATTTCAAAAAGGGAACTCCTCTAATAAATATGACCTCAAATATTCAAATATAAGCAGTTCCTTAAAAAATAAATTTCAAAACCTATGGGAAAAATCATCACATAAGAAATTGCTCTATTATGATAATACTGCGATTAATTATGTAATGCTTAATCCTATTTCCTTTGATGAAATTGCTTATAATAGGTATTCCACTTTTGTCTCTTTTTATTCTTAACTTTGTTGCTTAATAAAGCCGGGTTTGAGTAAAAATAAAATAAAAGGTAGCAGAATGGTAACATTTACTTCCAGATTATAAGCAATGTGTGGTTAAATAGGCTCCCGTTTCCCCCCAATCCCAACACCCAAATATGCTATAAGAAACATAAGAAAGACATTATGCACCCCTATTAGTAACAGAGGTTCAAGCTTTTCAATTATAGGGTATAAGTTCTATTATATAAAGAGATACAGGGAAAGGTCAGAAAAGGTATGGAAAGATATATATTATATTATATTATAATTATATTAAGGGTGAAAAAATAAAATTCTATTTATCACAATCGGGGCAACCTTAAATGGCTTTTCTTCACCAAATCTCGAGCTATGTCGTTTAGTGTCATATTCATTTCGAGAATATAAGTAAATATAATTTAATAAAGCAATCTCTACATTGTTTTTTTGATAAAAACAAGAAAAAAAAGTCAATTTTCCTCACAAAATAAAAAAAATAAAAAATAGTTGGGACGATAGATTATACTTTATTATATTTTGGCGTGGAAAATAAATCAAATAAAACAAAAAGAGGTCAAATAATGAAACACACACAGGGTAAATGGGAAGTTGATAGGTCGGGGATTGCAGCAATAAACATCAAAAGCACTAATAAAAAGTTTGTTGCAGGGATTCACAACCAAGACAAAAGGATTGAAGGGAAGAAACCCTCGGACAACGATGCCTATGACACTTCAGAAACAGATGCCAACGCAAACCTAATAGCATCAGCACCAGAGATGCTTGAATTATTAAAAGATATTCTTGTAGAGGTTCGCCCCGAAATCAGTCGTGTTAATGAAGCGGCAGGGCGAACAATCTTTAACCCAGTTGCTACTGAAACAATTGATATGGCTAAAGAACTCATAGCCAAAGCGGAAGGAAAATAATATGAACATTATTGAAGACTTAATCAAAAGAATAGAATCTCGGAGAGAGTACAACAAACAACCTTGTAAAAATTATGCGACCAAAGAGAGGGCAGATAAAGCCACTAAGGAAATGGCACGAATTACAGGACGACATTTTGATTCACGCACCCCCGCAAGATACATTGTGTTTTTTAATGAATATTGGGGCAGATGGATTGGTGCGGTTGATATGTCTGAATTGCTTTCAAGGCATGATTCTAAGGGTGGTTATCTCGGAATTTGCAGTCACAGAAATTTTTACACTTATTAAGGAGGTCAAATAATGAAACAATATGAAATAGACAAACTAACCAAAAAACAAATGAGTCTTATTGTTACTTCCGCTTTGTTCAATATGCCGATAGAAAACTTCAAAAGCGTACAAGAACGCCACGCTAAATCTTTGGCAAGGTTAAGAAAGTCGGAATTGATAGAGTGGGTTATTAAGGCTTTAAAGGTAATAGCCCAAAGAGAAGAAAACAATGATTAATTATAATTTAGAAGCAATTCACAGAATCGCCTATAGAACAGGCAAATATGATGGTAGAAGTGCCCGACATCTTAAATTTGATAAATGTGTTGAGTGTGAAGATGACGCTACTTTGTTGTGGCATTATGAAGATGGTATGTATCTTGGGTGTGAGCGTTGCCACGATGGTTCTTACTGTGAGTCTTGTGTTATGAAAATATCTGGCAAAGATTGGAATGAGAAGTGTAGAGATGAGGGAGATATGTTATATAACGATGATGATACTGTTACCATCTGCAATTCTTGCTACCATCAATATATTTATAAAAATAAGGAGGTCAAATAATGAGAATTATATTTAGAAACACCCTATTTAAAAAAGGTGTAATAATTCAAAAATTTAGATTTGCTCTATATTTCATGGATTACCTTGTGATTGACCTTGATTTAGGGAGAAATAAAAGTTGGAAGAATGAGTCAGTACCAACCCTTCCTCGATGTTTTCAACAAGTAATGTGGTTCGAGTTAAGAATTTGCGGAGTAGGGATTGATATTGATTTGGGTCACAATGGGTTCGGATTTCGCAATCTTTACAATAGATATTGGTGTAGATAAGAGGAATAAAATGAGCAAACCAGAAGTGAAATATAATGGCAACTGTTATTCAACTAATGCTAAATACCTATTATACAAGGTTAAATCTTCTAAGGTTGGTGGCTATAGGCTTTGTCACGGTATTGCTCTTAATAGGGCAGATGGTAAACCATACGGTCATTGTTGGTTAGAATATAAAGGGATGGTAATTGATAAAAGTAATGGGCTTGATGTTGAATTACCAATGGAGATGTACTATGACTTTGGCAATATTAAGAAGGTATACAAATACACGGCAGATGAAGTTAGAAAAAAGGTATTGGAGTTTGAACATTGGGGTGCGTGGGATTATACCCCGCCCAGATAAAGAGGAATAAATAATGAATCAGCTAAAACAATGGAACTATAAAATGGGACAACCCACTAAAAAGTATAGCATCACACTTTTTGGTGAACTAATTAAATACTCAATGCGATGGATTCATTTGCGGGGCGGTATTAATACTGGCTATATGGGTGAAAGGAAAGATATGATAAAAAGGTGGGAAGCTATAAGCGTAGATGGTGTTCTTATATCGGAGGAGAATACAAAAAAAGAATTAGTGGAGGACTTAAAAAATATTAATTCTTATGATGAATTAATGAAAAGAATAAACGAAGGGGTTAAGGCTGATTAATGAATCGTAAACAACTAAAAAAAATCAGAAATAAAAAGGCTCTTACAAAGCACCAAAATACTCAAAAAGCAATTCGTAAATATCAAAATTCACCAAAGAGAGACAAAGCGGAGGTCAAATAATGAATGTCAGATATGAGTGGCATTGGGAAAGATTAGAAGCTGACGGGTCTGGTGATATAATTGATTTTAATTATGCCGACACGCTCAACTATTTATTTCGGGAGACTTCATATCAAGAAGTGAAGAAACTGATTGATAAAGGTACGCATTCTATATCATTACAAAAATGGTGCGGGCTATGTGAAGATGAGTTAGAGATAGTTGATTATGCCTATGTTGAATCTGATTGGATAATAGTTGCGGGTTCTGATTTTGGCATTCTACCAAAAAGATTCCAAAAAGAATTAAACCAATATATACAGGAGGTCAAATAATGGAATACAACGGTTGGGCTAATTGGGAAACTTGGAATTTCAAATTATGGATAGACAACGAGGAATGTTCTTATCATGCGGTGTTGGAATTGGCAGAGGGAAAAGATAAATATGAACTGTCCAAAGAATTAGAATCGTGGGCAGACGATATGCTTAAAGCGATTCGTATTGAATGTGGTTTTTTCGCAGATGTTTGTAATTCAGCAATCAAGGAAATCAATTTTCATGAAATTGCAGAATCATATCTATCGGAGGTTGAATAAATGAATAACTATGAAAAAGTAGCAGTTTTCCCATGGACAGTAGAATACGAAGTGAGAGAAAAAGGAGCTATCGGGAATTATCAGCGTAAAGATATTCGTGTAATAGCTGAAACCAAAGAGGAAGCCGGGAGGGAGGCTTTAAAGATAATTCATAGAAATTATCCAAATTTAGAACCCCGAATGCCTATTGAAATTATTCAAATAGATAATAGGATTGGTATAATAATTGAGGTGGAGCGATGAGCAAAACGGGTGAATATTTTTTAGAAACGGCAGAGCGAAACAACTGGAATGAAGCGGATAAATATTACGAAGAATTAAAAAATGATGAATATGGATGTCCGCATAAAACCGTCTTGACGGAAAAGTTGGAAGGCGAATCAATCATGGATGATATACGAACCGCATTGGTTTGCGAAGATTGCGGTGAGGATTTGACGGAGGAAATAGAAGGCGAATCAATCACGGATGATGTACGAACCGCAATTGGATAAATAAAATGATTAACCCTTTTATTAACGGCACCCACGGGACACCAATTAAACCTCATGATGAAGGAGAGTTTCTCAGATTGGCTTGGAAATATAAAACATTATTCTGGGCAATACAGGGAATGAGGGCAATTACTAATGGTGAAAATTATAACGACCCGTCAACCCTTAGAGCCTGTCTGTTATCAATAGATGATAAAATTGAAGAACTCGAAAAAGAACATGAACCATTTATTCAAACAATTACTATTAAAACTCATGAAAAATAACGGAACCCCCATATTGGAATTTGACCTCCCAATATCTCATCGGACAGATGAGGGTGGGGGTTTCGACATTTATAAAACCGAGGAAAATTTAATAGTTAAAATATACAAACCAAACACAATGCCAACGATGAAATGGGAATCGAGAATAATTCATATACACAAAGGTTTTCAAGGGTTGGGGATTAAGATAAGGAGAATCAAATGAGAGGGTTAGCAATGAAAGTAATGGTAAAAAATAAAACCGTGGGGGAAGTTGTTGGGGATACGTTTTACAAAAAGATTCTTGGTAGCAAACATCTATTGCGAAAACCTCCGGCAATAGCCTTTGACACTACAAGTTTAATCCAAGCAGAACGCTACGGTGCAACAATGATTCGGGTTCTGGACAAAGAATCTAATATAGTATATGAATCCACTTTTGAATATCTAAAGGAGCAAGGATTTGATATTAACAGAAAATATGGTAAGCAAAGGGCATTAATGCTTGGTGATTGGACTATTGATAGTATAAGGGAAATATCGTGAGTATGTGGGCAGTAGATATTGAATATGCCTCTGAGCAAGGGGGCATATCAAAATATATTCCCAATCTATCTTTCGATGAAATGAGAACTCTGTTTAATAAAGCCGGGGAATACGGTAAAGATTATTTTATTATTTGTGTTCTTGAGATTTTCCCACCATATAAAAATGATAGAACTAAAACCGAAACTATTAACAAAACGCAAATGATACAAAATATGCTTTTGCGAGAAAAAGCGAGAAAAGAATATGCTGAGCAAGAAAATTATGAAGCCCAAGTTATCAACGGTTAAAAGCAGTCAAGATATATCTGATGGTTCAAAGACAATTCGTTTTTATCAAAAATTGTTGATGAACGGAACCATCCCGGTGGGGGGGGTATCCCATCAACGAATGATTGACCTCGGGGTACAAGTTGAAGTTGCAAAAATATGGAGAAAACAAAATGAAAACAAAAATAAATAATTGGATGGAATTATGGGTAGGCACTTTCTTCTATTATTTAGAAAAAGCCACGCCAACTATTTTAATCTTAGGTGGGTTGTATTTTATAACACATTTCACAATTTTTTTAATAACAAAGTAAAGGGAAACAACAAATGCTAAACGCAAAACTAACCAATGACAAACATAATGACAAAACATTCAATCTATTGTTCCTCAGAGACGGTACACAAGCCATTGATTCTTCTTATGAATACAACGGCAATACGACAGAACAATTTACACTCCCGATTAAGAATGTGGGCGAACCCCTATATTCATTCAGCGGGGCTAAAGGGGATGTCTATATTGAGAAGGATGTAACCTTCGATTTAAAAATGACGGGTTTTTTCTATAATCGGGTTGCCGGATGTGAAGAAGGAAAAACTTATTCTATTAAATGTGTTAAAGATGGGAAATGGAATTACTGGGTTGAAGAAATAGAAGGGGAAACTAAAACGCCCCATATAAATAAACCTTTTAATTATGCTCAGACGAAAAACGGTGAAATGCCAATCGTTTCTGAACCCGTTGCTTATGTAAGCGAAGATGATAAGTGGTTGGCAATAGACCGGAGAAAGAACCTTAATATCACAAAAGCACAAGCTATGAACTTGGCGGTGAAAACGGCATTAGAGTTTGTAAAATATAAATGTGAAGATTGTGGAAAGGCTGATTTTAATAAAAAGTTTGACAAATATGTCTTGAGTTATCGTGATAAATATTACGAAATGATGGCGGGATATAACCCCAAAGACCCTCTCGACAATAATACGGAAGAAGAAGATGCCCTGCCATTTTAAGCTTGAAGATGTTGGAAGTGAAACCGGGATTGAAGCAGAGCCGGAATACAGAACACTCTCAAAGGTTGAACGATTGGAGCAGACCTTGTATGACTTATGGTTAATGATGAATGAAACGGTTAGTGATTCTATTTCTGCTCATTTGGAAACGAAATTGAGGGAATTGAACATTAAGCACAATGTTAGTTATGGTGGAGAAAAAATTGGGTAGAAGAATAAAAAGAAGTAAGCAAGACACATTGTTTTCAAATTACATCCGGGAACGGGATAGTTGGACTTGTCAAAGATGCGGTGCGAAAAAAAATCCAGATGACCCAAACGCAAGAAAAGGGTTGCATTGCTCTCATTATATTGGGAGGGGGAAATATGCAACCCGGTTCAGCGACGACAACTGTGAGGCTTTATGTTATGGATGCCATCAGATTTTAACGGCAAACCCAAAAATGCACGTTGAACATAAAATAAGTAAACTTGGCAAGGCTCGTATTGAGGAACTTGAATTGGAAGCTAATACTAATACCCGTCGAAAGCGGATGTTTGAGAATGAAGACGAGTATCAAAAAATCAAACAAAAATTGGAAAATCTGAAAGAACATCATAGTTCGGAGGAAAAAAATGGCGATTGGTAGGATGTTAGTTCGGTCAATAGCTACAGATAAACGCCTCAATAAACTCAAGGTAGATGACCAATGGTTATATATGAGGATTTTACCTTTTTTAGATGACTATGGGAAAACTACCGGGAATATATTTGAATTAAAATATCTGGTCATTCCAAGTTGTAATTGGTCTGAAGAAAGAATCAGAAATTCACTTAAAAGAATAATGAGTAAGGGTTTGATTGGATTTGAGGAAAATAAGGTAACAAAGTTTTTCGGGTTTTCAAAAAATCAAAAAATCGGGCATAGAAAACAAAACAGTAGATTCCCCGATTTACAGGGGGATTATAAAAAGGTGGATATAGCCCCCACTAAACAAGAAAAACCCCCAAAATCACAAGGATTAACGCCGGAATACCTTGAATTATGGAATACTTATCCTACGGGGAGAAGATTCCAAAAAGAAAAATGTCATGAAACGTGGAAAAAGAAAATAAAAGAGGTAAAGCCAAAAATAATGTTGAAGGCTTTAGAAAATCAGATTAAGTATTTATGGGCTGAAACTGAGCCGGGATTTGTTCCTCATTTTTCTACGTGGCTTAATCAGAATAGATGGGAACAAGATGTTTCAAATCCATTAAAGAAAAAAACGCCAAAAAATAAGGTTGAAATAATTTGTCCAAGTTGTCAAACAATAAGTGAAACAAATGAAATTACACATTCAATGAAATGTAGTAAATGTAATGAATATGGGGTTCTCTCGATGAAGGATTATCGTCTTGAATATCACAAACATCAAATGAACTAATATTGAGGTGGAGTGATGGAAAAAGTTAAAGAATTGCCTTGTGATATAAGTGTTTGTTCAGAATGCGATAAGCATACTGACGATGATTCTCCATATAATAACACAAAATGGGATAACTACGGAGACCCATATTGCCAAGATTGTTTTAATAAAATAGAAAGTGAGGTGAAGTGATGGAATACCAAGTACACTTTGGCAAAGCATACGCAATGTGGTTAAATGGTTACGATAAAGACTATCATCGAATAAGAACTTACAAGAACAAGCAAGATGCTTTAAAATGCTTAGATAGAGCAAATAATTGTAAATGGGTAGAATGGACGGATTTTATTACAAAAGAAAGAGAGGTCGCATAATGCTAATTGAAGTAAAACAATGGCCGGAGAGCCAAGAAGTAATGGAAAATTCTGACTGGTTCTTTATAATGGCTCCACGTACTGATTCCGATTCTGACCCAATAGGTGATTCAGCTTATGCAAGAGTATTAGATGAATCTGAATATATGCTTCTAAGGGATATAAAAGAGAAATACACATTTTCAGAATATGTTAATCTCTATTCATCGTGTGGTGTGTGTGGTGGGAAGGGGTATTTGACGGATGTTTACGATACTGAAGCAGAAGAAACCCAAACTCAAAGATGTGATTCCTGTAAAGAGTTTGTAAGCGACAAACAGGCACAAGAACACGTAGAAAGAGAGGTAGCGTAATGGCCGAACATTGGACGTGTATTGAATGCGGGGATAAGTTTAACAAGTTTCAAGGTGATATGGACGAGAGAACCTGTACAACCTGTATTCTAAAAGCAGAAGACCCCGAGGCTATTTGCACCTCGTGGCAGAGGGTTAAA
>Ga0080013_1002468_pt1 | contig 21727 bp, 32 predicted proteins | sample ETNvirenome_6_85_FD_69236 | JGI IMG/M metagenome (GOLD analysis project Ga0080013, IMG submission 69236) | Marine viral communities from the Pacific Ocean - ETNP_6_85 (SPADES assembly) (version 2) | ecosystem: Environmental > Aquatic > Marine > Oceanic | place: Pacific Ocean | collected 2013-06-19 | reverse complement strand
TCCCATTTGTTCTATTGAGAAGCCTTCTATCACTTGTTTATACTTTCCTTCGTATAATTGCAAGAGATCATTTGGCCCCTTTAGAAAAGAAAATGCTTCTATAAGGCATGCATACAAAAGTCCATTGGGAAAATACAAACTTAAATATGTAGTCGTATTTGTACTAGATAATCCAGGGTCTTTCAAGATATAATTTAACTGAATTGTATAGGTCGCATTGGGAGTGGGAGCCACAACTATTGTATCCTTATCCCACCAGCTATAATATTTAGGTACCCCAGTGTCGGCTTCAGGGTTAAATTCAGACATAAAACTAGTGTCTCTATACTGTAAAAATTGTCTATTACTATCTGCGGATACCCCAGCCGAATCAGTAATTTGAGCCGATCTAATTACTAAGGCATCTGCAGGAGTATCAATAAATCTTGTAGAAGCAATCAGTTGAGCTGTTTTATATCTTCTACTTGCATCCATATCTATTTCTCTTTGAATTCTCCACTCCGCGTTTTCAATAAAACCATCACAAATAGTGTCACTTAAAACTGTGCTTGACACCTCTGTGTAATCTCTAATTTTTTGTAATAATTCTGCGTATGTCATATTATCCTTGTTGGTAATCCAAAGGCCCTGCTAAGACTTGGAATCCTCCTCCTACTGCACTTGCAGCCGCAGTAGATGCTAAATCAAAAGTGTAACTATTTTCTTGAGTTACGGTTGTTGGCATTCCTGCTTGGTTATGTGTTGTTTGTACCATAGTTATGGAATATCCGCCATAAACTTTTGCCCCTGAAGAATGAGAAGAAGCAGTGGTATTTTTAGGTACTATCCCTCTAAATTGAGCATTTGTTCCTCTTACACATCCTGTTAAATCATTAGAAGATTTTCCTGTGTATTGAATTACTTCATTCTCATAAGAAGAAGACCCATCTGAAGACGTTTTGACTTTTTCAATTATAAACCATCCTGATGTAGGAAAAGCTGAAGCATCTGTTAAAGAAATAGTTAAGTCAGTTGAAGTAATATTAGCTGATAACGTTGTAGATAATTCAAAAGTTGAAACTGCAACCCCACCTACTGAAGATTTAACTTCAGTAAATCTTACAATGTCATTATTAGACCGTGAACTAAATGGCTCTGAAACTGTAACTTGTTGGGAAGCTGCCGCTGTGGTAAATGGATTCTTGGGTAAAAAATCTTGAGTTCCAAATTCTGTTCTTGCAGGTCGAGCTTGTTCTAATCCTTGAGGATCGGCAACAAAAGGTTTTGGCTCTAATTGAGGTTGTTTAGGTTCATATTCTGAAGTATGAACAAAAGCTCCATTCCATTCAGTAACCATTTCTCTCCAGGGAAAAGCTAATCCACTTCGATCTGAAATTGCTAATGCATATTTTCCTTTTGCAAACTTTGACATTATATCTCCGGGTAATAAGTTTTAGGAGAAATGTAAACACTCGCTGGTGATCCATCTTCCTGTAATGCTCTGTTTAATTCATCTTCATATAATAATTTCATTTCTTGAACTCTTTGAGGAGCCTTTTTCTGGGCCATGTAATAAGCTAAACCGGCACACATACATGGTACAAATCTATTAACTACATCCGCTTCATTCGTATAGGCTCCCGCATCTTGAATTCTTTTTACATAAAAAAAATGCATGAAGTTCCCATTTTGAGAAGCACCTGGTGTTAAATATAAAGTAACTATAACTTTATCTATAAATCTTTGAACCCAATATTGTGAGGGTTGGCCAGTGGCAATTTTATTTGAAAAAGCTGAATATTGAGATCTATTAATTTTTGATAAAGGTGTATCTACATCTGAAGTAGTTCTATAACTAGCTTCTAGAATATCGGAACACATATCCACAAAATTAGTGACTGTATCAGCTGAGGCGTGAATCGCTGCTGTAGTACCATCAATTCCTCGATCAGCCGTAGAGGAAACAATTAAATTTGTATCACTAATAGAAGAATATTTAATTACTTCTGAATTAATTCTAATTTTTCCAGAGGAAGGCATCTGAGCCACAGACTCAACTGGAATAGTTAGAGTAGTTGTTATAATCGGAGCAGTTAATGTGGTAGTAATACCATTACCATCCCCATCCGATGGAGATCTATAAATTGTATATGTATTTTGGTTAGTAGCCATTGTGAAGGCATGACTATCTACTTCCCAAAAATGAACACCTCTATTTTGCCATTCTTGGAATAGAATATTTAAAGATCTTCTCGCTGATCTAAGATCATTACCTGTATAATCAAAAAAACCTAATCTTTCAAAAGCTTCAGTAATAATATCATCAACCGAGAATGTTTTCTCGAATGTACTTGTACCCGAAAACGCCATTGGTTACCCCTTACGTGTACGTTCCAGTAATCGTACAAAAGTCGCAGTTGGTTAAATCTACATACATGCCTGCATCACATTTAATTCCATCTCCAGGAACTTCAAAGCTTTGTCCGTGATTATCTGCATTTGAAAACTTTGCATGAAATACTAATTTAGAAGCTGTCTTATCTGAATTTGCTTCATCATAAATTTTTATTTCCGCATCAGCTGCACTTGCTTGTCCATAAACACCTTGAATTCTAGCTTTAGTGATTATGCTTGTTGTAGTACCTGTATATTTTCTAGCCAAACCATCTGCTGTTAAAGGGATAGTTTGTTTTACATCTGAACCGAATGCCATATTTTTTCTCCTTAATTATTAATCGTGGGCCCGAAGGCCCACAATAATTATTTATCTATTAGCTCCAAGGTTGAGCAAATGTTCCATTGCCGACTAACATAGCATCAATTTGCCATATTAAACCGTCAACTGCTCTAACTTGAATATAGGATCCTTCAAGTCCACCTCTTGTAGTACCATCCAAAGTAAGCGTGTCAGTACCACCTGCATTAAATGCAGTTACCACTCCTGGATCAGTTGCTGTGTTATTATAGAAGGCAGTCCCTCTAAACACATCAGCTGTACTTCTACCCGCTGCAGTTCCTGCATTCAAAGTGAAAGTATTTCCTGAAAGGTTTGCTGTTACTAAGAACTGATAATATAATCCAACTCTGTTTGTAGAGTTTGGATCATCAGGTCCTGCTACTGCAGATGCTGCTGTATCGATGATTGAAGGTAAATTGAAAACAGTTGTGTTGTTTGTAATCAAACAAACCTTCCCTTGGTATTTATCAATCCCTGCAATATCCGTACCGCCATCGACAGTACCTGAGATTGATTGTTGCATTTGAGGGCCAGTTCCTAAGAATCCTCTTAGGGATCTTACTGGTCCTGCGAACGTTGTTCTTGCCATTTTATTCTCCTAGTTTGTAGGATATCGTCTCTAGGCCGTCGACTATACGCGTCGATATCCAATTAATTAATTGTATAGTAAGATATTTATAGCTTAGTTTTAAGTAGAGCGCAAGAGGGTGTGTGATGTGGATTGATTTTTTCCAACGATGTAGCTTTTTTATTAAGTAGCTACTGAAACTTGTGGGGCAGCATTAACGATTGCATTTTCTCTATCTGCAATCTTAGATTCCTCGAGTTTGATCTCAGTGATAACTTCTCTAATCTTCTTATCAATTTCGACCATATCCAGAGTATATTTACCACTTTGCTCATACTCCAGTTGCCACCTCAACTCCAAGGACCTCTTTTGTTTGTACAGGTCTTGTACCATTTATAACCTCCTCATAGGTTATTCTATTAACCTTGGGATTCATCATTTCTCCAAGATATTCCCATTTTATATCACCTTTTCCTAATCTGTCAACAATCGCATTTTCTATATTTTCTGCGCTTTCTGCACATTCTATATTAAAATCTGCGTGATATTGGTAGGCGTATATTTTGACTCTGAATATTTTGGGTTGCATTTTTTCTTTCTATCATAAGATTGTGGCGAGACTATGTCCCGCCACAAAATATTTTTACTTATTAAGCACCTTGAACACCGTAGATACCTCTATAGTCAGATACACCGAAGTTGTATCTTTCTCTAGCTTTGTATCTAACGTTTCCAGTATCGAAATCACCTTCCATCGCTGTTCTGATTGGAGTTCTTTCGAAGTACTTCATTCCATTTGGAACGTCAGTAATAAGGTACCAAGAATCTGCATCAGTTAAGAAGTTGTTCACTCTGTAACCTTGAGGAACCATTCCCATAGATGCGATTGCATTGATATCGTTATCAGCTGTATTAGTTCTACCTTGTGACTTCATAAGTCTCTCAGCATTAAATTGGTTTGCAGGTGGAACGATCATTTTCATTCCTCTTGCAGCAATTTTTAAACCTCTTTCGTCAGTCATTGCAGCGATGTCTATTAAAGACTGCTCTAATGATGTCTCAGAAAGGTCTGCTTGAGTTGTCAAAGTATTACTTACTGTTCCAGCAATCGTTGGGTGGTTTGTTGCAAACAATGCAGAACCGTCACCAGAAGTGAAAGTTGCAGTTTGCGGTAACCCATTGATCAATGGATCAACTGCTTTGATTTGTTTAGTATTTGCCATGGATCTAGCTAATGCTTTTGTATATCTAGACGCAAGTCTGTCATACAAGTTGTCCTCGATCGCTTCTTCAGTGATCGCGAACGCTAACGCAACAGTTTCCATAGTGTATCTAGCTGTGTAAGTTTCTTGAGCATTGTCAAAAACCACGCCAGAACCTTCCGGTTTAACTGAAGCATTTGCAAAACCAGATAACATAACTTCTTCTTCAAACGCTCTGTCTGAAGTTTCTGTTACATATATCTCAGCATGCTGATTCTCATAACGTTTATATTCCAAGCCGAATAGTGCATTCAAGCCTGGCTCTAGTTCTTTAACTAGTTGTCCTCGTGATATAGCCATGTTTTATTCTCCTATCCTGCTATTATATGCCGTTATTCTTGGCATTGTATAAGTGTTCGTTGATCATAACAACAAAGTTTACTGTTGAAGCACCTAAGTTACTATTTTCAATGTCTTTTGAAACACCTACTACTTTTATTTGAGCCGTACCTGTAGTTGCAGTTGAATGCTTTAACTCCGATTTAGAAACGTAGTTAGCACTGTCACCTGCATTTACATCGATGTCAAAATTCATGAACACATCCGACTGCGTGTGCGAAGTCGCTTTGTTCGATTGAATTTCGAATCTTTCATACGGGTCGTCGCTTACGAAAGCTGCTATATCCGAAGCATTTGTGCTTCCTGGATAATAGTTGCTCCACGTAGGCTTGCTTGTACTTGGGTCTGTGTAGAAAACACCATTAAGTGAACCTACAAGAAACGCTTCCGACTCGGCAGCTTGGTGAATTGTACCTGCTGCTGTTGCTGAAACCGCATCTTGGAAATAGATAGTAGTAGTATCGTTAGCTGTGATACTATACTCACCTAGTCCTTGGTTGTCTCTATTCATACCCACTTTGCCAATGGCTCTTAAACCAAAGGCGCTGTCTTTATTAGCTCTTGCCATAAAGGCCTCCTATTAAATGTGCCTGCCCCCGAAGGAACCTCCAGCACGGGTTATTAGATTTTTAATGGTCTTAGAAATTCTAATTAGGATTTCTTTGAGCCACCAAAAGTTACGCGAGACTGCCTATCGATATCGATTGGCATACTCTGATGCTCATCCTTCATAAGATCTTTATCCATCGCTTCGACCTTGTCATTATGTTGTTTTGCATAATAGTCGGCACGTTGTTTTACAATCTCCTCAGGTACCCTAGCGAGCACTAGGCCGCCAACTCCGATCACTCCCTTGTATTTACCGTTTTCAACTACGGGAAAGTCGCCTTCTGGGTATTCGTCCGCTCTAACTAATTCATATCCAGATCTAATTCGACCTTGGACATTTTTAGTGTCGTCAAATCCCATACTCTCAGCTCTTATCCATCTGTGCTGAAATCCTGTCGGTGCAGGGGGTGCATCTAAAGATGATGGTGGAGTCCAAACTTTTTTTCGAGATTCTTTTTCTCTTGTTTGACTCGCACGGGAAGTTTTTTTATCTGTACTCATATGCTTACGCCTCCTTCGTGATGTTTAATTGTTTTGCATACTCTTCAAGTGGCACACCTAATTTTTTAGCGATTGTAACTTGAGACGGCGTGAGTCTCACTGTTTTGCGACCAGTCTTTCCACTTCGCTTCGCTGAAGCTACTGTTTGTGGTGGTTTAGTCGATTCCGTTACATCCTTCTTATCAAATTTATGAGGAAATTCAAGTCTTATTCTTTTATTAATTTCCTTATAATATTCGTCACTTGATGGATCAAAACCTTCGTTCTCTACAAGTTTTTTATGCAGATCAAAGGCTGTATAGGTCATTGCTGTATCCTGTCCAAACCATGGATTCTCTTCACTCCATGATTCAGCTTTAGGATCAGGTGTTCCTCTTGCCGCCATTTGTCTACCTAATGTAGGTTCAGGTTTTTTCTCCGCTTGTTGTTTTTCAAAAGCTGCCTGAGCTTCCTTAGTCTCATTCAACTTCGCTTGTTTGTATCCTAGTTCAGATATTTTAGCCATTGCCGTTGCTTCAGCGCCAAGATCTTGTGCTTCTCTAGCTGCTGCAAGTTGTGCTTTAGCTGCTTCAATACCTGTAGTGATACCTTCTTCTGTTACAGAAAGAAAGTTAGGCTCTATTTTTTTGAGTTTAGCTTCTGTATCTCTCTTATCCCTTATTACTCTTTGAGCATAAGAAAGAGCTTCATCTTTTTGACGTTCTGCTTCTCTCCATTTTTTAGTTAGCTTAGCTATTCTTTTCTGTACACTGTCACTATAATCTTTCAATTCATCTTTATCTTCTTTTACATCTTTCTCTGAGGCCGTCTCTTTTTGAACAACCTCTTCTACCGGTGCTTTTTCTTCAACTACTTCTCTGATTGTAGGTTCTTCTTTTTGAACAACCTCTTTTTCTTCAATCGAAGATTCGTCTTTTACTTCAGGGATATCAACATCCATTGCTGGACCCGATGTGTCAATATCAACTGTTTTCTTTGCTTCTTCTGGCATAGGTTTCTCCTTCTATGTTTTAGTATTGATGAAGTATATCTTCGGGGTTATCTATTGTAGCTAATACTTCATCGTCATTTAGCAATCTTACTTCACCCCCGTCAATTTGTATTCGTGACCCTGCATAACGTGCAAAGATCACCCAATCGCCCTTCTTGCACCAAGGACCTTCTGGAAATTTTTCTTTATCATTATAAACATCTGGACCCGTTTCTAAAATTAATCCACATGTTGAAGCAACTTGTTGTCGCTCCAAAGTATCTTTACCAAAGTACAAACCGCCTTTACTTTTTTCAGGCATTTTAAATGGAAGAACTAACATTCTCCATCCAGTTGGTTTTGGTAATTTAGAAGACTCTTTAGATTTTAAACGTTCGTAACCATCTACTTCTTTTTGATATTGATCCTTAGATTCTTTGTCGTATTTTTCTGCCAAAGCATATTTAATCTTTGGTGTTGAGTTTGATGACTGTTCCTTTTTCATTTTGCTCCTTCTTATTTAGCAGGTTAGAGATATCCTGAGATATTTTTAAATAGGCATGTGCCTGTCCCATCATATATTTATATTTTTCCATATTGTCAATACCTCCAGCTATCATGGCATCGCCTATTGATTGGTATTGTTCTTTCAAGTCTCTCTGTATCTTACTTATTAGTGTTAGTTCGTCCATTTTTACTCCTTTTTTAAGTTAAATGCATATGAAATTCTTTTACTGTTGTTATCTCCAGGTAATACATAATGGAGTAAAGCACAGGGAAAAATAACATAATCAAAAATTTTAGGTGTTATTTCAAAAACTTCATGCTCTCTCGTAAAGCAAATATTACTATTATTATTAGAAAGATATAATACTCCTCCATGAGTAATTTCATCTCCAATATGAGTATGTGGTTTATTGTAAGAGCCTTTTCCTAAAATATTTAACCATCCATTTAATGGTTTAAAAGAATAAATATTTCTTAAATAATTATGTAAAAAAATATGAAGTTCTTTTTTCCCATCAAATTCATCATGAATTTGAAATCCTTTTACACATGAAATTGTGTCTTTGACCTTATCATCAGTACAGTTTTCATCTGTATATTTAAGTATTTTATTATATATTTTTACAGGGACCGGTAACTTTCCATGAAATACAGGGATAGCAAATAAGTTATAAGTGTTTATCATTTTTTTTACTCTTTTTCCTTTTCTTTTTCTTTCCTACTGGTTTACTTCCGTATGCTTTCGTCCACTCTCTAGCTATCTTAGGTTCGTTTTTCCAGAGATAACGTCTTTGTTTTTCAGATTTAAAAGGCATCTATATTTTAGGCATCTTAAATCCAGGATTAGAATAGTATTTTGCGTAAGATTTATTTCCTACTTTAACACCTCCTAAGTCTCCAGAAACATAACTTCCATTATAATTTTGTTGAGCTTCTTTAATCATGGAGTTAGTTCCACCATGTTTAAAATATTTTCTACCTTCCAGAGCAACTGTTCTAGAAGATTTAGAAGGTGGTTTTTTCTTTTTCCCACCCTTTAGTTGTTGAAGTAGTTTTTGGATATTTTTTCTAGCCATTAAACTTTAGATCGTGCACCAACTAAAGTGATATTCTTAGTTGAACCATCAAAGTTAGTAGACTTTCTACCCTTAGTTACATTGATTGGAACTGCATGAGCAGAACCAGTTGGAGATAAACCTGAACTCGCTGGTGTTGGAGGAGTTATTCCTCTTCCATTACCTGCGCTTGTAGGTCCGTTTTTAATTAAGATAGAAGTATTGATTCCTCTTCTATTCATTATCTGATCTCCTGACCAAAACCTCTTTTAGCTGCGCCTCTTGATTTAACGCCTCCACCAGAAGATTTTAATTCTCTAACGATTCTTTTCTTCTCGTCTCTTAAATTTCTTTTACCTTTTCTTGAGTAAGCTCTCTCAGCATCTACTCTTCCAAGTTCTTCTAATCTGTTTTCTCTTCTAGTGTTTCTTCTCTTCTTAGCTTTTCCACCTCTTCTATGAGTCGCACGATTTAACATTTCAGTTTTTTCGTGGTAGCCAGCTGCTTTGTATTCGTCGCTATCAGTAATATCCTTAAGTTCTTTTTGGGATTTAAGTTTTCCCTTAACAATATTTCCTTTTTGTTGTGTATTTTTAAAAGACATATTATCTCCTATTTATTAACTTTGTTTTTACGACCGAACTTAGGTTTTCTTTTTCCCCAAGCTCCGTAAGATTCGTCTCTACGCGCTTTCATAGATTGTTTCTTACCAGATTCTTTTCCACGTCTCATTCCTAAAGACTCATCTTCTCTAGCTGCGTAACCTTGTTTTTTCTTTTTGGCAGATCCACCTTTTTTGTATGGGAATCTAACATTTGATCTAACACCATTTTGTCTCATAAGTTTTTCTCCTTGTTCTATTTATATTGTTTTTAATTATAGTTGTCTAGCTTATTTTTTACCGTTCCTAAAGATTTGTGTGCCCTTTATACCAAAAATACTCGCGCAGACAAGAATCCATAAATTTGTAAACCAGCTCGGCAGTGCCTGGAAATGCTCGAAGAAGATTTTTATCTTCTCCATAGCCAGCGGATCGTCCGACCAGACCCCATATGCGAGCACCAAAATGGGCAACGTGAGAATCAATAAAACGACCTCGTCCTTGTAGTCGTTTTGTCGGGCTTCTAAAAGTTTGCCCTGGTATTCGCTCTCGCCTCGGGCCATCTTAGTGGCTGCCATGTGTTGAGCATCCGCCATAGCCATTTTTGTCTCTTGACGTTTTTTATAAATGTGCGAACCAGCGTTTAATGCTAGTTTAAGGGCTCCTAAAATTGGGAATGCCATACTAGTACCAAGTAGCAGTTTTATTTTTAGATTTTAACATTCTTTTAGTTCCTTTTACCTCAACTTTATCACCAGTTGGAATTACGTTTCTTTGTATTCCATCAGCGTTAGTTTCAGATCTCGGATCCCACTCTACATTTTGAGAAGGAATGTTAAGATCAGACTGTTTAAAAGATTCTTCTTTTTTAGCCATTGTTTCTCCTTATTTTTTTCGTAACTTTTTCAATGTTATAGCAAATCTTGCTCTTTGTCCAAGCTTTCCTGGTTTTTTAGCAGCTGCTTTTAACTTTGAAGCGGGTATTGTTTTACCTTTTTTGACCCCTAGAGATTTTCTTAATGCTCCAGGTTTTTTTATCGCTTTTTTGATGTTTAATGTCATCTGTTTTCTCCTTTGTATTTCTCAATTTCAACACTTGGTATCATTTTGTCAACATTTGGCATAGTCTTCCCTAGTATTGTCTTCTCAATTGATGTATCAGCTCTTAAATTAGCTAATTTATCGTTTTGTTGAAGCTTGTCTTCGTGTTCTTGACGGTTCATTACCGCTTTCATACGATCTAAATTTATTTTTTCCTGTCCTTCGACTTTTTTACGCTCATTATCCATCGCTCTAAGGTCTAACTCTCTCGCTCTTAGCTTCGCAATTGGATCATTATCAAATTGAGAGGTAATTGATTTCTCTTCTTTTAAAAATTCCTCCATCATTTCTGCAATCAACACAGCTTTTCTTGCTTCTATCTTCTGAGACATCTGCATTACCTGTTGTTGAAGCTGTGGATTCTGTTGAGCCATCTGACTCATCTGTGCAATCTGCGCTAATTCTTGTGGAAACTCTAATTCTATCTGTTCTTGAGACATTAAACTAATATGTTCAAAAACATTTTTCTCCATCGCTGCCATAACCATCGGATTATTTCTAGCAATGTTAGTTGCCATGAAATTTAAGTGTGAAGTTATATGAGCTCTATGATCTTGACCAGGGAAAGCTTGAAAAGGTTTTCCTGAAAGAGCCATGATGTTTTCTAAACTTGGATCCAAAGGTTGTGGTTGTTGTGGTTTAACTAATAACGTATCAATATCTTTTACGCCTAACGCTTCGTACATATTTCTATACGCTTGATACAAGTTATGCATTTGCGGATTAGAAGTTGCCAGCTGCAACTCTGTTTGCGCGAGGGAAATACGCTGAGTTTGAGAAAAGATGTTAGGGTCAGCAACTGGCAATATATCTACCCGATCATCAAAGTCTGCTTGTTTAATCATCCTTTGACCCCCAACTATGTCGTACGGATATTCCGGAGGTAAATATAACTTGAATACTCTTGCAAGAAGTTTGAATTCTTGCTTTAATGAAGAGTAAATTCTTTTATGAACAGCGGACATTGTTCTGCTTCCACGTTCTAATAATGCAACTGTTGTACCAACTGCCGCTTGTTGATTACCATCACCAACTTGTAAATCTGCAATCGATGCAAATCTCTGGCCAGCTTGAACAACAATACCCATTAAGTTTAATAACGTTGCTGATGGTTCTTTAAATGGCAACATCATAAATGAATCTTTTAAGTTTCCACCAGGAGCATCTACGTCTCTAAACTCTCCAGGTTGAATAGATTGTGCGTCGTCTCTAATTCTAATCCCACGCATTTTAAATCCAGCTGGTAAGTTTGATAAAGTTCCAGCATCTAACAATTGTCTTAATGCAGCTGTTGCAGTTCTAGACAATCCACCAATCATGTGAATTAAACCAAAACCATAAAAGCCTAAGCCTGGTAAAAATTTAAAGTGAACGAAATAATCTATTTTATTTTTCTTTGGATCTCCAATTTCATAGTTTCTTTTAATTGCTAAAACATTTCTTGATGCTTCTTCAACTGTAACAATGTAAGGAATTTTAATTCCAGAAGGCTCACCAGACTCATCTTGATCTTCAAATCCTTCTAGGTCTAAATTAATATGACACTCTAACAAAGTATAAACATCATCGTCTTGAGTTTTTCTTTGTCCTTCTAGTTCTCTCTCTTTTTTCTCTACATCGTTTTCAACATTGCTTGGTGTACCTAACTCTATATCTCTATAAAAGCCAGCGACTTGTTGTTTTCTTAATTCGTTTTTAGATATCTTTACCCGATGGATGATTGCTTCCGCATCTTCTAATGAGGTAGCAGTGTACGGTACAATCAAATCATCTGCAGGTACAAACTTTGATGTGGGTCTGCCTTCAAGTTCATCGAAATAAACTTTTTTAAAAGCTGATCCCGCTAGTGGTAAATAAAATAGCATTTGATCAAAGTCTGGCTCATAATCTTTCATCTTCTCCATGAGCTCGTAATTCATATAATCTTTTACACGTTGAGACTGCTGTTGTTTTTCTGGTGTTGGAGCACCAATCACAGCTGTTCTAACTGGGCCATCTGCTGGCAATAATTCTTTATAAGCTAAAGCTTGAAACTGAGTTACAGCTTCAGCAAGTACTGGGTGAGTTGCACCACTCGCTCCTTGGAATGGTTCAGTTCTCATATTGTATTTGAAACCTAATAAATCTAAACCTGTGGTATAAGTTTTCTCCCAATCTTTTCTACCCATTTGGTAGTCCATGTATTTTTGAGAAAGGTCTGATCCCATTTCTTGTAACACATTGTCTGGTAAAAATTCTGCTAAGTTAGCGTAATGCTCATCGCCACCTTCTGGTGAAATTGCATTAGGATCAAAATCAATATCTACTGATCCATCTTCATTCTCAATTGTTTCTATGGGCCCTGGTGCCTGTTCCTCTTCTACTGAAACTTCTTCAACAGTTTCTTGAATCTGTTCGTCACCCGGTATAGTTACGGACCCTCTTGGTCCCTGTGTTAAGGACTTGTCTATTTTGTCTGCCATTACTTTTCTCCTGTGTTGTTTTAACAGTATTATAATTAATATTCAACCCCTGAGGCGTGGGTCCTGATTCAGGCGCCAAGAGCCAGGTCTTAGGGTATTTTGATGTCTTTGATTTGGTTTGCATATTTTCCGAATAATGGTTTTTTAATACCTCTCTCTTCTAAAAAGGTCTCCTTAGCTGTTTCAATTTCTTCTTTAGGTGCTGGCATATCTATATCATCCACCATAGTCATATTAGGTAAAACAGTAGTATCAAAATCTCTCTCGGCTACTCTTCTCTGCTTTACATCTTCAGGGGTAGCATCAACTCTTTTTTTAAACCAATCTCGTGCAAAGGTAGCATCGTAAGGAGTTTCAAATTTTGGTTTTGTTGGTAGGTAATCAAAGGGCCCAGCTTTTTCTCCTTGCCCTGTAAATTTATCTTTTAAATAATCCTTAGCACCTATTAAAATTCCAGGTATATTAGCTACATCCTCTCCAAATTTCCCGACTGTATAAAGCCCTGATTCCTTTCCAGAAAGTCCCGCATCAATGGCTTCGGAGAAATTCATCGCGGCGAAAGCTGGTTCTAATGCCCCACCAACCATTCCTGCTCCTTTTAAAACTTTTCCACCAACCTTGGCAATATCCCCAAGTAATTCGTTAGCAATAAATCCTGCTTGTGAATTTGTAATCTTAATTCCTTTTTTCTTGAAAGCTTTTTCTAAATGAGTTTTAAATTTATTAAAATCTTTCGATTCCCATTTTTTTATTGCTTCTTCAGCTCCTTTTTCAATTGCTTTAAAACCGCCGCTTGGAGTTTTAGATCCTCCTCCATAAAGCTTTCCATCAGGTCCTCTAACAGAAGCTCCATAATTCTTTAATGCTGTAATATCATCTTTAAGATAAATTCCATCTCTAATTTTATTTTCAATCCTCCTTATTTCATTATTAGTAGTAGCTTTTAAAATTTGAAGATCATTAGTTGGGTTTCCTATCATTCCACGGGCACCTACTCCTCCCATATGATGTTTTACAATTGCATTTTTAAGTCTTGTAATATCATAACCTTCTTCTTTAGCTAAAAATTTTAACACTTGATTTAATTGAAGTTTACCATCTCTAGGAATTCCTCCTTTTTCAAGTAAGCCCATAATAACTTTATTGGGTTCGGCGTATGCTTTTTTAGTAATATCAACAAATTTACTTGTTTTTTTAAAATCAGCGTGTTTGTCCCAGTTAGTTCCATTATATTTTTTATTCCATTTTTTTAAGCCATAATACGTCTTACCACCCCCATAAATAGTATTGTCTGTGAATCCTACAATTCTCTTCGTTCCATTTATGTTTTCATACTTAGGTTCATACGCCAATTTTCCATTTGGAAGTCTCATATCATTATCAGAGGCTCTGAGCATTTGCTGCATCATCCAACCTTTTGGCGAACCTACATCAGCCGCCAATCTCCATGATTTGTTTTCTCTTAGGCTATTAGCAATTCTTTTACCTAAATTCATATGCTTACCACCTGTATCAGGGACACCATATTTATATTCATCAAACTTCCATTCTGTGACACCTTCTGGAAGATCAAAGGTATTCATAATCTGTCTCTGTATTTTAACAGGCAATAAATCTTTTTTAGGAAATTTAAAATCGTTTTGTGTATAATTAAAAATTTTAGTATATTCAGGATTCGTTTTCCCATTAGCTAGTGTTTTCTTAACCCCATATTTTCCATGGTCTAAAAAGTTCTGTTCAGTCAGTTCAAAAACATCCATTAATTTTTTTTCTTTGGTAGGATTAAATCGCTTTCTACGTGAATAGTTTACTTTAAATTTATAATCGTTGCTTTTTGCTATAGTAGATATGTCCTGTCTCTGATCATAGGTTAATTTATCCCAATCAGGTGAAAGAAATGTTTTAGGCTGCTCTTTATGAAATAACGCTGCATATTTATTATAGACCGTTTTTCTTGCCTTAGGAATATTAGCTCGGCCTCTTTTCTCTCCAGTAAACATAGGATTTGGATCTTGAATATATTTAATATTTAAATCTTCGAACCATTTTTTATTTTTTATGTCTGCTGCTCTTTGCCCTGTAAATCCTTTTTTATCTAAAAATTCTCTAAATTCCGTTGAATGAATTTCTTTTTTACCTTCTAAAAATTTAATTATTTTTTTTCTTGTTGTAGTATCTCCAGAATACCCAGGTCTCGATCCATCAATAGTGGGCTTAACTAACTGAGGTACTATTCTTCCCCCATCAGCAAAAGAACCAGAGCTTTTAAATCTTAAATATTCTTCCCAACTTAAATCAGGGTAATTTTTCATCCAGTCTAATTTTTGTTTGCCGTAATACTCTTTTTCCAGTGAAGAGCCTCCACTAAAACCTGCACGTCCACCTTCAGCTTTTAATCCTCTATTTAATCTTCCCATAAAGTTAGAAATAACCATACGAGCATCTTCATTAGATAAACCTATTAGATCTTTCTGTTCTTCTAACATTTGAATAATTAAATCTTTCTCCATTCCTCCACGAATACCTTGAACACCAAGATTAACCTTAGCTTCAAAGTCTTTTAGTTTTCCTGCGTGAATTGCTTCTTCGGGTTTTGGTTCGGGAATAACGGGTCCACCGTTTTCGTATTTTTGACGCGGGCGTGTAAGATACGCCACCATTTCATTGTAATGATGGAGTTTCAATTTAAACTCCTAGTATATTCGCTAGTCCGCCTGAAGCTAATGTAATTTTAGTTTTGTCTTCTTCAACTAATTCATTTACCACATCCATCTCTGGATTTCCTTGGGCAGTTCCCATTCTTATTTCATAGAACTCTTTTAGCTCTTTTAGAGAATTTGGTTTACGACCTTTTTTTCTAACGAATTCTTTAACCACTTCTTCAATTCTAATCTCAGGGTTAATATTACTCGCCATGCCAGATCTAGCCTGTGCTTTAAATTGTTCAAATGACATTGGTTCGAAACCTTTTTCTTGAGCATCAAAAATATGTTTTCTATATTCTTCAATTAATAATGGATCCTCACCAGCCATTTGCATGATGCCTGATTCCTGAGTCTGGACTTGTTCGCCATAAGGAATGTTTTGATCTTTCATTATGTCAATTGTATCTAACTCTTCTTCACCGAATTCTTCATCATCTGTTCCGTAAGCATAATTAGCTCTCATAGTTCCTCCCATTGCATTTGGATCTCTATCTAAATAATATTTGTAAGCCTTTGTATAGTACTTATCTTGCTCGGACTCTGAAAGCTCAAAATAATCTTTATTATCATCACCTGCCATATCTTGGGCAATCTCAACAATTTTATATTTCCAATCTCCAGCCATATCTAATAATACACTTTTTGTGTCTTCTGTAAAGATTCTTCTTTGTAGTCTTCAGGGTGTTGAATCAAACCACCCTGTCTAAATCTCATCACTGCTTGAGTCATACTATCAACCAAGTCATCATGATCCCCATAAGGAAAAGCAGCACATTCTTCAATTACATCTTGAGCAAACTCCATTTCTTTGGGCGCCCATATTCGGCCACTCTCGAACAGAGGTGATACCGAGTTTACTCTAGTGTGCTTATCATTGCCTTTACTAGGTGTGAAATTTATAACAGGAATACCCATCTTGCGCAACTCATAAGTTAGAGGAAGCCCTGATGCCTTACTCTCGATTATAACGGTCTCTGGATTCCAATATCCATATTGTTCTAATGCAACTCTTCTTAGCTCAGGGAATTCATATCTACCTTTTAGAGAATCTACTAAAATTAAATTAGGTGGCTCATCTTCAGAGGGACGAAAAACTCCCCACGTTGTAATAGCTGAAAAGTCAGCGGTTTCTTTTTTCATAAAAGCTGTGTCATAACTTTGAATAACATGTTCAAGAGGAGGCAACTCATCATCTTCCCATGACTTCCACCATTCACGTTTTATTAAAGCTCCTTCCTCTGAAGTTGGGTTTTGCATGTACTGAGCATTCCATTTACTTCCAGGGATAGAAGCTTTTACTCCTTCTAAATCTTTTATGTTCCAGTACTCTGGCCAAACAGGTTTTCCTGAAGGAAGGATTGCAGGGAATTCTACAACTTCCCACTGATCAGCTTTAACTTCTTTTTGTGCATTCAATAATCTACCTGTTAAATCTTTTTCATTCCAACGGGTCATGATTACAATAATTGATCCACCAGGTTGAAGACGTTGACGTGGGCCTGAAGTATACCATTCATAAGTTCTGTCTAATGCTTGTGAATTCATAGCGTCTTGTTCAGAGTGTGGATCATCAATGATTAATAAATCTGCACCCCTTCCGGTGATCGCCGATCCTACACCAGCTGCATAATACTCTCCACCTTGAGCAGTTTCCCATTTACCAGCGGCTTGGGAATCTGGATTAAGTCTAGTATTAAAAACTTGTTTATATTCTGGGGAGTCCATCAATCCTTTTGCTTTACGACCAAACCTAACTGATAACTCAGTGGTATTAGTGGACTGAATAATTTTTAATTTAGGATTTCTTCCAACCATCCAGGCGGGCAAAAGATAAGAACCAAACTCAGACTTAGTATGTCTGGGTGGCATGTTAATAATTAATCTTTTTATCTTACCTGTGGCTAGCTGATTAAACTTATTAGCAATTCTTTTATGGTGGGAGCCTTCAATAAAGTCTGGCCAAACGTGTTTAACAAATGTCAGGAAATCATTTTGAATAGAGGTTTGTTTTTTCTTTTCCCCATATTGATTCATCAATAAGGAGAACTGTCTTCTTACGTCAGCAGGTAATTTGTCTAGGTTCTGTATAAATTTTTCATTCATAAAATTTTTTTGCAAAATTTTTTCAGGGTTATTTTGAAACCTTGGAAGGTATTTTAAGGCTTTAAACCTGTAAATCAAGCCCTAAAGGTAAAACTTTGGGACCCCTTTTTATAAAAAAAAGAAAAGACTTTATATAAAAATTTAAAAATTGATGGAGGGTCTGGTACCTCTATTGAATACAACCTAGAGTTGTGCACCTCCCCACTTCGTTGCGTGGTCTCCATGGTTCTTGGCGCACAACCTGTGGTTGTATGCATATGATGCATACAACCTGAGCGAGACTCTTAGTCTAGTAATACCATGTATTGACTAGTAAAATTTCTACTGAACCAATCAAGGCCCTGTCTATGAGTTTTCCAGTCTTGCAACATCTCCGCGCCTATGATTACATCATAGACAGCAATTGCAAACGCTGGCAATGTACACGACTCGCCACCGAATCTATTCTTTACCGTGTCCGTTGCTGTTGCATCTTCTGGTAATGCAACATCAAAAGGAAGTTTGTATTCCTTGTTATTGTATTTAATTGTTTTCATATTCCTCGCTTTCTTTTTTATTTATTTAATATCCTATTCTATCCCATATAAGATAAAAGGTAAATATACTTTGTGCCCAAAATGGGTTTTTTGGGCACATTTATTTTTATCTATTACGCCGTCTCGCATTCCTTTTTTAAAAACTTACCATAGTCATTTTCAAAAGCTTTTGCATAATGCTTTTGTGTCGCTTCACTTGGCTTTCTATCAAAAACATTTTCTTCTAAATCTTTTTGAGTAAGATTAGTTCCCTCATATATTTCTTCAACAGAGCCATCATATCCTGATCTTGATTCTGAATGTGAATTATATTTAGCAAGTTCTTGTTGAACATAAGACCATGCAATTTGTAAATCAGCAGAATAATCTTGTTCTCCAAAATGACCTCTGCCCTCTAAACCATCAACATGATAAAATAATTTACCATCTTGATCTATACCAAAGCAAACCCAATCAATATTAAATTTATCCAATTCAGGAAAATTTTTATCTACATGGTCAACTTTAATCATACTTGTTTCTCCAAGTGATGATTTGGCAGTAGCAACTCTGATATTACTTGCTCTGTGATCTACTTTTTTAATTAAAGAAATTAAAATTTTCTCTAATCTTTTTTTTGTTATATGTTTCATTATCGCTCCTTTGTTAATTTATGCTCCCATTATATCCCATGAGATCCTAAATGTAAATATACTTTGTATCCAAAATGGGTTTTTTATTCTGTCATGGTCTCTCCATTATTTATTTTTATCTTTAATAAAATGCTCGTATTTTAAATAAGAGTTTTGTTTAGCTAAGTTTTTCATTTTAATATTAACCTCTTGTTTAACTGTCCTACCGTCATTATAGATTTTAAATAAATCCTTAGCACGTTGGTCTATGGCGCTTATATCTTTCTCATAAGAAGTATTAAGAAGTTTTACTTTTAAATTAAAAATATATTCTAATAACTTATTAAATTTAAGACTGTTCTTAGTGTGTTTTATCATACCTCTATTTTTCTAATAGTATGAAAGTTACGTCCATAACTATTTTCTGTTGCTTTCTCATATCCCTCACTTATTCTTCTCTCACGAATAAATGGAACAGGAATTCCTCGTTCAATATTCTGCATATTTTCACTCAGCCAATCCATTTTACAACCTTGACTACAGAAATAAACATCTGAACCATTTGGAACATAGCCCCATTGATTAGGTGTTCTGTCCATTGTTGAATATGCATATCGTCCACGAATTATTCCTTTAGATTTTAGAAACCTATCTGTTGTTGTGTATGTATGACAATTAGGTCCTTGGCAAAAATGTTTGTTAGGCATTATGCGACCTCACTTGTAATATAAGCTTGACCGACTGCGCATCTATAATTGTTTGCCTCTAAATCCCAATAAGTAATATATCTAATCTTATCAGTTATTTTATCTCTCACTACTTTGCATTTTTCATTCCAACGCGCTTTTCTAGTTATTGAACGAGTTCTCTTATCGTCTTTTAATTTTTTTCTTAACTCGCCTTTATGTGTCATTGGTCTATATGTAATAATAAACTTAGTACCAACTTGAAGTGTGTTTTCTATTTTCATTATTTCTCGCTTTCTTTTGTTTGTTTTTATATTGGGATTATATAACATAATCCCAATATTGTCAATAGCTTAAATTAATTTATTTTTCCCTCACTTTCATATTTCTTTCTAATCGCTATTTTCTGCTCTCTTGTCATAGTAGTATTCTTCATACCTTTAATCATACTTGCAAGATTTTGTGGATTGTAGATAGTTAAGCCTGTTGAATTACATCTTACAAGTTCTGCCTCATCAAGTTCAATGCCTAGTTCTTTCATCAACTCAACACCCTCACTTAAATACCTGTAAGCTTTCAATCCTGTTTTCATAGCTTGTTTTTGTTTTTCAATGCTATCAATCCATTTTTGATGACAAGTAATTACATTTGCTTTTGCTTGTTTCAACATTTGAAAAACTTGAAACTCTTGTTTAGTACAAGCAATAGTTCTGGACCTACAATGTGATGTTCCAATAATGTCTAAATAAAATTGACTATCAAACTCTTTTGAAATTCCAATAGTGTTATCATCATCAGAATTATATCTTGAATAATTTGTATATCCAAGAGCCTTGTCGTTTGCGTCAATGTGTTTAGTTTTATGTGGGTTTTCATCTTTCCCATTTTGTTGTGCAAGTATATCTGGATTACACTCTTTTGCTTTTAGTTCTTCTCTTTTATAAGCATAAGCAAATTGCTTTCCTGTGGTGTTGCCATAATTACTATTATCAACTTCGCCAAATAAACCAAAGTCAAAATGTTCAGATATATTTCTATCACTTTCATCTTCATCTTCGTTCAGTTCATCTTTTGCATAAGAGAAATAAAAGCATTTATCTTTTGCTACAACATCTAAAGGTTGTCCATACTTTTGTTTTAAACTTTTGCAAGTATCAACATCTTCTTTTGGATATGCTCTACCTACTACAAGTTTTGCAAGTTCAAAAGCTTGTGGATATATCTTATCAACATTTTCTCTAGCTTGAAGAAAAGCCTGTTGCTCTTGTGTTGTTTCTGTTTCTGTACTTTCAACATACCTATTCAAAATCTTGTTTCTGAATTCGGTGTTCATTCTTATTTTACTCATTTTGTTCTCACTTTCTTTTTTGTTTTGCATATATAAATATCCTATACTATTTTATGTATATTGTCAAATCTTTATTTAAAAAAAATTCAACCTCTAGTTGCATGAAGCTTTACTAGCCCGCCCACTCCACCCTTATATTATATAGGATAATTTAGGATAAGTCAAGAACATTTTTGTCGCAGGCGCTCAACTGCAGGTAGAAAATATTTTTGTATTTGTCTAATTGTTGCCATAATCCTATAGTATCCTAATGGCATGAACGAAAAAAATAATGATAGATTTTTTATAATTGAAAGAAGAAGTTGGAGAAGAAGTAATCCCCACTATTCAATTATGAAAGATAAACACTTTGATTTAACTGAAGCTACAAGAAATCTATTGGCGCTGGAACAACTGAATGATGATAAAGATGTAACTTATTTTCTGGAAGCTGTACATGGTGAGCCTTTAAAACTTGAAGATGAAGTTAAAGAAAATGGCAAAACAGAAGAAATGCCATTTTAAATAGAATTTAAGGCGGGCTACTTGTTTAGATGCCCGCCTTAAAAATGGGACAACTTCTGGTTGTAGTACATCACACCGACACTAGTCCGTCTTTGTGCTATGAGCCAGAACTGATCCCTGATCCAATGGTCTAGGGTAGCATCGTAACCGAATACGGCCTATGGGAAACCATACGCGACTATTGGATCTGGGATCAGATGTTGTACACTGCGGGATTTTAACCGCTATAGTTTAGGTCGCGATCCACGACGTGGATGGGTAAGTACTTCTGCAGAATAAAGCCCTGCCTACACAGGACAACAACTGATCCCTGGTCCATCAAGTTGGAGGTAAACCCGGGCAACTATGATGATGGACCTGGGATCAGTCAACGCGCCGCCGCCGCTGTACACAGGGACCCTGGCGTTGATTGGTCAGTTTAGAATGATTCTAATGTGCAAAAGAAAGAAAGGAAAAAAACTAACAAGCGGCAAGCAGCAAGCTTCAAGCTTGACAGTTACTGAAGGATATAGTAGGATGAATTTAGAAAGGAATAAATATGTT
>Ga0080013_1002467_pt1 | contig 21730 bp, 23 predicted proteins | sample ETNvirenome_6_85_FD_69236 | JGI IMG/M metagenome (GOLD analysis project Ga0080013, IMG submission 69236) | Marine viral communities from the Pacific Ocean - ETNP_6_85 (SPADES assembly) (version 2) | ecosystem: Environmental > Aquatic > Marine > Oceanic | place: Pacific Ocean | collected 2013-06-19 | reverse complement strand
CATCATCATCAAGAAGATGACTGTTTTCCAGGGATACGGCATTATATTCTCCTTCCGAATTACATTTCCAACACTGGTGAACGTTTATTTCTTTTTTATCTTCTTCATCTGTAATTTTAATGTAGCCATTACCACTACAGATTTGACAAATATTATTTGTCGAGTTTAATTTTTCCATTTAACTTCTTCGCTTTCTCGTTTGCTAATGATTCAATTGTTTTTGATATACTTAACTTTGCGTCAGGTAATAAAACCTTCGACAATGCAATCAAAACCTTATATGTATCATGTGTTAATGAAACGTTTCTATATTTAGTTATATCGGTCATTTGTTCCTTTCATTTATTTATAATGACAATATAGGATTGAATAAGGGTTTGTCAAGATGAAATTTATTTTAATTTTAATGATGTGTAGCTATACAGCTAATACGTGTATGCCTCCATTTGAATGGCCAGAAAAATTTGATAGTGGTTTTGATTGTAGTGTTTTTGGTTATGAAGAGGCTGCTAGGAAATTAAAAGAAATTGGTAGAGAGGAAGTTGACCTACATAGAATCTCTATAACATTTACCTGTAACGGAATTCAAGAGACTTGATTTTATAACAAAATTGTGATAGGAAAATTTTCTTACCTTTCAAACCTATCCTGACATTTTCTCTCTTGGGATAGGTGAGTTCATTCGGCCCCTACGCTTTCCGTGCACGTACTAACGTAGCTGGCGCCGCTTTTGTTGCTACCCTTTCAGGTCATGGCGAACGTACAGAGGAACGCAATTACTGCAGAACTTGGACGCCTACTAACGGTCTTATAATTCTTTATTCCATTTTATAAGTAGTAGAATTATTAATAAAAAAATTAAAGTTATTAATCCTAAACTTATAATTATCTCCATATACACCCAAAAAAATCACCGCTATTATCGTTCATCATATGTCGATTAATGGGATAATCGTAGTATGTACTCAACTTAATTCTTAATATCTCACACAAATCTGAATATATAACTGTATCTTTAAACAGTTTTATATTTGCCAGCATTTCTTCTGTTACTGGGACCAGATGATACATACCATCAGTTAGGATAATTAAATCCATTAATCTTTATCTGATTTATAGTCATTTATTTTCTTTCCATTGGCTATAATCTTCTTAGCACCATGAGCATGAATATCTATTTTTGCGTAAGGTCTCCATGAATCACAAACTAAGTTTAATTCAATTAATAAATTAGACCACTGTTTAGGTGTTATATTTGTACTTGTTAATGTTACTTTTTTTTCTTTCATATATCCTATATAGGATATCTAGGGATTAATGTCAATGCCCCTTTTTTCTTTTTTTCTGATTTCTTTTTTCGCTCTTATTTAGTCGTTTTTTATGCCTTCCAGGTCTCTTTCTAGGTTGTTGTTTATGGTAAAGGTTGACTCCGAAATTAGACTTTTTCGCCATTTAGGTTATCTTTCTGCATATCTGTAGTTGGAATATATGATATTTTTCCATTAATGTGTTGTCTTAAATCTCCACCACAAGTTATACATCTGTATATTTCTTTAGTTAAAGATATTAACATAGTATTTTCTGTGCAAGTAGGACAAACGCCTTGAACAACTTCTGTTCTGCTTAATTGTAAGTCTTTGAATGACATTAGTTTGCTAGTGGATTTGACGTAGAGACCTTAATTTCTTCTATTTGAACTTTTAATAATTCGATTTCTTTAGCATTAACTAAAGGTTTAGTATGTGCATGGTCAACAGGGTGATCGTGTTCTACAAAATCATGACTGTGTGACGTGTCAATATTTTCTAGTTTGTTAACTTTTTCTTCTAGTACTGCAATAGAACTTTCAATTGCTGAAGTGTCGACAGTAGTTTCTTCTCTAGCTTCTATCGCATCTAACTTAGTTATAATTTCCCCGTACTTAACAAAGCCACCGCCTATTGCGACAATGGCTGCTATTAAAGCTGCTATACCTGCGAGTTGATCTTTAAGTTTGCCCATTTTTTAACATTTCCAATTCATACAAAAGCTGTTGCTTCTTAAGATTAAGTTCTCCAAGTTTTCTAGCTTTGATTTCCATCTTATCATTTTGGACATAACTTGCAAGGTTAGTATTTGGGTATATTTGTCTATTATCAAAGATATTTAACTGGTCTAAATATATGTTTTTTGGCTTATAAAATAATGTATTTTGATACATAGCTAAAGATGCTTGTTCACTTGTCATTGCATCCATTTTTATAATATTTTTAATAGCTAAATTTTTAGAAATATCCTTGACATCTTTATCAATTTTATCCATTATTCTGTCGAGATTTTTGACGATAGCTTTTTCCTGTCGTATCTTTTTTTGTTTGGCAAGCTTCTTAGTCTGAACAGTGGACTTCTTAGGAGCCTCGCTATTAGATTTCTCTTCTTTAACTTCTTCTTTTTCTTCTTCATTAGTTGCTTCTACCATTTTAGTAGGCTCTTCTTCAACAGCTTCTTCTTCAGCCATCTCTGTGTTTTCTTCTTCTATCATTTCTTCTTCAGCCATTTCTGTTGGCTCCTCTTCAATCATTTCTTCTTCTTGAAATGTTTCGGTCATCATCGGCTCCTCTTCCATCATTTCTTCTTCTTGGAATGTTTCTGTACTGAATCCTTCTCCGTCCTCGGTTGGTTCCATGAATATGGGTCCATCTGATTCGACGAACGATTCCTCAGATGAAAATTCCTCTTCTTCAGAAACCATCGGTAAGAATGTTGCAACGATCTCATTACTCTCTTCATTTATCTCCTCCATCATTGTGTCATCTGTAAGCATAACCATTGGGCCATCCTCAAATGACATACCTTCATCTTCCATAAAGAATTCTTCATCCATCTCCATAAAGAAATCCTCTATAAATTCTTCTGCAAATGTAAATGTCTCCATTTCCATAGGCATTTCCATCTCAAACTGAGGCTGTTCATCGAAAGTAAAAGTCTCTTCTTCAAAGATAAATTCTTCCATATCTTCAAAGATTTCTTCTTGTAAGTCTTCGAGTATTTCAGTTATTTCATCTTGAATAGATGAATCTAAGGGTTCTGACTCATAGGTGACAGTAAGAGAAGGTTCTTTTAGATCAACAGACCAGTGGCCTGTTCTATTAGATGTATCTGTAAAATCATATCTTACATTGATATCAAAGTCTGTTTGAGTACTTCTAGATACAGATAAAGTATCAGATCCAGATTGGTAACTACCACAGTTAATACTACCACAACCCGTAGAACTATATGTCCTAATTTGTGTTGTTGTTTCACCATCTGCCCCAGTTATTGTTACTTTTGAGGTGACTGTGGAATCATAATCATTCCAGTGCCAATATTTAAAGGAATGATTTGATGTAAAACCGTCTCGTAGTTGTGCCTCAGTTAAATTTGCATCGTCTTTTAAACTTACATCATTAGACTGTATATATTCACCATTTTCAGCAGCAATGATAGTACTTCCATGTCTACCATCAGCGGTACCTGACCAGTTTCCTGAGTCAAAATTTTGATTGAGTAAATTATTTGTTGTTGTTTCTTCTGCTGAAGTTGTAAGGGTTAACATCGTCAGCAAACTTATTAACACGATAAAACGCATATCCCGCTCCTATTATCATTATTGTTAACCAAATCATTATCTAACGTTTTTTAAATTTTTAAGTTCTTCTTTAGCAGTTTCTTTATCTTGTTCTTCTAATTCTTTGGTCATTTTAAGTTCTGCTTCAAGTCTTTTCTTTTTAACTAACGCTGCTTTTTTAGCTATTTTTTCTTCTTTATCTTTTCTAGCCTTCATACGTTTGACATATAGATCATAATCTGGTCTTTCGTGATCATACTTAGACCACAATGCTTGAGCTTCTTTACCTATACGGCCATCGATAGGGCATGGAGTACCAGCTTGTATCATTGATTCAAACACACGCTCATCTTGGCAGAGAATTGCAACAGCTGCAACCTTCATACCAAAGTCATTTAAAATTCTTGCTAGTTTTAATCTTTCACAATTTTCATCAATCACATGTTTACCACCAGATAAACCTATACCAAATGTTTGAATTCCTGCAGAAACTCCAACAGCACAAACATCTTGTGTCATTGTGTTATATGAAGGTGCACCTGCTGTAGGTGGTGAAGATTTTATATTTGAGTTTGTAGTGTTAGTAGTTGTAGATGTAGATTCAGAACCTGATTCATAAGTAGTTGTAGCAGTTGATTCATACCCACCATCGATACTTGTGTTGGAGCCTGAGGTATTCGTTTGTGTCGTGTCTGCTTTAGCTGGTCTTGCACAGAAAGCTAATGTGACTAGCATTATTATCAAAAATCCTGTGACATAATAATTCATAAATCTATCCACCGTATTTTATTTCATTTTCATAAGACATGTCGTGTCCATGATCCTTTTCTTTTTTATATTCTCTTTTACATTGACAATTATCGCAAGCACATAAACCATATTCATCTGAATGTAATTCTTCATTACAATGGCAACCGTGATCACATTTTTTACATTTTGTCATTTTTTTCCTCAATATCGTAGAAGAATTTATCGGTATCTTCTGTTTTCCATTTGCCCGTATTTTCAACATTCCAATCACTTGTCTGTACTTTCCAGTCGGGGACTTCGTCCTTAACTGTAAATGATGGTATATCCCAAAGTATACGATTGTTTGGCTGAGCCGCATAGTTGCCGTCATCTAACGCAAGTATGTGTGCGCACTTATGTTCGTGCGAAATTTCTGAATGATCAGTATCGACTATATTACTCTCTGGGTGCGCCCAGTCAATAGTAAAAAGGTACACACCCGGATATAATTTTTTATCTTTTCCGAAATATTTGCCAGACTGACCGTCTAGAATATCATAAGAAGTGACAGCAGGATAATAACTAAAACAATTCCAGAGCTGTAATTCATCAAGTCTTCGCTTGGGCACTCTGGATGGTTCAAATCCTCTTTGAATAAACGCGCTAATTGGTAAGCGATAAAATACTGCACCGTTTTCCATAATAGCGTGAAATAATATAGGATGTCCTGTAATCGATGCCAGGCCAAATATAATGCAGTCTTCCACTTCTCCATGATGAGATTTAAGATCGTAGAGATACTCTCTCCTGATCTGTGCATAAGTCACAGGAATGTTTGCATTTAAATAGGCCATGGCAGCTCATAAATTAATTAGTAACTAAATGTACTATTATAATTATAGCAACTATAACTACAGCTGTAGCCTTTTTGTTGCCAATAGCTAATTTCCATATTCTCTTAGCTTCTTTTGTAACTTTTTCCATAGTTCCCTCCATTTTTTAAAAGAAGTTTTCATTTACTTCATTTTCTTTACCTATACTACCCCAATTTGATCCATTTTCATAGTCTACTTTATTAGGTATTTCAAGGGGTACTGCGTTCTCCATTATATCTATAATTTTTTCACTTTGAGCTTCATTTTTAACTGAAATATCTAATTCATCATGTAGTTGAATCATTGGAGTTATTCCTTCTTCGTGTAGATTAATCATTGCTTGCTTTGTCATATCAGCAGCAGATCCTTGTATGAGTTTATTTAAAGCTTTATAAGTAAAAGCTCTTTTAATATTTCCTATACCAATTTCATCACAAGCTTGCTGAAACGTAAGAGGTTTATGCATACCAAATTGGTTTGGCTCCCACATATCAAATCTACACGCTCTCCCTAACAAAGTTCTTACTCTTCCTTTCCTTTGAGCCCTATCCATGACACTCTTAATTAATTGTTTAACGAATGGAACTCTACTGTGATATTTTGTTAACAAACTCTTAGCCTCACTTGCATCATTTATACCTAGTTGAGTTTGAAGTTTCGCTTGACCCATTCCATAGAATAAACCAAGATTGATTGTCTTGGCATCACTTCTATCAATATCTGCTATATCAGCAACTATTTGGTGGAAGTCCTGGTCTCCAACTCTTTCCCCTGTTTTTTCATCACGTATACCGTCACGATACTGATCAGCAATTTCACCAACTCCAGTAATACCAGGAGTTCTTAATGCAAAGTGGACAACTAGTCTTGGTTCTTGTTGTGAGTAATCAAAACATCCCCATTCACAACCCTCTTCAGGTATAAATATAGATCTAATACCCATTCCTATGGGTGTATAGTTAGGAAGTTGTTGTAAATTTGGATGAGAATAACTTAACCTACCTGTTACCGTTCCTCCTTGGTCACCTTTTAATTGATGAATATCTGCATGGATTCTACCATTAACGACATAATTTTTTATAGATTCAAGGAAAGTGTTTTTTAATTTATCAGCTTGCCTTGCAGCTGCAATACTTCTAATGATAGGGTTGTTATGCTTGGATAAATAATTCTTAGTAAAAGAAGGAGAATTAGTTTTTTCAGTTCTTTCATATTTAATTCCTAAGTTATCACATATCTTAGCTATACTTTTAGCTGCCCATATCTCTGGAATTATCCCAGTTGCCTTCTTAACTCTTTCAATACAGCCTTGGTAAGTTGTGTTCAATTTTTTTTCTACAATATCCAGTTGGTCTAAATCTACTCTGACACCTTTCCATTTCATATCTACCAAACATGGAAAAACTCTTTGTTCTAATGAAACAATTGAATGTAGTTCCTGTTGTTCTATTTGCTTTTTTAATTCTTGCCATAAAGCTAGGGTTAATTCAGCATCTTTTTCAGCATATTCTCCTACATACATTGCAGGCAGTTTATACATTTCTGCTTTAGGGTCTAAACCCCATTCTTTTGCTGCAGCATTTAAAGCAGATTCATTTTTAGTCATCCCTGTATATTCTGCTCCAACTGAATTTAAATCATATCTAAATCTATTTTCGTTAACAAGAGAAGCTACTGTCATTGTGTCTACTACTGTTCCGTGGACCGTGAGCCCTAGTCTTTTAATCCAGAGTATATCATACATAGCATTGTGAAATATTTTGTCTGCAGGAGTCTTTAATACATCTGCAAACCAACCCAGAACCTGTTCACGATTCATATTGGGTCCTGTTTCATGGGCAATTGGATAATAGCCAGCAAAGTCTTTAACAGCTACTGCTATTCCTACTACATTCCCTATCCCTCTAACTGAAGCTGATCCTTTTGTTTTTAAATCTGGATCTTTTGTTTCAAAGTCAATTGCTATCTCATCATATTTTGATAAGTCTGGAAACTCTGTTGGTTCTACCCATTCAGTTTGCGCTGAAAATAAAGGCTTCTGTATCATTTAATTATCCCCCATGTATTTTTTGATTCTTTTTTTTCTTCTTTCACTTCTGCAGGATAGTCTCTATCAATAGCCATGTCAATATAATGTTTAGCTTTTAATAAATCTTCCTTCTGATTTTTTTGTTTATGGCGACATAAATATTTAATTGCATTTCCTTCGGCGAACGGAATATTATTTCTGTTAATAAATTCTGAAGGCTGAATAATCATGCTTCGATAGTGATCCCCTCCTACCTGTTTTTTGTATATTTCATCCTTCATCTTCTTCTCCATAAAGCTCCCTTTCCATTCTCATTATAAATCTATAAAATTCTTCTTCGCTCATCTTAAGTAATCAAAATTATTTTTATGTCCAAGAGTCATTATATATAATTCTTCTTTGGCTCTAGTTACTCCAACATAACAAGTTCTAAGTTCTTCATCTTCTTTTTCAATTATTCCACTTCTAAAATTATTGTAAGAAAATCCCCAGTTGCTATTTAAAATAACTTTGTCTTTTTCCATTCCTTTAACACCATGAATAGTAGATACAATTATATCTGTTTTTGATAGAGTAGAATCATTTTCATAACACGTTTTTAAATAATTATTAAAATCCTCGTCATCATCAAATATTGCATTGGGTTGAGTTTTGTCTTTTTTTCTCGTCGTGGTAAAATTAAATATTTCAAACCAAGGTTTGTTTATATCAGCCAGTATAAAATATTTTTCTTTCATATCTTTAAAATTAAAAAACATATTTTTATCTTTAAATTCTTCAGGGCAAGTATTTAAATCAGTGAGAGCTTCTTTTTTACCGTGTCTAACTAAACCCCTCTTAAAAAATTTTATAATTTCTATTAAATATTTTCCTTTAATACCGTGGCCATTCTGCAACATATCCCAGCTCTTCAGTATTTTTTGATATTTATCAGGGAAACTTGGCACAAAAGAGCCCATATGTTCTTGACTTTTAGACTTTTCTTTCCAGAGTAATCCTCTTTCTTTTAGATATATTACATAGGGTTTGCATTGAAGCCATCCTCTAGCACATAGAATTGCATTTGAGTTTACATTTAATATACCATCCATTTCTTCAGTGCTATAAAAAGAAGATACAATACCTTCAATATCTTTAGCTGGCTCATAGTTATTTCCTATTCTATTATTAATATCTCCCACTATTTCTTGTGCTAAATCATATACTTTGATAGGAAGCCTATGACTTTTAGGAAGTGTTCTTATATTTTCTTTTCTACAAGGCCATTTTTGAAAAATCTTTACATTAGAGCCTTTCCAACCATAGATAGCTTGGTCGTCATCTCCAACTAAATACATTTCTTCAGTTCTACGCCCTATTTTAGATATAACTTTCCATTCAAGAGGAGTTAGGTCTTGAACCTCATCTATCATAACTACTTTGTATTCTGGAAATGTAATATTATCTACTAGGACTTCCTCCAACATATCTTCAAAGTCAATCATATTATTATGTTTTTTAAAATTGGTATAATTCTTGAAACAATATTTAATTTCGTACTGCTGAATTTTAGCAAATTTATAATCTTTATGGTCCCCGTGAAATTTTAATATATCCTCTATAGATTTTTTTCTAGAATGTCTTGCAAAACCAATTAATTGAAATATCTCATGTAGCTTTTTATCTTCTTCGGCTGACCACATAGCAAATACATCATCCTCTTTATCTTTAGGTGTATCCAACATAACCCAGTTATCTGGATCAGTTTTTAATTTCTTTTTAAACTCTCTTTTTGCTCTAGAATTAAAAACATCTTTACCAGGTAATAAATCAAAGCAATATTTATGAATAGTTTTTATACTTTCTGCTTGTTTCTCTGTGAATTTTAAATCCTTAATAAATTTTTCCTGCAGCCTATCTTTAGTTGCTCTAGCAAAACCAATCATTAGAACTTGACTTGGTTGTAATCCAGCTTTAAAGTAATTACCTAAAATTTTCATTATTTCAGTAGTTTTTCCACATCCTGGGCCCCCAAGTATTTTATATCTTTGTTTATAAAATTTATCCATCAGTATGGAGCACTCTCTTCTTGACCAAAGTCAATATCTTCATGTTCTATTTCTTTATTTTTAAATTCTTCTATATCTAAAACATAAACCCATTTTTTTACATTCTCTTCTATATGAAACTTTTCTCTCCCTATCCCTTTCATTTTCTTAAGCATTTGATGCGTAATATCTTCCCCTGTAGACCAATCATTTGTTTTTAAATATTTATAAAAACCATTAAATATAAATCTCACTTTTCCTTCTTCAAAATAAGGTCTATTAAATAGTAACTGCTTCTTTTTAGTAGTTTGTCTTAAGTTAAAACAAAATGTCTCTAAATAAGATTTAAGTTGAACATTAGGTTGACTTTCTTCTGGGGCATCTATTGGCGTCGCTTTCTCCTGAAGTAGTCTAATTTGTTCATCCCAATTTTTTGTTTTCTTAGGGGTCTTTCCAGTTTGTTCTGTAGCTGCTTCTCTAGCTAAATCTTGTCTAAGTAATTCTTTAGAATAAAGTCTAACTTCATCTCCGTTAAAGCCAAGATACCAGATTTTTGGTGTAGATTTAACAAAAGAAAGAGGCCCTAAAACTGCTTCAGTTGTAGCTCCTCCACCTATACCAAATTTTCTTTTTATACATTCTTCTCTATTACAATAAGATTTCAACCAGTCTTGATCACATCTATATTTATAATCTCTTTTCTCTCTTGATCCTATAACATTTCCAACTTCATCATATCCCATACCTTTTCCAATAGGTTCAAAAAATTTTTCATTATACTTATGAGTTTGTTTTTTCCATTCCTCAGGATATCTTTGCTTAACATATCTTGTCATGTCTAAAAGAACTTCGTTTCTTTGACTTTTCTGTATTCCAAATTTTGCAAGAGCTTGCATACAAGGTGGTCCATCTTGAAACCAATCCCCTGAGTCGCCTTCGTCTATATTTGATTTTAGTTTCTTGAGTTGTCCTGGAGTCACTTTATTTCTTTCGTAGTGTTCAAAGAACTCTTCGATCGTGGCAGGACTGCCATCCTCCTTTATCATATACCGGACCGTTTTTTTAGCGTTATGATAAGGTAAGTTTATCCAACTTCCCGCAGATCCTTTATCTAAATTTAAATATTTTTGAACAGGAAATATTTTATCTGGCTTACAATCTCCAAATATATTTTTAATACTATGTAATTTTTCTCTCAACAGTAATGCTTTCACAGGTTCTGTTAGAAAAATATATAAATGGATTCCTCCACTTTTCGATTTAAAAGGTATAAATGGTACATTAATACTCTTTATTTTTTTGAATAATTCTTTTACATCTGGTTTGTAATCATCTAAGTCTATAGCACCCCAAAGACATGTACTATCACTTTTTATTGGACACAGACCTAAACTGTCTGCTTCCATAGTTTTATTTTTTGTTTTAACGGAAAATTTAGTTCCCTCCAGATGAGCTTTCCACATTTCATCTGTATGTGCATAAGAAGATGTAAAGGATATTCCAGATTTTTTACCATCACCATTAGTAGAATCTAGAACATGATACCCAAACCTTTCTTCCAATCCCGAAAATATTTTTTTAAATTTCTCAATCATATTAAAAAGTGGGCGTATCCACTCTCGCTTAGACGCCCACTACCTAGGATTCTTTTAGTATGGTGTATTAGAAGTTTCCTCAGATCCATGTTTAGCTTGAACTTCACCTTTTCCTACTTTTCCAGCGAAATTTTTAGCTATGTCATAGATTGATTTATCAGTTACAGGACCAGCTTTAGCTACATCCCATCCAAACCATGTTCCTTTGTCATTAGACATCTGAACAGTCTTTAGATTATAAATGTGGCTATATGTTGGCGGAGTAAATAATCCGTTTTTACCCTGCATTTTTAATCCCATCATCATTGAGTTCCATTTTCTACTCACTTTTAATTGAGTAGCTTTCATAGAAATCAAAGCTGTGGTTGGGCTGTTACCTAACAGAATCACAAAGTGATTAGCAGTATTTTCCAAATAGTTACCATTTGGTAATCTATCTTTCCAAGATTTATCACGAGTAGTTGTACTCACAATATCACTATCTGCTTCGTGAATAGCTACAGGTGCACCAGTGCTGGTACCTCTATCTTGCCATTCTACGTACTGTCTTTTATAAAAAACTGGGATGATATTAATTGAATCATACAGTTCGTTGGTAACAGTGTTTATTATCTTGCCAGGCTCAGCGTCCTTGACATATTTTCCATGAGTTTTATTTACCTCAGGAGATAATTGTCCCAAAACTTTTAAGAAAGGTAACGCAAGATCGTCTTGCGATATGTTTTGAGCACCTTGATTAGCATCAGCTTCAAATAGATTTGTTGCTAATGCTCCTTCTTTTTTTGTTGCTACTTGGTTCATGTTTATTGTTTCCTTTTTATTGTAGTTTTATTTCCAACAAAAATGTTGAAAAGTTCCGTTGGCATTTCTTTACCTGCCTCAATACGTTCACGGACTAACGCTTTCAGAGTCATGGGCTCAACCTTCAACTTTTGTGTTGGTTGAAACCCACGCTCTTGCGCAAGAGCAGCATAATCAGCTGCCTTGTTATCTTCGTTGCGACCAAAAGACACGGATATCTCGTTTTTGATTATATCTCCTAGTCCATTGTTACGAAGCCAGTTAAACGCCGCCTCTTTATTTGCTACAGTAATATTAGCACTATAGTGCGGCTTCACATCTACTGAAGATCCATCCATAAGTTTAAGATGGGCTAAACCCATCTCTGCCATCATGGTTGGAATTACTTCTCCAGATAAATGTTCTAATTCTTTTTTAGTACTTTTCATATTCTCTTCTTGTAGTTCAAGTCTACTTTGTAATGATTCTAATCTTTCAACTTGATCTGCTAGAGATTGTATGTTGTCAGTTTTTTTAATGACCTCCTGCTGGTCTTTTTCAAAATCAATCATTAATTTCTCCTTTCTCGTATAAATTAATTGAAATAGAATAATATTTCTTTTCTTGTTTATCCCATTTTAATAGATTGTATTTTCCATTGGTTATATCAGAAACTATAGAACAAGCGACGCCTATTATTGCTGGATCTCCAGTTAATAATAAATAATCGTTTAATTTATAGTTAGCTAATTCTTTTCTTAATTTAAAAATAAGTGGACCAGGAGAAAAAATTATTTGAGAAAGTTCTGGCAATAAAAATTTAAATTTACCAAAACTTGCGGCACCCATAATATTAATTTTGGGTCTCCCTTCTTTAGTTCCTGGAATTTCTTGAATTATGTAAACAACAGGAGAACTTTTTTCTTCTGTGGTATCTTTAATAAATTTCATAAATTATTTTCTTTCATGCTTGACAATATAGGTCTTTAATATTATATTGTCAACTAGAAAGTAGAAAAAAATGAATTATAAATTTAAAACAAAACCCTATAAGCATCAATTGACTGCTTTAGAAAAATCATGGAATAGAGAAACCTATGCTTATTTTATGGAAATGGGTACAGGGAAAACTAAAGTCCTGATCGATAATGTAGCCATGCTTTATGATAAAGGTAAAGTTAATGGTGCATTAATTATCGCTCCGAAAGGAGTCGTAGGAACTTGGTATAATCAAGAAATTCCTACTCATTTACCACAACATATTGAAAATGTGTCAACATTATGGCAAGCTCATATAACTAAAAAAAAGAAAGAACAGTTAGATATGCTTTTTGCTACTGGAGAAAAACTTCATATTTTAGTTATGAATGTAGAGGCTTTATCTACTACCAAGGGTGTTGAATTTGCAACAAAATTTTTAAATTCTCATAATACTTTAATGGCAATAGATGAATCCACTACCATTAAAAACCCTAAAGCGAAAAGAACTAAAAATATTGTGACATTAAGTATGTTAGCTAAATATAGAAGAATACTTACAGGATCCCCAGTCACTAAAAATCCATTAGATTTATTTAGTCAATGTTATTTTTTAGATCCTTTTCATTTAGGTCATGAATCTTATTATTCTTTTAGAATGAGATATGCAATTATGAAAACAGCCAATATATCGGGTCGTCAAATACAATTAGTGCATGGATTTAAAAATTTAGGTGAATTATCGGATAAATTAAAACCATTTTCTTATCGTGTCTTAAAAGAAGATTGTTTGGATCTTCCAGATAAAATTTATATGAAAAGACAAATTAAATTAAGTAGTGAACAATTAAAACTTTATGATCAAATGAGAAAAGAAGCACTTGCTACTTTAAATGGTAAAAAAGTAACAACCGTTAATGCATTAACACAATTAATGAGATTGCATCAAATTACATGTGGTCATTTTACTGCTGATGATGGAACTACTCAAAGAATTCCTAATAATAGAATTAGTGAATTAATGGATGTGTTAGATGAAATAGAGGGAAAAGCCATTATATGGGCTCATTATCAATGGGATATAAAAGACATTATTAAAGAAATCGTTAAGGTCCATGGTCCGGGTTCCATTGTTGACTATTATGGATTAACTCCTCAAGATGAGAGACAAGGTAATATTAAAAAATTTCAGTCCGACCCTAGGTGTCGGTTTATGGTAGGAACGCCGTCTACGGGCGGCTATGGCATTACTTTGACGGCTGCAAACACCGTAATTTACTATTCTAACGGATATGACCTAGAGAAGCGTTTACAGTCCGAAGACCGTGCACACCGAATTGGTCAAAAGAAATCAGTTACTTATGTAGATATAAATGCTGAAGAAACAGTAGATGAAAAAATTGTAAAATCTTTACGAAAAAAAATTAATATAGCTTCTGAAGTATTAGGAGAAGAACTTAAATCATGGATTTAGTAGGATATACGCGCGACGCGCGCTAAAATTTTAGGATACGACTTTTCCGCCCGACCATTTCATCTCGGGCAGTCCGTTTTCGTAGCTTTTCCCGTCATATGTTAAAACTTGTTTTCTGTTAGCACCCTTTTCATTGTACGACACGTGAACCCAGCCACCTGCTGGATCATCTTTTTTGTAGAACTCGAGGATCAATTGATCGAAGTCACAATTGTTTTGAATCCAATAAGCTGTTTTAATATTTGGAACGCCACCTATTTCAAAGTCAACCGCCTGACCTTTTGCATGTTGCGACGTTTTTTTGCTGCCGATCGCCTCACAAAGCGCTTCGGACCTGTAGCCAGAGGTAATAGTAATGGGTTTATCAAAGTGCGCACGAACCGGTTCCAATATTTCATAACATACGTTCTCCAAATTTTTTATATCACCTGCTCCAGGTGAGTTGTCGATACCCTTACGGGTAGCGGTCATTGATTTAGTAAACTCTTCAAGTTTAAAATGTTTTGATAGTTGCATACACCCTTCCTTAAGCGGTTATATTCCTTTGTCTTTTACGCATAGATTTTTCTTCGTTGGACAATAGCGCCTCTTCTATGCTTGTCAAGCCTGTATCTTGATTAATATTGCTTGGTAATGCTGCAGTTTTAACCACTTCTTGAGAAACATTTGCAGTGTCAATAGGTTGATTGTTTGGTTGGGTGATTAGTTCCGTTAACTGTGTAGTCTTTTCTTCTTGAGGTAGTACCATTGATAATGGTTCAATTGTTTCTTCTTTTTTTAATCTAGGATCTACTCCTGTTATAAAATATTCTTCTAGTTCTGCATCGTTTAATCCTAAAGGAACTCCATACCATTTTTTCTTTAGTTCATTTAATTTTTTTGGATCATATATATCAATAAGTTTTAACGGATTATTTTTATACTTATCAGTTTTATTAATTCTCTCTAATAATTTAGGAAGTAAAGATGTGTAATCCATTGGAGGTATATTAGCTGGATCAAATTTTCCTTGCAACATTAGTTGAATAGTTTTCTTTCCAAATCCACCTCTGTCTTTAAATTGCATATATATTTCTTGATCAGATAAATTTAAACCATTCTTTAAAAACATAACAAAGTCATGGACTCGATTTAATTCTCTGTATCTATTGGCTTGATAGTTTTCAAACTCTTCAAACAATAATAAAGGATTATTAATTAAGTTAGGAACAACTCTTATATCTCTTCTAAAATCATCCGCGTTTTTTTTAAGTCTTCCAGTAAAATCTCCAATAGTATACGTTGCATTTTTTAAAGGGTTTTGTTTTTCTAATCCAAGACCTAACAGCATTTTTGTAATTTGGTTTGGTGTATTTAACTCAACACCAGAGGGAGTAAATTCTCCTTCTGCAGCCATGATTACTTCTTTAGCATTTTTAATTGTAGCTGGGTTAACATCTACAATTATATGACCAAACATTTTTGCTAGTATCTCACCCCAAGAATCATTTCTTATATCGTATATAATTTTTCCTTCTTTAGTTACTCCATTATTTCCTAGTCCACCAGTCCATGCGGATGGTGCTATGTCTTGTATTTTTTCAAGTAATAAGGCAGGAGTAAAGAAAGGTTCAAATAATAAATAGATTCCTCCTGGTTTGTCTTCTTCAAAATTATGGAAGAAAGCATTAAAGAATCTTTTAGCCATAGTTTCATCATCTTTAACTGGGTTAAATAATTCGCTAAACATAGTAGCAAAAGCATCTTGAACACCTTCGTAAGGTTGTTCTCTAGTCCAGTTAAGTGTCCAGAATTCTTTAGTTTCCTCATCTACTTTAGTGACTGGGAATAGTGTAGATGTTTTATCATAATAAGGAGAGAACCATCTTTGATATTTTTTCATCCAGTCCGCATCTATGTTTGTTAAGGCCCCTGTGAATGCACGTAAGCCTTCTTCAATTCCATATAAAGTTCCTGCTGTACCAATCATTCTTTTAGCACCCATTTGTCTTAGGTATGGGTTGCTTGAGCTAAGTTCTCTCATACTATAGACCATAGTATTAAAAATATTTCTAATGTTTTCTGATCTAAAGGCTATGAAATTCCCCATTGGTAAACGTCTCCAACCTGCAACCAAGTTAGGAACAATGTTATAGTTAGGATAAACATCTCTAATATATTTACCTGCAATTTGTCTTAATGCATCACCATAAGTTTTAGCACTACCATCTATATTTAATGGGTCCCATTTCATTGCAAAGACTTCATCAAATTGTTTTCCTACTAAGTCGGCCCAAGTATATGCTGTTTTTCTTCCTGGTTCTATTACATAACCTAAACGTTTTGCTTGGTCTAAAGTTAAACCTTTGATTGGAATAGCTGGTATTAATTGAGACTTTGTAAACTCATATCCATATGCTTTCCAAACACTATCTGAACCTTGATAAAATTCTGTAGCCTTTCTAAAGACAGGGTTGTTCATTAATGCTTTAAAGAATTGGTCTGTTGAACTCCATTTACCTTTTGCAAGGTCTCCAATAACTGCTTGAACTTCTCCCCCTACAATTGAAGAGTCTAAGATTCCAACATCAGCCCACTCTTTTAATTTTTTATTCATAGCAACAGGATTAATTCTTCCTTTACCTATGACATCTCCAAATACAAATTTCATTGCTTCCATTACACTCGCATGAGATCCAACGTGCCCTTGCATAATTGAAAAGAACATAGCTGTTTCAAAGTTTCTAGCTTGTGTCATTAAAGATAAAACTGTTTTACTAAGTTGAGCGGTAGTCTTAGCTGCAATGATAGGTTTGTACCAACTCTGTTGTAATAAAAAGTCAGTCCATAAAGCATCTGACTTTAAAGCTTCTGCAATCTCAGGAGTAGTCCAAAAGTTTCCAGCTTTTTTACCAACTCCAGGTGTATAAATTTTTGCTATATCTATATTAGAAGTTCTCATGATTTCTTTAATAGGAACTAAACTTTTAGCTACCCATTTCTGAACCCCTTCTACTGCAAATTTTTCTGGATTAGTTGTAATCCAACCTGACTTTAATCCTTCTCTTAAAATACTTTTGTGAGTAAATAAATGTGATAGAAGCTCTGCTTGTCCTGCAACCGTGTCCATAATAATAGCTGTAGGGTCATCTACTTTACCCATTAAATCTTCTATAACTTTTGGAAGGTTCTGTTTCTTTTTAAGAATATTAGTTGCACCCACTGTTCCCATAATAGATTGTAATCTTTTAACTGGGCTGCTTCCTTCTTTTCCAAACTGTAGTATCTCATCTACTTTTAAAGATGCTCTTCTATTTAATTCAGGCCAAAGCTTACTTCCTTCTTTAACATTTTTAAATTTCTTGTCTTGTTTTTTAATTAGGTCAATAAAGTATTTAGTAGCTGCAGCATATTCTTTTTTACCTGGTTTAAAAGCGCCTTGAAAAATACGGTAGGAAGTTGTTAAATATTTTCCCATACCATCTATAATTTCTTTTTTTATCTCATCGCTTTTTACATAAGGTTTAATTTGTTTACTTAATTTTTCTATCAGTTGTTGAATATCTTTTGCAGGTTGTCTTAAAACTGCAGGAAGAGCATCGAGTTTAACTTCTCCTCTTAAGTAACCAATTACATCATCCCAGTGTTGTCTTCCTGCACCTACACTAGAGGTAGTAAAAGCTTTATTACCAAACCCTTTGCCAAGCATGTCATAAACAGCTCTATCGATTCGAGATATTAAAAGACCTACTTCTTTTTTATATCCTCTTACCATCTGTTCACCTTTAAGCATTATTTCTTTAGCTTCTTTAGTCCAAGGTCCTCTCACTCTTAAAGGTGGAAGAATTTTTGATTCTATTAGACCTAAGATTCTTTCTTTTAAAGGTCCTTGTGTTGTAGAAAAGTATGCCCAGTTTTTATAAGGTGGGATTCTTAAAACTTTACTTCCGATAAACCCTCCAGCGTTTCTAATTCCTTTTGCCAGTTGCGGGATACCTGTTTTTCTACTCTTCATAATACCAGATATAGGATTGAAGATTAATGTTTCAGCAGGACCAGCGACTGCTCGTCCAGCCCACTTAGTTCCACCCCATACAGCTTTTCCACCAACACCAATTGCTTTAGTTAGTCCACCAATTAAAACAGTTCCTTCTGCTCCATGTATTAATTTCTTTTTTAAACTGTAGATGGCCTTATCTTTACTAGTCATCTTTTCATATTGTTCTCTAGTAAGAGTAGGCATCCATCCAAAACCTTCACTAAAAGTTGTTGAACCTTTAGCAGTTGGATCTGTTTCAGAAGTAAGAGTTCTACCTAATCCATACTTAACAGCTACAGGAAGTCCCCAGCCGCCAGCTTTCTGTGCAATGCTTGAAGCGTATTTTATATTACCAAAACTATCGGCTTGTATTTTTCCTTTTTTTCCTACTAATCTTTCATACCATTTGGCATCTGTTTTAGGTTGTTGTGTTTTAATTCTATCTGCAATTTTTTTAAATGTACCGGGAGCAACTTTTTTAAAACCCCATTTAAATACTTTAACAAGTTTTCCTCCAATTACTGTATCTATTCCAAACTGTGCAAGTTCATCAGTTAAATTTTGAATGGTACTATCTTGATTAAAAGGTTTTAATTTATTAGGATACTGTAGATCATCTGCTCTAGGCCAATTAGCTTCTAGCCAGTCAACAGCATTTGCTGCATTGTCTGAACCAACAGCAGATGCGACTTCTAAAATAGTTTTACTAATAGCTCTAGTTGTATCTACAACAGGTTCTACAAGTCCTAACTTAGCCTTGGTACTCCATTTTCCTAACCATTCTTTTTGATAGTTTTTGGCATAATCATCCTCTCTCATTTGGAGATTGTAAAGATGTTCTCCTAAGATGTTATAATGTTCCAATCTCTTTTCAGTATTCTCATCAAAATTCTCGGCGTTATCTTTTATGTATTTTTTAAGTTTTTTAGTGTTGAATAAAGGGTTGTCTGCACCTGCTTCTTTAGCAGCTTTTTCTGATCCAAATTTTTTAAGCGTAGTAAGATAATCTGTAACTAATTCAGGGTTATCTCTAAATATATCAAGATAAAGTTCTGCTTTCTTTTTATAATCAGAAGGTAAAGAGTTTACATAACCTCTGTCTTCACTGCTTAAAAGATCCCCTTTGATTAACCCTTCTTCAACTAATTGTTTTTTAGTTTCTTCAATATCTGTTTTTATTTCTTCTTTTAAAGCGTCAAGATTAAGATTCTTTTTTATCTCTGTAATAGACTTCTTAACGTCTGCGTTTATTTTTTCTAGATCGAGATTAGGAAATGCGTTTGGATCTGCCATTCATCTTATGTTGTCTCCGTGTCCATCGGCAACACAAGACTCACTCCGTATTTGTTATTAAAAGCATAGACCTCAGATTGCGTAGATATCTGAGCAAAATCAGCGAAGGCATCTTGGTTATAATAAATTAATCGAACAATCTCATCATTTACTTCTGGTGGTATCGCTGCTCTAAATTCTTCGTAAGGCATTTGAACAGTAGGTTGTTGTTCAGTAATGGTTTCAGTAGCTGTCATATCAGCTCCTGGGGTATCAATTGTTTCTGTAAGACTTGCTTGTTGTACAGGCATTGCTCCTGTATTAGGAGTACCCATTTGGTATCCTACTCTACCACCTGTAGCTTTATAAAGGATTTTCTTAAGACCAGTAATTAAAACTATAGCTTTTGTTAAAGCTTCTTCTTCATTTGTTACCATACCAGCTGAGATTAATGCTTGCGCTAAGTCTTGAGCACTTTCCATTATAGTATCAGATTTAGTCAATAGTGAATTAACAGCATCATCGTATTCTGCTTGTGACATTTTTCCATCCGCTAGTCTTTCATCTAAAATTCCTATTCTTCTTATAATGTCTAGGTTATTTCCTTTAGCTTTTTCAACAGCTAGTTTAGTGTCTTTGTCTAATTGAGCTGTAAGGGTTACGACTTCTAAATCACTAGCCTTTTTAAAATCTAGTTTTTTCATTTCATGAGCTTGTGTTTCTTGTGTTGTAAGGTCTTCTAACTCTCCTTCTAGACCAGTTATTTTAGCTAAGTCTTGTTTATCTTTTCTATCTTTTCTAATTTGATTTATAGATTGAGCTTGTTCCCATCCCATTTCTCCGATAGTTTTAGCTGTACCATCAGCTTTGTAAGGATTGCTGTAAGCCCCGAAAGAGCTTATAACATCATCCCAGTACTGTCCTTTTGGAGTTGCAACAACTTCTGATATTTCTGTTCGTATGTCTTCTTTAGTTTTTGGTTCCTCGAATCCTGTTCTATAACCCATTGGGTTTCCATGGATCATTCCACCACCAATGGTTCCACCACCATAATATCTTGGTCTTGGTGTATCCATACCTGAGGTAATACCACTTCCTTGAGCAGAGTATCCCATTCCTCCTCTTCTGAACATCGGTCTTTTTAAAATTCTATTGTACATTAGGCGTTTTATCTGGGTTATTTAAAGTTTGCCACATATTAGCAAAGCCACCAATACCAGTCGCTATTGGACTAGGTGTAAATTTCTGTGTAGGTGATCCAGGCATTGCTCCTGCAATCGAACCGTAGATATTTGCCACATCCGTTAGTCTGTTCATTGGTAATGTGTAAGCTGTTTGTCCAGCTGCTGCTAGTTGATTTAATTTTTGCTGTTCTAATGCTTGAGCTTGTGCACCGACTGCTTCTAGTCCGGCAATTTTTTGTCCTTGTAATCCAGCGTCGAATCCAACCATACCTTGTAAATTTTGTAGTTGTTGTTGCTGTTGAGCTAACGCTTGATTGTATCCTTGACCTTGCATACCTGCTAATAGTGCAGCTCTGTTTCTGTCAGACTCTGATTGATATGTACCCATCTCAACTCCTTGTCTTGCTCCACCAAAGGCGCCGACGTTATAAGCGTTGTCTCTAATTTGTTGTCTTCCTCTACCAGCTTGAACGTCATACTCTTGCATGGTTGTATCTATAATTTCCTTTTGGTAAGGAGACATAAAGTCTTTATAGCCTTGAGATGGATCTAATAATTGTTGTTGAGAAATTTGATCTAAGTAAGGTTGGTAAGAAGCAACCCCTGTGCCACCGGTAAAACCTGTGAGTTGTCCTGTGGCATCTCTTTGAATGGCACCCATGCCATACATGTCCGCCAATTGTTGCTGTGATTTTTGTTGAAAGCCAGAAGGACCTGCAACTTTTGCAGTCATCGCTCCAACGTTGATAGGAGTCCCTAGTTGCCCGATACCATATTTAAGAATATTCTGTCCGTAGGGTTGTAATACTCCTGATGGTAATAGACCAGCTTGATCGTATTCATTAGCCATTATGCTGTCATCCTTTTAGCTTGTGGTTGTGCTTCTAAATGTTTCATTGTGTTGTACATTCTTTGTGCACCTTTATTAATGCTTCCACCGCCTGCAGCTCTTACTGCATCGGCTGTCATTACAAATTCGTTTTTACTTAATCTTGCTGGGACATCATCTTTTTTTTCATACGCTCCAATAGGAACAAAGCCACCTGTGGTTCTATAGTCTTTTTCTAATCCTCCAAGATCCATAATACCTTGTGAACCGTAGGCATATTTAACTCTACCCCCTTTTTTTAACTTGGTAATTCCTCCGGTAGCCATGAATTTGTTTCGTAATCTTTCCACT
>Ga0080013_1002466_pt1 | contig 21735 bp, 23 predicted proteins | sample ETNvirenome_6_85_FD_69236 | JGI IMG/M metagenome (GOLD analysis project Ga0080013, IMG submission 69236) | Marine viral communities from the Pacific Ocean - ETNP_6_85 (SPADES assembly) (version 2) | ecosystem: Environmental > Aquatic > Marine > Oceanic | place: Pacific Ocean | collected 2013-06-19 | reverse complement strand
AGTTTGATCAAGAGGAATATAATAATTATTAATATTATTATTATTATTATTATTATTATTATTATTAGTATCCATTTATAGTTTAAAATATATTTTTAAACTATAATTTTAACATATATAAATGAAAATATTTTCAGGAACATCAAATAGTGAATTTGCTAAATTAGTTTCAAAACATTTAAATTGTCCTTTATCAGATGTTATAGTTTCAAAATTTGCAGACAAAGAAATAAACTTAGTTATAAATGAAAATGTACGAAAAGATGATGTTTTTGTTATTCAACCAACTGGTCCGTCTGTAAATGGAAGTCCTAATGATAATTTAATAGAATTATTAATTTTTATAGATGCGTTAAAAAGAGGTAGTGCAAATACAGTAACTGCTGTTATACCCTATTATGGTTATCAGAGACAAGATCGAAAAGATTACAGTCGTGCACCTGTTTCGGCAAGAGTAGTGGCAACATGTTTAGAATCTATCGGTGTTGATCGTGTAATTGTTTTTGATCTACATGCTGGACAAATTCAGGGTTTTTTTTCAAGTATAACACCGATTGATAATTTATATGCTGAATCTTATTTTATCAAATATATTAATAAAAATATATTAAATACATTATTACCTTTAACAAAGAGTATATGTATAGATGAATTAGTAATAGTTGCTCCTGATGAAGGAGGAGTTAAGAGAGCGGTAAGAATATCTCAAAAATTAAAATGTTCAGCTGCAACTATATACAAAGATAGACGAAAAGCAAATGAAATTAATAAGATGGTTTTAATGGGAGATGTTAAAAATAAGACTGCGGTGATGGTTGATGATATGGTTGATACAGCAGGTACAGCTTGTAAGGGAGCTGAAATACTTCATCAAAATGGTGCAAATAAAATTTATATGATAGCTTGTCATGGTGTTTTGTCTGGACCAGCTATTGAGAGAATAAATAATAGTCATTTTGATAAGGTTGTTGTTACGAATACATTAGAAATATCCGAAGAAAAACGAAAGTGTTATAAATTAGATATAATAGATGTTTCTTGGTATTGTGCAGAAGCAATGAAGCGTTCTATATTAGGAAAATCATTAAAAGAATTATATGATAATCCAATTTAAAATTAGTGATGAAATAATCGAATATTTGTATGAACCATACACATATTATATTCATTACATGCTTTAATTATCTCTTTGTCTGCAATACTTCCACCAGGTTGAACAACATATTTAACATTTATTTTTGAAGCTTTGTCAATTGAATCTCTAAATGGGAAAAATCCATCTGATGCTAAGGTAACATTTTCTATTGTTTCAATATATTGTTCTCTATCACTTTTAGACATTAGTTCTGGAATATTAATAAATAATTTTTTCCAATTATTATATTCAATATCTGTAAAATCATCATCAATATATTGGATGATTAAATTTATTTTTTCTTGTTTTTTGATATGTGGTTTAAATTGGAATGATAAAATTTTATGATGTCTTCTTAGATACCAGGTTTCTGCTTTTTTTCTAGCTAATTGGACACAATCAATTCTACTTTGTTGACCAGCTCCTATACCAATCATTTGTCCTTGATAGGCATATCCAACTGAATTTGATTGTGTATATTTTAATGTTATCAAACTAAGAATCATATCATTTATAATATTATCTGGTATATCATTTTTAATCGTTGTTATATTTTGTAAATCTTTTTTAGTGATTAAATAATTGTTTGAGTTTTGTGATAAAACAATATTTTTGTATTCTCGGAATTCAATTGTATCCTTTAAAAGATTTTTTTCATATCCTTTTAAAATAATAAATTTGCCTTTTTTTTTTGTTTTTAATAAATCAAATGCATTTTGATTATAATCTGGTGCGATTATTCCATCTGATACACATTTTTTTATAATTTTAGCTAATGAAAGATCAACTTTTTTATTAACTGCTATAAAATCACCAAAAGAAGATTTGGGATCACAATTTCTAGCTCTTAAATAAGCAATAGCAATATTTGAAATATTATCCGTATTTTTAATTTTGTAAAAGAATTTTTCTTGGTTTGTTAAATTTGTTCCAAGACCAACGCCTGCTGGACTAGTATGTTTAAAAGAAGTAGCAGCATCCATATTAAGAGACATTTTAATTTCGGTAACTAGACACCATGAATTTAAAGCATCTAAAATATTTATATATCCTGGAATACCATTAAGAATTGAAAATGGAAGATTATTATCATATGACATCCATAATTTAGCATCTTTTTGATGTGGATTACAACCATATTTTAGATTATACATTGGAAAATATTTTTTATGTATCGATTTATTATTATTTAACCAATTCCAAATCATATTATCGTAAGATGATGTTATTTGGAAAGCATCAAGTGCGAAATTTTTCTTTAAAATATTGTTTATTGTTTTTTTAAAAAAAAATGTATTAAAATTTCTCATAAAAATATCGTATTGTTTTGGTTGAGAAAGAATAATTACATCGTTGTAATTTTTAGCAGCTGCACGTAATAAAGATACACCACCAATATCAATATTTTCGATACATAATTCTTTATTTAGAGGATCTTTTTTAATAGTTTCTTCAAATGGGTACAAATTTACAGCTATGACATCAATATTTTTAATATTTAATCTATTTATTTCATGTTGGTGTTCTTTGTTATCTCGAATATTTAATATACCACCATAAATTTTTGGATGAAGTGTTTTAACTCTACCATTTAGTATTTCTGGATATTCTGTATAATCTGATATGTTAGTAACATTGATATTATTTTCAACAAGATGTTTTGCGGTTCCACCAGTTGATAAAATTATAAAATCTTTATTTATTAAAAATTCAGCTAATTGTACTATATTTGTTTTATCATAAACTGATAATAATGCTAATTTAGACATATATCATATATTATTAAATATTGTTTATATAAAAATAATTATTATATTTTAATATATATGAATATAATTATTGGTTCAGATCATGCTGGGTTTTTATTAAAGGAAAAATTAATAGAATATTTAGAAACTAAAAAATACAAAGTATATGATATTGGTTGTCTTGATGGAGAAAGATGTGATTATCCAATTTATGCAAATAAATTATGTGATAGTGTAATTAACAATCAGTGTTTTGGTATTTTAATTTGTGGAAGTGGAATAGGAATGAGTATGGCTGCAAACCGACATAATGGTATTCGTTGTGCATTATGTTATAATACTTATGCTGCTAAAATGGCTCGTAGTCATACTAATGCAAATGTTTTAGCATTAGGAGAAAGAGTTATAGGAAGTGATTTGGCTATTAATATTGTTGAAAAATTTTTAACTGAACCTTTTATAGGGGGACATTATCAAATAAGATTAGAATTATTTTAATTTAAATTAATAGATTATATTAATTTATAAATGATGATAAAATATAATGGGGAAAAAAAAACGTAGAAAAGAATCAAAAAGTAGAAAAAATTATAATTTTAGTAAACAAATTAAGGAAAGTTTATATGAATATAATGAATATTCTACTTTTGATTCTAATAAAGGATTTGATTATAGAGTAGAGCCAAAAGGTATAAATCAAGAATCTTATTTTAGAAAATTACAGGATAATAATAAAAAAATTGTAATAGCAACTGGTCCAGCTGGAACTGGTAAAACTTTACTTGCATCATATACTGGTATTAAAAATTTTGGAATAAAATATGATAAAATTATTATAACTAGACCTGTAATGACTGTTGATGAAAACATTGGATTTTTACCTGGTTCATTAGAAGATAAAATGAAGCCATGGATGACGCCATTATTTGATATATTTAATAAATATTATTATCAAAATGAAATAAAATGTATGATAAATGAAAAAGTAATAGAAATTTGTCCACTTGCATTTATGAGAGGACGAACATTTGAAAATTGTTGGATTATAGCAGATGAAATGCAAAATGCTACAAAAAATCAAATGAAAATGTTATTAACTCGTATTGGTAAAGGATCAAAATTAATATTAACTGGTGATTTAAAACAAAATGATAGAAAAGATTCTGATAATGGTTTAGAAGATTTTTTGAATAGAGTAAAAGAAAATTCCCCCAGATACATTACTTTTCAAGAATTTGAAAATATTGATATTAAAAGATGTGATGTTGTTAAAGAAGTTTTAAAAATGTATGATGATTAAACTAAGATAGGTAATAAGTATTTTTTATAAACTTTCATTATTTTGTAAGTTTTTGAAACTGTTACTTGTGATGTATTACAAATATTAGCTATCATTTTTTTAGTTATATTTAAATTGTAATGTTGTGAAACTAAATAAATACTACCAACAGATATTGATGATGGAATATTATCCATAACAATACCTAATTTTTCTGCTACACTAGAACAATAAATTATAATATTACGATAATTGTGTGGTATTTTTAATAGTACACAATTTCTTCTTATGAAATCTTCTGTTGAAGATGGTTTTAAATTATTAACAAAATCTGGATTTTTACTAAACATAATTTCTTTAAATTTATTACAACCAATTGTCATTTTTTTAACACTAATTTCAAATAAATTTGAAATTTCTCTTCTCTTTCTAGAAATTTCTTTATCTTTACATGAATAAAAAACACAAGCGGCAATTAAACTATGCCTAGATATTCCTCGTTTGATAATATCATTACTTATAATTTTATACATTAATTTTGCTTTATCTGATACACAATTTGGTATATTTCCTTCATTACATGCTTCTTGAATAAATTTACAAACAGCCATCAAACTTTTTGCTTTATATTGTATTGAATTCCATCTTAATAATTTTCTATATTTTTCATTACCATATCCTCTCATAATTGCACCAAATTGGATACCATTAAATAATGAATTATTTGCCATACCACATCTATTTGGATCAGATGATCGTTTATTATCATCTGAACCATAATATCTCCATTCTTGACTCATATCTAGAATTTGACCATTAATATATCCACACGTTGAACATATTTTTTTACCATCTTCATATATTATACTTATTCTATTACAATATTTACATTTTTCTTGTGATAATAAATCCTTTTTATAATCAAGTTCATCGTCTATTGAATCAACGGTTTTAATATTAGGTTCATCACTAATATCGTCTTTAAATGACTTGTTTATTGTATTATATTTACCCCAAACATTCATTGTTTGTTTTAAACATATGTTTTTAAGTATATATTTTTATCATTTTTTATATAATTTTTATATATATATGGATTGGTTTAATAATGATAATAAAGTAAAAAAAAATATAAATAATGATGATAATTTTATGAAATCTGAATATAGTGTTGACTCATATAGATCAATAATGTCAATTATAGTATTAGGTTATTTTGGAATCAAATTAATAAATAAAACAATTAATGATGATAATAAAGTAGAAGATAGTTCATGTTTTCAAAATACCCAATATGATTTTATGGGTGTTGTTTTATTTGGTTCAATTATATATTTATTTAATTCTTATTTGACACATATTGAAATAGGTAAGTCAATATCTTTTATTATTTTTTATATATTAGGTTTAACATTTGGTTATTTATATAAACAGGGGAAAAATCAAATTAACGAAGAAGGTAACAGTATGTTATTAGGTGTTTTAACTTCAATATATTATTTTGTAATTGTTATTGTTATATTTTTTTCATTGTATATTAGTTCATCATCACCTACAAAAGCGATTCCGTATGTACTTTTCTTAGTTATTTTTACTGGAATCGCGTTCTTTTTAAACAAGTTCAATAAAAAATATAGGGACGGTAAAGATACTATCTACGTATTTTCTGATAAATTTGTTTTAACAGTTCCAATGTTAGCATTTATGACAAATATGTTATTTATCAGAGGAAATGTTCATACGGATTTAATTTCAGATGCATTAGAAATGTTTAGTGGCCTATTTTTAGGAATATTTGTAAGTTGTGTTGCTGTATTTGGAATCAGAAGTTTAATTCCAGAACAGAGAAGATTAGTTTGTACAAGTAAAACAGGTAACAAAGATTGTAAAATGAAAGTTATAAAAGATGATACCTTAGTTGATGCATATAAAGCCTCTAAATTAGCAAATACAACATTAATTATTTTATTAATTTCAATTGCAGCCAATGCGGGAATTTTGGGATATTCTGTTTTGAAAAACAGATTTTAAAAAAGTAAATAATTTTTTATAAAAATTTATAAAAAAATACAAAAAAATGCAAAAAATTTCAAAAAAATGTAAAAAATTTCAAAAAAATGCAAAAAAACTCAAAAAAATGCAAAAAACGTCGAAAAAACGTCAAAAACCGTCCAAAAATGAAAAATCGGCTTCAAAAATTGACCAAAAAACGGCAAAAAAACGCAAAAAAACGTAAAAAATGCAAAAAAAATGTAAAAAAATGTAAAAAAAATGCAAAAAAATGCAAAAAAATTTACACTCAAACGTAATTGAAACGAAAAATTTCAAAAAATATTTTTACCAGATAAAAATATTTTAGTATTATTAAAAAAGATAAGAATGAGTAATATATAATTATTTACTTTTTTAACATAATTTTTGATGGTAAAAATATTACTGTTTTGAAAAGTAAAAAAAAAAAATTATTTTTTTTTTTAAAAAACGTTTTTCATTTTTTTTTTATAGTATGTTTTTTTGATTTCCCCCCCCCCCGAAAAATACGCTCAACCATTTAACCATTTTTATTTTTGACTTATTTTTAAAAATAACTTGAATTTACAGTTAAAATTTTTAAATAGTTAAAAATAGGTTTTCAAAAATGAAAAAACGGTTATTAACCATTTTTTAAAACCATTTTTATATTTTAATAACTGTAAATTACAGTTTAAAAAATTTAAGAATTAGTAAAAACTAAAAAAAAAAATAAAATAATAAAAAAATGGTTAAAAAAACTTATAAAAAAAGAGTTTAAACTTTTTTTCTTACTTAATATCATATAGAAGAATGAAATACTACTGTTTTCGATGTGGGAAAGATTTTTTACATAAAGGACATCTTAACCGACACTTTAAAAAACGTAAATTATGCGAATCAAATTATCTTGATGTTTCATATAATGAAATTGAAGAAAATTACGAAGATTTACTGGAATGTTTTAGTCTAATTAGTAATATAGCCGAAATATACCCGGAATATAGCCGAAAATATAGCCGAAATATAGCCGATTTACACTCAAAACGTGAAAAAAAGGAATTTAGATGTAAATATTGTAATAAAAATTTTAAACATCAGAGTACATTATCGCGACATGAGGTTCATCGATGTAAGAAAAATACGAAAAAATATTCAAAAATTGTAAATATTACAAATAATATAAATAATACAAATAATATAAATAATATTCAAAATAATAATACGCAAAATAATACAATTGTTATAAACAATTATGGAAAAGAGGATATTAGTTATTTGAAGAGTAAACAATTTTTGAAATTATTAATGGGTCCTTTTAGTAGTATTCAGAAAACGAATAATGCGATTCATTTTAATGGAAAACATCCAGAGAATATGAATATAATGATTACAAATAAAAAAGAGCCGTATGCAAAAATTTACAAAAATAATAAATGGTGTTTGATGGATAAAAAAAAAATAATTCAAGAAATGATTGAGAAAGCATTTGATATAATTGATACATATTATGAGAGCGAAGGAAAGTTTAAATTAAATGAAAGAAAAGATAAAGTGTATAAAAGATTTTTAAATTATTACGACAACGATCCTAATTTTATGAGACGGATTGAAAAAGAGATGGAATTAATGATTATAAATAAAGGAATTGTTTAAAATTGTTAAAAATGTATTTTAAATAGGTATATACACGTTGTTTGGTGGTTTTCCAGTTAAAAACAGTTTTTCTATGAATTTTACTATATGGACATTCCATATAGTAAAATATTAAATATTTTTATTATAAAATCAATTTGTTAAATATTATAAATAATTATATGTTTTGATAGTAATTATTATAATGTATTTTGAGTTATATCCAGGTTTTTGGATTAGTGATTATAAGTCATATCCAATTTTAAAGAAATATAAAATTGATTGTATTATAAATCTTTCTAATAAGAAGGTAAATAGATCTATACCTTATACTATTGAAAATATACCTAATTTAATTTATAGTAATTCGTCTAAGAATTTAGTATATTTAATTTCGAATGAGAAACATTTAGAGTATGTTGTTAAATATTTAATACAATATGCAAAAGTTGATGAAAGAATGGCGTGGCAATATATACAGAGTAAATATTTTCTGTGATAAAAATATATACAATGGGTAATGCGACTAGTAATGCGAATAGTAATGCGAATGGTAATATAACCAATAATTCTTCTGAACGCAATGTATCAAAAAATGTCACAAAAAATGTAGATAATAAATCAACGGAGGAAAAAATTTTAGATACATTGTTAAATAAATCTAATAAATTAATTTATAATTATAGAAATAAATTATCTGGAAATTTTTGTGACAAGGTTGCTGTTATAATGAATAAAACATTAAACAGGGCAAGTATGGTTAAATTAAATAAAATTAATGATAAATTAAATGAAGATGATACATCTAATTACACAGCTTATTTAGAATCTGATGTTAATGACAATGAATATTTTATTGTAGATGAATTAAAAGATGAAATAATAAATGTATTTAATGAAAATAATGATAATCCTGTAAAGCAAAAAGGTGGTCAAAATAACAATGATGATAATAATGATGATAATGATAATGACGAAGATGATAATAATAATAATAATAGAAGAAATAATAGAAGAAATAATAAAAGAAGAAATAATAGAAGAAATAATAGAAGAAAGAATAGAAGAAATGATAGAAGAAGAAATAATAGAAGAGATGATAGAAGAAGAGATGATAGAAGAAGAAATGATAGACGAAATGATAGAAGAAGAAATGATAGAAATAAAAAAGGTAAAAATTATAATAATATTAGTAAATTAATTAGGCAATTACAGGATGATGTTAAGAAACCAAATAGAAATATAAAACCAAAACAAAATGTAATACAAAATATTAAAAATAATAATAAAGTAGAAAATATAAATACATTAAAGGAAAGATTAGTAATGAATACTGAAAGATTAGGTAATATTATTGGAAATAATACCAGTTCAAATAATGTATTTAATTTTGGTCAATCCAATAATACTATTAAAAAAAATATAACCAATTTGAATAAACAACGAAATAAGTTAGGAAATATGTTGAATAAAAAAATAGGTAATAATGTATTACAAAAAAATAAAAATTATAAAAATAAAAATCAAAATGTGATTCAAGAATTCAAACAAAATGTTAAACCAAATGTTAAGAATATTAAACCAAATGTTAAGAATGTTAAACCAAATATTAATAATATCAAACCCAATGTCAAACCAAATGTTAATAATGGCAAACCTAACTTCAAACCAAATGTTAAGAATACCAAACCCAATTTCAAACCAAATGTTAAGAATACCAAACCCAATTTCAAACCAAATGTTAATAATCGTAATCAAAAATCTTTTACCACAAAACGTTGTAATAATAAATCAAAGAGGTGTGAATTAACAAAAGAAGAATTATGTAGAAAAATTAGTGAACATTATTCTGCAAGAGTTTTATTAGCCAAATATATTAGAAATCAATTACCGTATAAAAAATCACCTGGAAAATGGAATGGTGGATTATGTTATGATAAGTTAAAATCGTTAAGAGATGGTCGTTATTGTTTAAATCCAGGTGCATTATTAGCACGAAATGATGTTGATGAGACTAATTTATTAAAATTTGTTGATTTATTAAATAAACAAGAGTGTGATAGTGCGGGTGGTTATTTTATGCAATTAAAAGAAACCGAAAAAAAATCGTTAACTACAAATCAAAATAGATTTAATTTATTATATATGGAATTTATGTTAAAGATTGAAACGGATTATCGTGGATTATTATTAGAATTAGTAAATATATTAGAAATTTTAGAAAATGAATTAATAATTTCAAATACTTTATTGAACGAGTTGTCTCAAAAAACATCTGAAATTGTAAATGATGCTAAGAGAAAATGTGCAGAAAATTATAATGGTGCTATTATAGCATTGTATCAAGCTGATCTAGTTAGAACACAAAAAATAATTAGTGGTGAAGATAAGTTAGAGAAAATGTTAAAGAATAGATTAGAGAAATAAAGATTTATTTTATTTTTTACATCTATGTATCATATGTCTGTTTAAAGTAGATTTATGTGTGAAAAGTTTATAGCAATAATTACATTTAAATATATGTTTCATTATTATATTAAAATACAAATTAATATAATAAATAATCAATTTTAATTAGCACCTGGGATACCAGTATGTTGAAATGCTGTACCCATTTCCATTGGAAATTCAACAATATCTGTAACAGTATCAACACCGTATATAATTGCTTCAACAGAATGTGTTACAATACCGATTAAATCGTCTATCCAAGTATCCATACTTGCGTCAGTGCCCGTTTTACGGTCAATTGATTTTAACCAACTGGGTTCGCCTAGTAATTCATTTTTAATACTTTCCCCTCCTATCATTTTTTTAATATTATTTTTAATTAATTTATGTGTTTTTGATTTTTTAACCATATTATAATATGTACTTAGATAAATTATTCACCTGTATATCCAAAACCACCTGTATTTCGATCAGTATCATCTAAAATACCTTCTTTTACGTTAATTAGGTTACATGGATAATATTTTTCAATAATTAATTGAGCAATTCGATCACCTGTATTAATTTCTATTGAGTCTGTTGTTGATAAATTGAATATTACAACACCAATATTACCTCTATAATCTGAATCTATAACTCCTGCTCCAATATCTGAATGTTTTTTCCAAGCCATACTAGAACGGGGTGCGATTCTTCCATAATATGTTTTAGGAATTGATATAGCAATATCAGTAGGGATAAGTGCTTTTTCTGATGGTTTTATTGTTAGTTTAATTGCGCTATATAAATCTAATCCGGCAGAATCGATTGTTCCTCTTGTTGGAATAGTTGCATTTTGTGTTAATTTTTTAATACGAATATTAATCATTATTTTGATATATTATTGTTAAATTATAAAAAAATCAATTTTTATAGAAAAAAAATGAATTTAAAAGTTTAAATATTAATAATATTATAAATAAATATGAATATTGATGTTACAAATTTAAGTGATGATACTGAAAATATATATAATTTTCTAAAAAAAGAAGATACATTAAGTGATGTACATACGAATACTGATGTACAAGAATATGTTATAGATTTAGATACAGAAAAAACATCAACAGATACGATTGAAGATTGTGGTATATGTGGTTCGCCTTTATGTGATAATGTTGTAGATATAAATATGAGAAAAGTGAAAATTTCATGTAATCATATTTTTCATTACAAATGTATATTATTGTGGTGGAAAGATATTACAAAAAAATACAAAAAGTGTAATCAAACAAAAATAAATAAAAGGGAATGTCCTTATTGTAGACAAATATGTGATCACCTGCCTTTATATGGTAAAGTTATTCATAAACATATTCACAAGGAATACAAAGAGAAGAAATTACCTATAAATAAAAATGTTATTGTCGGTAATATTAAACTAGAGTCATGGAGATGTCAAGCAATAGTTAAAACCGGTAAAAAACAATGTTCCAATTCTAAAAAATATGGAAACTTTTGTGGTATTCATAAGTTAAAGAATATTTAAGTGAATTATTATAATTTAAAATTTATCGAATAGATAAACTATAATTGAATGATGTATCAAAATAATCTTCATTCGAAAAATCATATCTATTTTGAAGAGTTTGAAGTTCTGATTCTAATATTTGCATTCTATTTATTTTATTATGTTTAATTTTTTGAAGTTCATTAAGATATTGTATCAAATGATTATGCGATTTTGTTAAAGTTTTTGTTTTAACCGAAATTAAATCTTTACAATGAGACTCTGATTTTTTAGTTGAATCATCTTTCGAATCATCAAGTGATTTATCACTTTTTATATCTTTTATATGAGAATTCTTTACAGTACAAATTTGGGTGTTTACTATTGTGTTTACCTGTTTTTGTCTAATACGTTTTTTATAGGATGTAATAAAATTTTTAGCATCATATATTTGGAGATTTTTTCCATTATAGATAAAACTAAAATCAATATGAAATCCAAACGTTATTCTACTACGACATTTAGATATATTAGGGTAACATAAATCTAATAAAATTTCTTTATCATTTGTTTTAAATTTGATAGTAATATATCTATTATTTTTATGGTTACTACATTTTTTACCATTTAAGCAAAAAATACATGATGTAAAAAAAGGACGTAGTTGTTTATTATCTAATTTACATAATTTTTTTATAGCTAAATGTAAAATACTTAAATTAATAAAATGTATTTTTGTAGGGTTACGTATATATTTATTCAAAATTGAATAGATTTTTATTTTATTTTCTGGTATAATATTTTGTGATTTACCCATAATATCATAAATACAATTACCATTTTCAATATAATCTTTTAAAGTTGTATTAATATTCATTATAGTATTCATTTATAATTTTATATATTATAAAAAATCATTTTTTTAAAATAAAAAAAAAATGAAAATTTGAAAATAATATAACTACTATATATTTATTTAATTATGATTGATGCTGACGTTATGGTTACTTCTAGAAAATTATATACCATATATAGAAAACGGACTAAAAAAGAAAGAACTAGATTACTAAAAAAATATGAAAAAAAACGAAATCATAAATTTTCGAAAAAGATTAGAAATAATGTAATTCGCGGAGATCAGAGTATAAAAAAAGTAATTTAAAAAAATTGATTAATAGATAATTAAATATTATAAATTAATAGTTAAAATGCAATCTGTTGATAAAAAATTATTGAATAAAATTGTATCAAAGATAACTGATAATAAAGAAGTAGTTAATAAAAATGATAATGGATGTCCATGTGCAGTACGTATTCAAACTAAGAAAAAAGCAATTGAATTCCATGGTAAAGGTATAGATGTATATTCTTTTAAAAGTTTAAATAAGAGAGAATATTCATATAAAAAGTGTGTTAGACCTTTATACGATGGGCAAGATTATTGTTACAAGCATTATGAAACGTCTGTAAGTAATGAGAGTAATCTTGTTATATGGTATAATGTATTACATAATGGTACAAAACTTAATGCTAAAATAAATAAGATTATACTAGAAAATAAAGGAGTTGTGCTTATTATAGATAAGTCATTATTAGATAAATTAATTCATATTAGAGATAAGTTATTTCCATCAGAAGAATCAGAGGATGAATCAGATGAAGGTTTAGATGATGAATCTGGCAATGGTTCAGATGTTGAATCAGGTGATGGTTCAGATGATGAATCAGGTAATGGTTCAGATGTTGAATCAAGTGATGGTTCAGATGTTGAATCAGAAGATGAACCAGGAGATAAATCAGGTGATAGTTCAGATGTTGAATCAGGAGATGAATCAGGAGATGAATTAGGTGATGTTTCAGAACCTATTTCAGGAGATGTATCAGGAGAAGAATCAGGTTCTGAAATAGGTTCTGAATCTGGTACTGATGAATTAGAAAATAATATTAAAATGAAAGTTATTTCTGATAATATTAAACCATTGGTCAAAGATGATGAAAATGAATCTGATGATGAATCTGATGATGGATCAGATGATGGATCAGATGATGGATCTGATGATGGATCTGAAGATGAATATGATGATGATTCTAACAAAGAATCAGTTAATGATTCAGATGAAAATGATGATACACCAGTTAACAAAAATTATGAAAGTGATTCTTCAACGGCTGAATGTATTCAAATTATTTCAAAAACTGGAAAAGCATATTATCTTGAAGAAGATAGTATGATCATATATGAACCACAAGGCGAAGATAATGGTAATGAACTTGGTATGCTTACTAAGGTAAATGATAAAAAAGCTCCATTTTTTAAAGGTGGATTACATTATATTATTGGTAAAATGATCAAAGTTGGTAAAAAAGAATATATTATGTGTGTAATTACTAAACGAGCATATTTCAATGATAAGTATTTAGGCAAGGCTGTATCTACAAGCAAAGGTAAATACAAAATTGTCAAGTAAATTTGAAAAAAAAATTGAAAAAATAAATATTAATTATAATCGATAGTGAATTAAAATGTCCAATCTTAAAAAAGAAATTGCTGAATATTTAAAAAAAAATAATATAGATGATATTGAATCAATTGATTATTTGACAGAAATATATCAGGATGTGATGAAAGAGAATATGGTAAAAAAGGTTAAAACAAAGAAAATTATTCTTAAAAATGATACAATTATTAGTTCAAGAGTTGAACTAACCAAGAACGTATCAAATGTAAATATATCTATTAATTCTCAATAGATATTAATAATTATAAAAATACTTAAACAATAAATCATATATTTAATTTAAGGTTCTATGGCTCAGTTGGTTAGAGCAATCGGCTGTTAACTGATAGGTCGCAGGTTCGAACCCTGCTAGAACCGATATTTATTGATAATGAAAAATCATTATCAATAAAAAATATTATAACGCAAAAAAACCCACCTTGGAGGGTGGGCTAAATTACGGGAGATGTTCAATCAATAACAGCAAGCTGCTATTTCATAATCCTCTCCGGTGTTGAACAATATTTATCACTAGGTTTTGACACCTTGATTAAAATGCTGTTCAACGTGGGGTAATCCCCTAACTCCACTCACTTGACAGTAAGTGAAGTCGAAAAAATCACCCCGGGGTGGTTTATAACTTCATTCCCGAAGGAATGACGTCATCTACCGGTGGTATCTGACAACTACAATGAAGCAGTTCTCAAAAACCTATGCGAAATCAATACAACAATAAATTGCATACTGTTTTCGCATTTAGTATTTAAAACTTCAGAGAAGTTTGAGTATCAATTTTTTTTTCAAAGGAGTAAGCCGATTAAATAGTATCTACTTTTTTTCTAATAGTAGCTTGTTCTTTTAAAATTTTTTCGTTTTGTTTAATTTTTTTATCAACATATTCTTCATATTTAATACAATTATGATCTTCTAAAAGTCTATGTTTTGCACAGAATTTCATATTACATGCTGAACAATCGATTGTTAAAAATATTATTTTTTTTCTACAAGATTTTAAACTACAACGAGTCATCTATTAATGTATAAGGTTACTTATATTATAATTTGATGTTTCTTTAAAAAAAAATGATACTTATTATGGCATAAATTATCATTTATGATTTATCATGAGTTCTGTGATAAATACAATTCCTGATAGTGTACCAGATGATGAGTCTGGGGACACACCTCCAACCAACAGTTTATCTGATGAATTGTTGTGTAGTATCAAAGAAGCAACAAAAGGACATTGTGAAGATGTTGCTAAATGTACTGCAAATCAATATTCTTATACCGGTATCCACAAAGCGCATCTCATACATCTAGTTTTACACGTATTTTATACTCTTGGACATGATGGTTACGATTGTTATGGACCTGAATCAAATCTATACGATGTCAGGTTACTAGCTTTTGATGGTGACCAATATATTCTAGAACATTGGCATCGTGAATATTGGTTTCACGGTGATGATATTTCTGATCCGTTCGAATTGCAAGCCCATATAGAGACTACTGATGAGGCTATCGTATTAGAATTTGTATCCAAACATGGGGAAGGTGATATATATTCTTTTTTTCATAATCATAATAGTTATGATAATTAAGGATATTAAATTATAATTTAAATATTGGAGGGTTACTACTTTGAAAAAAAAAATGACACTCAAATACTTTAAAAATATACATATATATTACCATGCTTAAAATGAATAATATGAGTGTGCACAGTAATACGAAACCCAATATGGGTCGTGTTACACCCCGAGATAAACCGTTAGCGTGCTTTTACAGCAAGTTGGCGGTTTGTCTCCAAGAAGGTTATTGGTCCTTGCATGTGATTTTTTCACATGTCAGGACCACAGTCTTATATACCGAACTCCAACGTGCTATAAAGGAAACAGGTTGGAGTGGATTTACTGGCGCATTAACGGATGATGTCATTGCGAAATGGAGAAGATTCTCTGAATGCGTTGAACGCGAATTGAGAGAAAGGGACCGGAAACGGAAACGGAAACGGAAATGGGATTTCAGGCATACCTTTCGGGCAACAGATGGGTGTGTTTGTACACCTCCTTTTGCTGTTCAATTGAACTGTCCTTGTAAGAAATTCTGTTTACGTGTTCCTTCTCGGCTGATTCCCCTTGATGGGATTGAGATGGCGGCGTTGATTGAAAAACTGTTGGAATGTAGTGAGTTCTGTGAACGTAATGCTGATGTGATAGAGGCATTTCGTCTTTGTTTTAATGGGTATAAGTATTTGCAGAAGATGCTGCACCCTGGTCGGGATCAGGTGTATTGGGTATTGAACACAGGACACAAGGTGTATCATCCTTCGGATGACCAACCTGTTTATTGTGGTGACCACGAGGTGCCTGATTCGGTGTCTGGAAGATTTAACAAACCAAAGAAACTGAATGATGACCGCAGACCGCCGTGTTGTGATATCCAGTTTGGAACAAGTCCTGTACCACCATGGAGTGTCATGTTGGGACCAACATTGGTTCTGGTAGTGACATTTCCTGTTGTTGGAACACTGGTGAGTGAAGAGTTCTGTTTTGAGCTCTCTTATCATTCATTGCGTTCTGATAAACCGATTTTGAAGGACTTGGTGGATCGTTTGTTTAAACGTTCCGATTTTTCAAAGCTGAACGATGAGGATACTGTCATGGCGTTCATTCGTTGTTTGGGAAAACGTTTCGGTAAATCCTATGATGAAGCTTTTACTTCTGTTTTGTCTACGTTAGAAGACACTGTACTAGCGATGAAAACGGCGCTGATAGTTTGTTTGACGGAATGCGAGTGCCCACCAGTTGTGGTGACGATACGTGATCCGAATAAGCATATTTGGAATATTCATCCAGGGTCAATAACATTTACCCTAGATGGACGTGTGCGTCGAGCACTTTTCCAATCTGTGTTGAATGGTTGTTGCTATTCACCAGGTGACCAAAGAGAACTTGCGCTTCGGTATGCGTTCGATGATGTTGTTCCAAATCTTGGTGAAACAGTCGCAGCGCTATTCAAGACGTTCAATAGAAAATGTGTCAGTCGCCTGGTGCGTTGCTTCATGAGTGGTGGGCGTCTTGGTGATGGTGACATGTCTACAATTGTTAGTGTTGTTGCTCGTGCGGCGAAATTGCCCATGACTCCGAAGGTTCGACGAGTTGATCGATCATTATGTGTATTTAAGAAGAAACCGCAGAAACCATTACCCGTATGGTTAGACGGTCCGGCATTGAGGCATTTTGTGAAAAGTTTCATTGGATCGACGTGGAAAAAAGGGAATAAGAAGAAAAAAGGATCCCCGAAAAGTCAGAGTGCGATTGAATTTATCAAATCGTTACAACGTTCGTACTGGGATCCAGTGAAAAATACTTTCAGAGTCAAAGAAGGTGGATTGTTGATGATCGCAGTGTCCAATCCTCGTAACGTCAGAAAGCGATTTGAATCGAGGTTTAAGAGACCAACGAACGTGGATGATCAGGAACTATTTGTTGAAGATTACAGACCAGTTTTTTTTGGGAATCGTCGTCTAAATCCGAAGAAGGTTATGTTCGTTCATACGTATGGATCTAGAAGGTTGCCAAAATCAGAGAATTATTTCTACCTTGTGGTAGGCTTTAGCCAGGAAAGACCTGTTAGTGATGCTACTGCTCCTGCTCCTGCTACTCCTGTTATGGTTGATGCGGCGGATGCTGATGAGAAAGATATGATTGCTAATTTGAGAAATGTTTTTGGTGGAGACTCCTCTCCTGGTCCTGGATCCGATCCAGATGTGCGTGAAGCAGCACCTAACGATGACGATTATGATGGTGGTATTTGGGATCCTGGACCCGATAATAATCCCAAGAATGATGGTGCTGTTACTGCTGCTCCTGCTGATGCTGCTGCATCGGATAATGTTGTGCAATTCGGACGGTATGGTATATTCAGCATTAAAGGTGACAACCCGATTACCAGTGTGAACAACATCTGGAACTTGCTTGGTCGACTTCATGACGAGGAAGATTGGTTGCCGAGAGCATTGTCCAAATTGCCCCCTCGTCAGGTCGACGATTCAGTATTGGAGGTTAAATTTGGTGCGAGTGGGATGGGTTTGGGTATTCCTAATGGCTATGATTCTGATGATGATTCTGATGATGCGATGGGTTTGGGTATTCTTAATGGCGATGATTCTGATGATGATTCTGATGATGAGGTGGGTTTGGGTATTCCTAATGGCGATGATTTTAATGACGATTCTGATGATGACGATTCTGGTCCTGAAACCTATATAATTCCTTCTAGTAGGGCGAAATCTCTCACTGATTATGATGATGTCGATTGAATCGTCACGGATACAATAACTGTTCAGTAGTTGATATTTTGTGGAGATCTTGAAAATTGAATACACGGTGAGTTACTCATGTAACCGTGTTATTATGTATGAGTGATTGTTGGGGCTATTGGTCCTACCCAGCAATGATTGATGGACTTACACGTGGATTGTCTGACCCGCCGCGTGTAATAACTGATTAGGGTTGGCATGTCAGGTTCTGTGCCGTCTGACAGTCTAGAGAGATAGTTTCGACTTATGGTCGGAATTTAATGGTAATTATAATATTTGGCTTACATTATTAAAATACTTAAAGAAATATATATAATATATATCATAGAGGCTTACAGCAAACCGTATCCATTTTGACCTTTTATTCAAACTTTGACTGCCTCTTGTACTGTTCAAAAAAACACATATACAACATATTTGTTTTTTTAATGTAGTAAGCTAATGATATAATTTTAGAAAAAAAAAAATTGAAATTTTATAATAATTATATCTTAATATACTAAATACAAGCCCTTGTAGCTCAATTGGTTAGAGCGCCGTACTTATATGATTATGTAATGCGGAGGTTGCGAGTTCGAACCTCGCCAAGGGTATTTTATAACGCCTAGATAAATATTTATCAGGGCACCAAGAAGGCACACAGCAATCTAATTATACAATTTGAATTTTTATCAAACCTTTAATTGCCTTCTGTTTTAAGGAGACGAACAGCATATGTCGCCATTGTGGCACTTTCCCTTTTAGAAACTTTTCATGCCCCCTGTTATATATTATAAAATTTAAAAAATATCTGAATTAATACTTAAAGTTTATAATATATATAAATACAAGCCCTTGTAGCTCAATTAGTTAGAGCGCCGTACTTATATGATTATGTAATGCGGAGGTTGTGAGTGCGAACCTCACTAGGGGTATTTATATAGGGCATATTTATAATAATATATATGCCCTAGTGGCGCAATGGCAGCGCGTTGGACTTCTAATCCAAAGGTTGTGGGTTCGACCCCCATTTAGGGTGCACTTTGTGTGTTTTTATATAAAAAATATAAAAATACATTAAAAAAATGAATAATAATTATAAATATAAATATTAATAAAATTATGATCAATATAAATACAATTATCAATTTTATTGAAGAAAAATACCCTAATTTAGAAGAAAAATATCCAAATATAGGTGCTAGATTAAAATGGGCTACAACTGAATATCAAAATGGTTTAACAAATACTGAAAAACCAAATGTAAAACAAAAACGTGCTGAAGCAAAGGAACAAGAAAAAAATTGGGGTAATTTGATGAATTATCAACAAAATAATACACAATGGACAACCAAATTAGGAGAAAATTTAGTTTTTGATATTTTAGATATACTTGGTGAAAATCCAAGAAAACCACAAAAAATAAACGGTCAATTACCAGATTGGGAAACAGATAAAAATATATATGAGGTTAAAACAAGAAATTGGACAACACCAGGTTCAATAGGAGACAAAGTTATTGGTGTTCCATATAAATATAGTGACATTCCAGAAACTTATGGTAAACCTCTAAAAATTATTTTAGTAGCTTATCAGGAATATGAGTTTACACACGGACGGATAAAAATATTTGATGAAGTGAGTGATCTACAAAAAGAACAGCTCAAATTATGGAAAAAACAAAATATTGAATTCATAAAATTTAGTGATTTAGTTACAAGTATTATTAATAGTTAGTTATTATTACTTCTGTTGTTTTAGAACCTGGTTTCTTTGAATTAATCGCTCTACGACATTGTATTTTTTCAATATTATAATTTTCAAAACTGTTTATAACTAAATCTACATTTGCATTACTCATCATAATTTTTATATTTTTTTCATTTAATTCATTGGTTAATTTAAACAATAATTTATGATTTTCTAAATTAAAACCGTTTTTTGTATAACCAACAAATGATTTATGATTTTCAGGTGCATAAGGTGGATCTAAATATACGAAATCATTTTCTTTTATTCTTTTTATAGAATCACTGAAATCAGAACATATAAAATTAACATTTTTAATCAAATCACTAATAATAAAAAGTTCTTTTTTTGTTATGATACATGGTGTTTTTTTATAATGTCCATATGGAACATTATATCCATTTGGTCCTTCACGATACATTCCTCTAAAACAAGTTTTATTTAAAAACATAAATAATGCTGAACATTCAATCGTATTTTTATCCATATTATTAAATTTATTTCTTATCCAATAATAATAGCTTTCTTTTGATGTTTTTGCTTCTTCTATCGTCAAAGATTTTCTAATAATAATTTTTCCTTTAATATCATCATATTCTTTTATATATTTAGATATATATTCAAATAATGTTTCTTTATTATTTTGAACATTTTTATATACATTTATTAGAATTTTATTAATATCATACACATAAATTTTATTTTTAATAGTAATTTTATTATGTTTTTGTAATGATAATACAGCTAATAAAACACTACCACCTCCCAAAAATAATTCATGATAATTTTCAATCTCATTCGGTATTTTTTCTATTATATTTTCAATAATTTGTGTTTTACCACCAACCCATTTAAGAAATGGTTTTTGACATTTTATTTTTTTACAATTATGTTTGTTCATTTAATTATAATAATAATAATTATTTTTATATTAGAATATTTTTAAATCATTTTTTATTGTTTTTATACATTAGTGATTATAGGATTAATTTGTATATTTTTATATTTTAACCATAAACATACAATGATAATGCTTTGTATCATTGAAGAACTTCCCATTACCATGATTGGATAGTCGTCATTATATGATCCATGAATAATATAGAATACATAACTTAACATTTGGATAATATTTGAACGAAGACTTATACCACCAACGTCATGTGTTTTAAATATTTTATAAATTTGTGGTAATTTATAAATTAAACTGAGTGTAGTTCCAAACCAACCAAAAATAGATTTTTCCATTTTAAATCTTCAAGAGTTTAAAAATAAAATGTTTTTAAAAATTATATTTTAAGGAATTGAACGTTTTTATTATTTTGTTTTTTTGTATTTTTTCTTTTTTTCGTTAAAAAAAAAAAAAAAAATAAGGGGGGAAAACGTTTTGAACAATTATGGATCACTTATAGATCCATCAAAAAGGTGGAGGTTT
>Ga0080013_1002465_pt1 | contig 21735 bp, 27 predicted proteins | sample ETNvirenome_6_85_FD_69236 | JGI IMG/M metagenome (GOLD analysis project Ga0080013, IMG submission 69236) | Marine viral communities from the Pacific Ocean - ETNP_6_85 (SPADES assembly) (version 2) | ecosystem: Environmental > Aquatic > Marine > Oceanic | place: Pacific Ocean | collected 2013-06-19 | reverse complement strand
GGGTCTTCATCAGTTTTGGTTCTCTGTTGCCAGCCTCTCATCATATCAGGAAGCTCCTTCAAAAAAGGATACTGTGACTCATCATCGAGGGAGACGGCCTCCTCGGCAAGAGCCTCACACTTCATGAGATGTTTATTAATGCAGTCAGCACATCTCATCTCAGGTCGATTTAGGTGATCCTCAAGTAACGTTAGCTGCTTACATATCTCCCTGACGTTAAACATCGGATTCATGATGCCTGCTAGCCGTGAATTATCTCCGGCACACTCAGATAGCAACTCTTCCTTGATGAGACACCTTAGCTGGCTTCTTGTAATTTTCATTATAAAAAAACCTCTGTCTATAACTATTATGTTACAAGTAGATGTTCTTAAAAGGGTGGACCCGGCGGGAGTCGAACCCGCGTCCGCAATAGCTTCAAAGTCAAGTCATTCACAGGTTTATCTAATTTACTATCACAAATTAGAAAAGGTAGTCGGATATCCCTACGCTTACCGACCTGTTGCGCCCCACCTGTTTCCAGGGAACCATTCTGATTTTTTTATTTCGCAGGAATCTACCTGTTATCTTAAGTTGGGTATCAAGGTCTTAAGCAACCCCGCCGATTAAGCCGCTAGGCGGACAGAATCGAAGTGATAATTGTTATTGGCAATTAAAGTTTTGAAACCGTGTTTAAGGTCCACTGTTTCCTGTGACCACCTGCACTCTTCTTCTCTACTACCCCGTCGAAGCCGTTTCGGGCCCATTATGACTTGTTAGTTTCCAAAGATGTCTTAACAAGCTCTGCTGCACGTTGCTTAAGTAGACGAAGTCCCTTTCTAGCTCTGACACCAGCTGACTTGTTACCGCTAGCATTTTTGTGAACGTCAAGCTCCAGGCTCTCAACAAGAACCTTTAGCTCAGTCCATTCTTCTAACATACTTGATGACATTTTATTTCTCCTAGTCTATTGTAAGTATTTTCTTCTTTTCTTTTATGACTTCATCTTGCTTCTGAACAAGCTTAGATATTCCTAGCATTTTATCTCTACTCTCTAATTCAAGTGATAAAAGATATATTATTTGAAGCTTCTGATCTTCAGTTACTCCAAAGTTTATAATTTCCTTAACTATCTCACGACACTGTATCATTTTTTCAGTGTGAAGATCGCTTTCTGATTTACCGTAAGATTTCATTTTATCTCATATTCTCCCAAAATCTCATCTTTTCTAATATGAGAGTCAATCTTAATTCTATTTTCAGACTTTATAGTCAAGATTTTTATTTGAACAGAATCGCTTACCTGATCTCTTGCTATTATTATAGATTCACCCCACATGTCATTATCAAATATAAATTTTATATTTTCCCATATTGATATATCACATTTGTGCGTACTTAAAATGGAGACTATATCTACCGGTAGCGTGGGAATTATATCATCAATCTTTACTATTGACTTTACATCTTCCACACTGTGAACAATTTCTGACTTACAAAAATCTGTTATATTGTGAATTACACCACAATTGTTACATTCGCAAAATTTAGGAACTAAGTCATCTTCATCATCAATAATTGAAAAAGTAACAAACTTATGAAATATGGGATCTTTACTTTTTCTATACTGAGGAAGAACACAGTGACACTGAATTAGATGTCTTATTCCTTTCATCTTTTACCTTTTTCTGGTACTCTTCTTTGTGCTGTTTGACTCTTTCATAATTTCACCCATAGTCTTTTCAACATTTCCGTATCCGTTTGTTAGTGACTGCTGTATGGAGTTTTGAACTATAGCACTAACCTTTTTTAAGTCTCCCTCACTTATTGAAATCATCTTCTGACGCGAGGCAGATATTAAATTATTAGTGACATTCTCACCAGTAAAGTTGAGAAGCTGTACGATGCTTCTATTGAGTTTTGTATTATTTGTAGCCAAAATGACCTCCTGTATATAGATAATCTAGATATCTAAATAAGTAAAATACTATGGTCTACTACAGGGTAAAATACAACCCGTGGATGATATAGAGGTAGCTATTGACATTGACATTTTAATAGATGTAACTAGAGAATTTGTTGAAATATTTTTTATGCCCCTAGCCTTTAAAATTGACATAAGATGATTTTCAATCTTTGAGTCTTTATTGATTTTTTTAGAAAGATTTACTCTATTCACAACCCCCGTGCTAATGATAGACGGAATTGATCTAAAAAATTTATCAATATTCTCAATAATAAGTGGGTCTCTCATTAAGTCACTCTGCCCAATTCTAATTTCTGTCCTACCGGAAGATAGACACTTAATTCTTTCATTAAAAAGACGCTGACCTGCTGGCTCAAGAATTTTATCTCTTTTTTCCTTTATCTCTCTAATCTGAATTAAAGCTCTCTTTTCACAATTATTATTTTGTATTGAAATACCCTCTGAGTGGGCATAGATGCTATTAACTGTGGAAATTTTTTCAATTACAGATTTTGAAATTAAATCACCCTTATACGATGAGGTAATGTCACATCCGCAAACTGCACTAAGATCACTAAAAATATTAACAGTGGTTTCTGTTATTGGAATTTCTATGGGCATCACATCAATGGTTTTTTTATTATTATTAATGTAGATTGTATTTTTAACATCAGGAGAAAGACCTCGAACAAATAAAATATATGGTTCCCTAGATTCAGATGCATAAGTTAGTAGATGGTGTATTTCAGAAACCTCAAGAATTACTCCATCAATTATTACACAGTTAACATCTCTTCTCTTCCACCCTGTTCCTAGAAAATTTTTATCAACATGTAGCGGAAAATTATATCCATCACGTACAACTATAGCAGAATTTACTTTATTTGTTTTTTCAACAACTATCTTTCTTGATGATCCTGATAGTGATATTGAATATTTAACAATCTCTCTTGTTGTCTTATCATCAAATATCTGACGTATGATCTGATCAAAAGATTTTTTATCTGCTATCTTTCCGACACTACATATTTTTTTAATAAGTTCATTTGCCTCCAGCCAGAGGCTATCAGAAATAGTCTTATGATGCTTTTCTGCAATAATCTCAGGAAGCATATCTTTTAATAGGAATAAAGATAGTAAAAGTGTTATTTCTCCAGAGCCCGGAGAAGATAATTCAGATCTAATGGCCTCTTTAAGGACTATAGGCTTAAATATCTTTTCATGAAAGTGATCATCTTTAAGCAGCAGATATGATTGAATTAAATCAGATGTTCTAGTTTTATTAGAAACTAAAATATTGTGATCAAGATTTTGAATTGACTCTATTGATCTTTTTACATGATCTAGAAATACCTCGCTAGACCTTCTTGATGAAAAAATAATATCTGTCATCACTAAGCACTTATAAAATGATTCAACTTAAGAATCTCTCCAGAGATTATTAGAAGCATAGATTAAAGCCTCCTCTGCACTACTTTCATTGTATCCGTATTCATCTATGAGAGTTTCAATCATATTGTTATACTTCTTTCTCTGATTATCATCTCTTGACTTGCTCTTTGTTATGATTCTTGCAATATCTTTAACAGATGATATTAGATAAGATTCAATGGCCTCTTTTAAAGGTCCATATGATGAGTAATCAACAATTTCACCATGTCTAAGTTTTGCAAACATATACGCTGTAACATCACTTCTAAATCCGTCTCTAGATGATCCAGTTATACCAATTTGTTCCTCAATTGATCTCATAAATTTTTCGTCTGGGTCTCTCTCTTCTTTTGTCACCCTGTCTTTAACCTTTGCCCTAGTCGAAAAACATTCAGCGTTATCTAGGTAAGAATCAAATAAGGATTGTGCCTGTTCTTCATAAGCTGTAATAAATGCCTTTGCAATCTCATTTTCCAGCATCTTTAGATACTCATCTCTTATTACTTTCTTTAATAGCTCAAGATAGTGTGACCTATCGTCATCAGATATGACTTGATCATCTACCTGTGATATTAGGGAGTCTATTACAGATACCGGTGTAATCATATCCCTGTCTGAATCTGTTAGGGCATTATCTAAAGATTTCATAATAAATCTAGTTGATATTCCCCTCATACCTTCATTTCGACATTCATCTCTAAGATCTTTGATATCTATTTTTTTTACCCTTCCTTTCTCAATAACGTCTTCTCCATTATAAATCTTCATTTTTGTGACTATGTCACACTTCTGTGAAGGCTGAAGTCTTGACATTACAGAAAACATAGATGCAATTCTAAGAGTGTGCGGAGCAATGTGTATGCTTTTAAATTCAGATCTATTTATCATCTTTTCATAAATCTTAATTTCCTGATCAAGCTCTAAAACATAGGGAACGTCTATTTTAACAATTCTATCTAAAATAGCTTCATTTGTATGCTCACTTTTAAACTTATTCCACTCAGACTCATTGCAGTGTGCAAGAATAACACCGTCAAAGTGAATCATAGCATTTTTCCCAGGTGACGGAATACGCTTTTCCTGTGTGGCAGTTATGACTGTATGCAAGAATTCTATTTCATTCTTAAACATCTCAATAAGCTCAACAATTCCTCTGTTTCCAACATTGAATGCACCATTAAGAGAGAGAACCCTTGGATCATCTTCTGGATATAGATCTAGTTTAGAAATATCTTCAGAACCAATCAGAACAGAAACGTCTTGGCTGTTGGCATCCATTGGGGGAACTGATGCGATTCCTCTTCTCGCTCTTTGTGAAAATGTTGCCTCAATAACGGGAAAATTCTCATATGCTCCATCTAGGTCATTTAAAAGTCTATGTCTTGCTACTGGGCTAATATCTCCCTCAATTGTTATATTTAGGATTTTTTCAAATTGAGCCCTTAGTGATCTTGGTACAAGCTGCATAGGCTCACCCCTCTGTGGGTCTCCCTCTAGGTGATAGAATCTCTTACCTTCTAATGCACTTTTAATATGTTCTGTAAGGGCTGATTTTCCAGCACCAACTGGTCCCATTAAGAGAAGCACCTGTCTACTTTCCTCTCCTTTAGACGCTGCAGAGTTTAAAAATCTCATGACTTTTGAAATAACATTTTCCATTCCAAAAAATTCATCTTTAAAGTAGCTATATACTCTAACACTATTACCATCAAATATTTTTCTACATCTTGGATCTGACTCTTCCATCCTACCCACACCCTCATCCTCAATTACAGAACAAAGTCTTCTGTGTGCTGTCTGTAAGATAGAAGGATCTTTTTTAATGATTTCTAGGTACTCTAGAAAGCTACCAGAAAATTTCTTCTTTTTTGCTTTCTTTCTCTGTTCTGATATGATTGTAAGAAAATCTTTTTTGGACATGTCTTCCTATTCCCTATAAAAAATTGTATCACGATTAATTTGATAATAAATATCAAATCTCCCAAACTTCATCTTCAATAATTGTGAAGAATCTTACGCCGCCCTTCCAGAGCCTTAAGATGTGATTGACGACAGCTTCTGCATAGTCTAGCTCAAGATCTCTGCCATCATGCTCATGCTCCAGAACAAGACAGCCATCAATGACATCTTTGACTAAAATTCTTGGAATTGAGTTTACACCAATATTTTTTAGTAAATCATTTCTAACAACTTTCCAGCCATCTTCGTCTGAAACCTCATCAATTGTTATTCCCTTCTTCTTTTGTGAATAGCTAAATAAATTTAGCTCTTCACAATCCTCTCTCTCAAGAAGACACCTTAGTGCAGATTCATCATCGTGAACTGCTCTATTGAAAAAACACTCCTTAATTCCGTCTTTTTCCTCAATTTTTTTAAAGAGATAAAATCCAATATGATATGGATTTATGCTTCCGATATGAGGTCTAATGACCTGATTATGTGATCTTATAAACGGCATGTGAAGAGAACTATCCAGCCCTAGATCTTGCATAATCTTATAGTGCCAAAAGCTTGCCCAGCCTTCATTCATAATCTTTGTCTTAACCTGCGGAATAAAGTAATGAGACTCTTCTCTTACTATGTCAATTAAGTCTCTTTCCCATTCTTCTAAATGGCTTCCATGCTCAACTATAAATCCTAAAAGATCATCATCAAGATGTATTGGAATCTTATCTAATCGAGTTGAATCTACAGCTATATTATCAACAGGATTGTTAATTTTATCAATTAGATCTTCTCTAATTTGTCTATGGGGGATTCTTTCTCTCCCGTTTCTTTCCGTTTGAAATCTAACTGAGTGTGCTGCGTCTAGGACCTCTTCTACCTTTTCAACACCAATATTTGGATCCTCAATGTATTTTCTTACGCGATCTCGAGCTGTTTTAAATTTCATAATTGCTGAACTGGGTCGAGTATTTGAAAAAATTCTATTATTTTTAAAAAAATCTGAGTGTCCTACACAGTGAGCCATTATTAATATTTGAAGATAGAGAGGATTTTCTCTCATAAGATACGCAATCGATGGATTAGAATTTATGATTAGCTCATATGGAAGTCCCTCCATCCCAAGTGTATACATCTGGTGAGTTCTTTCAAAAGATTTTCCGTAAGACCAGTGACGGTAGTGAGATGGCATTCCGTGATACGCCATGTGTCCCATCATTTCAAAATAATCAACAACCTCATATATTATTGGAAACCAGTCAAGTCCATAAGATTCAGCAATCTTACAGATCTTATCGTCCCACACTTCTAGATCAGAGAATGACCAGTCAGACATTTAAACCACCAAATAGCTTTGTAAACGAAGGCCAGATATCGTCTGATGAGTTGATCTTTATAATCTTAAATGATCCACCAACTATTGGAAGATAAAGAGTGTACAGTGTTGTTGGATCATTTGCCCAGGCAAGTTTTTCACCCTCAGGAGTGACTTCCGTGTAGCAGTATAGCTGGGAAATATCTTTTAACCTTATAGAGAGCTGAAGTGCTTTTTCATTATCGTCAATCCAGTTATCTCCATCAGAGCAATGAAATGTATAAATATTCCAGGAGCTTGGGTGGTATCTCTTATCTATGATTTCCAGACATCTATCTAGTGCAGATGATGCAAAAGTTCCTCCGCTACTCACCTTTCCAAAAAAATCATCCTCATTAACCTCTTTTGCATTAATGTCGTGAGAGATGAATACTAGATCAACATTTGTGTATTTGTATCTTAAAAAATGATATAGAAGAAAGAAAAACGATCTAGCCATAAATTTCTTATCTTTGCTCATTGATCCAGACGTGTCCATCATAAAGAATATAACTGCATTATTATTTTCCTTTGGAAACTCCTTAATATGTCTGTATTTAAGGTCATCTTTATGAAAAGGAAATCTCTGATCACCCTCTGGATCAAATGATCCATTTCTCTCAGATGACTTCTTTCTTTTAATTTTATTTTTAAGTGTTTCTTTTTTTGATAATCTTGGTCTAATTCCTTTTTTTCTATACCCAGATCTTTTAAATTTTTCTCCAACAATATTTTTAAATTTCTTCTTTTCAAGCTCAGGAAGATTAAGACTATCAAAAAGATAGTGAGATAATTCTTCTAAGGTAATTTCAACTTCATAAAGCTCTTCACCTGGCTTGTCTCCTGCCCTTTCTCCAGCTGGCTTTCCCTTGTTCTTTCCTTGAGAAATTTTCTGACCCTTTCTAACATTTTTTCCGGGTGCAGATCCAACCTTTTTATTTTTATTATTATTTCCATAGACAAATCTATATTCTTTTATTCCTCTAACTGGAATCTTTATCTTTTTCTTTCCATTCTTTCCTATGATTGATTCATCAGAGACGATATTGTAAATACCCTCTCTCATTGCTTTTTCTATTTTCTTTTTGTGACGGCTTCTATCAGCTGCTGATCTATCTGCTGAAGTTTTATGTTCTTTAAATGTAGACATATGTGATTAAGTATCTCTGTCAAGTTAATGATAACAACGTCCGACAAAACCTTAAAATTTGTTGCTTAGGTTTCAGTCGCTATTTAAGATACTTTTTACCCAGTCAGCTGCAGGTCTAAGATACCCAATACATCTTTTTTTAAAATCGTCTATCGATAGCCAGTCTGCAGAGGCGTGCTCTATTTTTCCTGTATTCGGATTGGGCCTTATGGTGGGTTCTGCTTTTGTTGATGCAACGTATAGTGTTACAGTATTACAGGGTATTGATATCTTTCCCCACTCAAAGCTAAGCTGATCTGGGCTGATTCCTGACTCCTCGTGTGTCTCTCTAATCGCAGCTTCGAGTGATGACTCACCTGGATCAATTAGACCCTTTGTTAAGTCATACATTCCATTGTGCTTCGGCTTTGTAGACCTTAATCCGAGAATTTTCCAATCATCATCAAATTTTTTTACAACAACAATTCCTGAAGCTCTGGGAGAATTTCCTTCGAGCTCTATTGTCTCCCGTATAATTCTTCTTAATTGATATAGCTGTCTTTTTCTATCTCTCACTTCAATAAGCCCCACATGTATATCTTAAATATTTCTAACTTTTAATAGGTGAAAAAATATCAATTTAATTTATAGCTTGATGAGATTCCACGTGTGTCATAAGTAAATTATAGGCGAGGGTAAATTGCGAGATAGTTTAAAAAAATTTATTAAATTTATTTTCTCGATGGTTAAAAAGCTATCTATACTAATACTGATATTAGTTTGCATAATACCCCTGATTATAATTCCTTTAGTTCCAAGAGTGATTGATTATGTAGAGGAAATTCGGTATCCAGAGGATAATTTTGTCATGATATACCTGATATCGATGTCTGATATTCAGCTATCTGATACAGGAATTTCTAATGGGTATCCGGACGTCTATGAGGGTCAGGCATCTGGGATGGCTATTGCTGATTCCGACGGAAAGACATATGTGCTGACAGCAGATCACTTTTGTGATAACTTTGACGAGATGTATATAGCTAGAAACTTTTTAAATCTTGGTTCAATATTACAAATTTATGATTTTTACGGTGACTACTGGGATGCAAAAATAGTCATGCAAGATTCAAAGCTTGATCTATGCTTAATTGAAACTAACATGCCGATATCTAGAGAAATTAATGTAGCTGAAGAAATGCCTGAACTTGGAGATGAAATTTATTCAATAGCAGCACCGCTTGGATTCGGAGGAAATGGTGCTGCTCTTCACTTTAACGGACAGTTTTCTGGCTGCGATGGCTCTCATTGCTACTTTACAATTCCTGCAGCCGGAGGAAGCTCTGGAAGCCTAATATTAAATGGAAAGGGCGAGGTTGTCGGAATGACTCAGATGGCTGCTCACAGGATGCAAAATGTAGCATTTGGTGTAGGGGCTGCTCAAATTAGAGATTTTCTTACCAGGGCTGAAGAGGAACTGGATGCTGATCTTCTCTAATTGAGTCAAGCATCCCGGAAATTCTACTTACAACAAGAGCAGATCTCCTTCTAAAGTACTTCGGCTCAGGATCTCTTAGTCCCAATCCCAGGTATTCTGCCATCTTAGGATTTGTCTTGGCGATCTTTCTCCAGACCTTTCTAAATTTTCTACTAAGTTTCCGCCTGTCATCGATGCGTAGAGAGTCAAGCATAAGATATAGCTCTTCACAAGTTATAGACGGAATAACACCAAGCTCTATCATATTTAGCTGAATGTGAAATCTTTTGGTATTCATAGTCAGTGTGCATGTGCGGGTTACTAATCACCAGACACGGTGGTAACTTTCACCTCTATTAACTTAATTTTGAACTCAATTGACATTAGTCAATCGTGCCGAGTCCCGCTCCATTTTAATTCCCGGTACCTAAAATATAGATAACCGAATAATAATTATAAGCTAGATCTAGCCAAATTTACACGTAAGAATTGAAAAAATGAGAAAATTATTAGTATCTGACCAGATAAACCTAAGCCCTGACCAGGTAAGACTGTTAGGTGAGTTTGTAGTATTCTGTGAGAAATCTCTTCCAATAAAAAATGGATATACTGTCAAGGTTGTTGCGAATAGAGATCAGCACAATATTGGAACGACCGCAGCCTACATGGTCGGTGGAAATGAGTGCAGGGTATACGGAAAGAATAGGGCGCTTGTTGACATCTTGAGATCAATAGCACATGAGATGGTTCACATGATGCAGGACGAGCAGGGGATGATCACAGGACCTGTGCAGGATGCTGGAGGATTTCACGAGGACCAAGCCAACGCGAAGGCCGGTGAGCTAATCAAGCTATTTGCCAAGAGCTCTCCAGAGCGGCGTGGCATATATGAGAGAAAGCGGATCAGGGGTAGGATTCTCTAGGATATCTCTGCTGCTAGAGGATCGTTTGGAAACCACTTCTTTATGGCCTTCTTTGTGTTTGCCTTTGCCCGTGTGACAGCAGATCCTACCTTTCCAAGTCCTGCATTAGCCTGAGCAGCTGCCTCTATAGCAGAATTCATATCAGTGTATCCCTTTCGAGCATCACCGCCGGTCTGCTTGTTTGCCTTGCTACCTAGACGGTTTACAAGAAACTTTACAGCGACCTCTGCAGCGACCTTTGGATCATTCAAAAGATCGGGATTGCTCAGTATATCCACACCTGTTATCTGTGCGTACTTCTTATATGATCCTCTAAAAGTGAGCTGATTAAACCCACGACCTCGATACTTCCACCCGTCATCAGTTCCCTCTCTATTTCCATACCTTCCACCGTAGACGAGGCTAAAGAATCCCTTAGGATCTTTTTTTAGCTCTTCGACCTCTGAGTCTCCCTTACCCTTGAGCTTTGATCCAAATATGGTTCTAATTCTGCTGAGACCTGTCTTGTCATACGGTTTCTCACCCTGAGGTATGAACCCTGACTCCTTTCCTATGACACCGAGAATTGCAAGCCTAAGTCGTGGATCTGTAATCTTAGCCTTGTCAAGCTCTGTCTTTATTAGACCTATATTTGCCCCTGGATCACCGCCAGCAACAGTCTCAGCTGTCGACTCTATGGGCTCTTTTTCTTTATCCGTAGAGGACTCTTCTTCACCGCTCATGTCTCTCTTCTTAATCTCTGTGAGAAAAGCGTCACGAATTGCTGATCTTATAAGAGATTCAGATAGCTTCGGTACGATCACCTTTGGAGCGTTTGGAGCGCCTGCCTTATCCTTTTTAGCAGCTCCCTTCTCTGTTCCTGCATACTTCTCTCTTCCTACTGCTGCTTTCTCTCCGGCCTTCATAATCCTGCCCGCCTTTCTTCTCGTCACTTTGTCCTTCGATGCCAGCGATCTATGAAGCAAGATAAGGGCTCCCTTTGACTGCTCATATCTCTCGTCCTCAACTCCCGCAGCGTCCTTGGCAAAGAACCATGTTACAGGAGGGACGGACTGGTCACCCATCCACGGAATCCTTGTTGCATCCGGCTCCTTATATCCCCATCCGATTCCAGGGTGCTCCTTTAGAAGAGCCTCAACCCTTGAAATATACTTCTTCATTCTAGGATCGCTAACGTTGAATAGGTCGAGAGGCGGCTCCTTCTTCTCCTCACCGCCCTCACCTTCCCCACCTGCCTCAGCTGTATCAGCTGTGAAATCATCCTCCTCTAGAAGGACATTCTCACTCTTTACCCAATTCCACATCTCTCCAGGTGAGATGTATGTCTCTTCGATGACTGTATCTGACTTGCGACTGTGTGACTCCGCTGTCACTGCCAGTGTTTCCCAGTCAGCTGCGCTGTCGCTGTCGTCAAGATTATCCCACGCCTTCAAGCGATCAGTCTCTGCTCCAAAGCTATGCTCACCCTCAATTGCTGCCGCTATAGTTGGATATCCCAGAGGAGCCTTGTCAGCAATCCACTTTAGTCCAGCTCGACCTTTTGGAGCACCAGAATAGTCAACACCATTTACTGTTCCCAAAGACCATCCGTCTCCGGATCCACCGGGAAACTTATTTCCGCCGCTCTTGATGATGCTGATAAGACCCTTAAGCCCTCCGTCAAACTTTTCCTCGTCAGTTCCAGTCAAGGCATCTGCACCAATTCGAATCTCCTCCGTTTTTGCAAGAACCAGGTTCAGGGCGTCACGGGCTAATTTCTCATCGTTTTTTTTCTTTGCCTCAGCCTTTGCCTCAGACTTCTTTTTCATCGCTATCTTCGTCGGAGTAAAGACAAATCCGAAGGACAGGGGAGCACCGTTACCCTCGTACGTGCCGTTAGGCATCTTGATGGCATTTATGTTATTGAGAAGCGTGAAAACGATCTCACCAGGCTCCTCGACGTTTTGCTCAGCCTGAGACCACGGCTGCCAGGGAGTGAATCTAAATGTTCCAGCATCTCCTAAGATCTCTTCACTAGCAAGCTTCTTTGCGAACTTGTTAAGCTTGGTGTTCTTTGATAGCCCAAATGTATTCAAGGGAAGCCTAGCCTGATCAGCCATGACCCTGTTCTGCTGATTTGCCTTTAGTGTAGAGGCGTCAGGATCATCTTCTCCCTTGCCTCCACCGATGCCTCCGGATGCAGCACCGGTTTCAACACCCATTTGTGTCCTACTCTTGATCTCAAGCAGTGTTGATAAGAGATCTCTTCTTATCAACATTCTCAGCTCTGACCTAGAAATTTTCACCTAATTGCTCCTAACCTGAGAAATTGAGATACCGCTTAGCCTCTACGCTCTGCTCGCGCAGCCCTTCTATCAGCTCTTCTACCGGACCTTCTCTCACCTCTGGCTGCCTGTCGCTCTCCTCTCTGGTCTCTTCTCTCCTCTCTTGACGCCTGCCTCTGGTATGCCCGCTCGGTTCTACCGCCCTGACGTGCCTGTGTTCGCTGCGTTCTTCCCTTCTGTCTAGAGTATGTTCCCGGTGCGCCTCGTGCAGCTGCAAGATCAGCATCTGAGGAATCTACGGCAGCTTCAGCTCGACCTCTTCCCCTTCCCTTTCCGGTGGCAGCAACCACCTCCTCGCCCGTGTCTCCTTCAGCTGCTTCAGCATCTTCCTCCTCTTCCTCTCCAGGAACAAAGGGCTCGGAGCCAAACGGTGCCTGCTCCTCTTCTGGAACACCCATCGTCACCTCGTAGATTATGTTATCTATCAGGCTATTAAGAATAGCACCTTCACTTAGCTTGACCACACCGCCAGGAAGCTTCTTCAGGTCCATCAAGGCCTGTGCCTTTGTGTACTTGTCATCCTGAACAATATTTGTAACAATGGCTGCGAGACCGTCAGAAATCTGATTTCCAGTTTGATTTGCCATAAAGTTGATTCTACTAATGTCCTCTGCCATCTCGATATCACCGTTAAGTGCGGCTCCGAGAATGGCAGCCTCCTTGTCAAATCCATCCCTGAGCATTGACGTAATACTTCTACCCATAAGGTTTCCTGTAGCTGCGGCACCGGCACCGATTCCCATCGCTATCTTAATAGTCTTTGCAGCCTTAAATGCAGCACCAGCCCATCCAAGAGCTGCACCTGCTGCTAGGTCTGAGAGACCCTCCTTCCACGATGTATTTTGTATTGCGTATATTGCAGCGAACATCTTGCTATTTCCAAGATTTTCATTATCAGCAGCTACGACTTTTGCAAATATACCTGTAGCTGCAGCGAGCTTACCCATACTAACAGGGAATGTGATCTGGTTCTGCATTTTATTAACCTCCGGACCTATCTCAGCAAGTGCCTTCTTCACTCCTTCAAGTGTTGCCTCGTATGCCTCAATTGCACCGATGCCCATTATCTCAGCCATCTTAGAGCCCTTCTTTGGAAGCCCCTTGGCCTGAATGAATTGAATTGCACCGAGGTCGTCTGGTGAGTATCCAAGCTGCTCCGCTGCGACGTCATCCCACTGCGCGTAAATGACCCTAGGATCGAGAACACCCTCCCACTTTGACTGTGTCTCGGGATTGATTGTCTTGGGTTCATATGCAAGTATTAGAAACTGTGCCCAGGCTGGCCAAAAATCACGAAGATCCTGTGAGTCGGATTTCTTGTACTGCTCAGGTATCCCGGGATCATCAGCCTGTGCAAGGGCTGCATTTAGCATCGCCACCTCAGCTCCAGAAATATTACCAAGTTGCGGAGGGCCTGCAGCTGCTGGACCCTCTGCAGATAGACCCAATAGTTCTCTATATTCTGCCTCTTCAATTGAGGCGCTTCCTGTCTCTTTCTCTAGAGCGGCCTCTGTCTCTGGGCCAAATTTTCCGTCAACTGCCACGCCGAGCTCTAGCTGAAGTCGCTGGACCTCCTTCCCCTCAGATCCGCTTTTTAGCGGAAATGGGCTAGATCCTCCTGGAGGCGTAGCCTGCTCAAGTATCTTCTTATACTTCTTCCTGCTGACCTCTTCACTGATAATTTTCCTAAGTTTACTTTCTGTCATTAGCATAGGACACGTCTCCAATTTTGTGCACATTAGTAAATATTGTCTAAGAGACAAAAAAGTATTCTTTAGATAGATTAAAAAATACAATCGTCGACATATACATATCTGAAAATTACCTCATATAAAGTAAAAGCGCGTGTAACGCACTGCGCTGTGTGTTATAATTTAAAGGTATTAAAAAATGGAGAAAAAATGAAATCAATAATTATCATTGCTATTCTATCCTCAACAGTCGCGTACGCAGATGCTTACTCTGACATGATGTCGGATGTTGAATTTAAGTCACACTGGACAGAGACGCTCACAACAAACGCAGGTGATGTAGAAATTACATACAACGGAATGTCACGTGAGTATAAGCAAAATGTATTTTTTGATAACGCTCAAAAGGCATCTGACATGATTCCTGACTTTCTTTCCGCAAAGGGAATTACTGGACTGAAGCGCTGTAAAGATAAAAAGATCAACGCCTATGACGTTACGACAGAAGTCTTAAATCGACAAGATATCTATGAAACTGTAAACTGGGAAGATCCCAATAGAAGCAGTCTTCACGGAGGAAAGCTCTTGGGCCTCTATGATGTGGGTGACGGAAGATCGGATCCAGCAACAATTTACACTGATATCGACCTGTACAATCCGGACAGGACAAGGATCATCTCTCACGAGATGGCTCACTTCTGGTATGATCAATACTGTCTAGATAGAAAGAAAATTAATAGTGAGGAGATGGCACAGGAGTTTGAGAAGTTCTATAAGGAGAACTTTAACGATCGTAAGTACCAAAGGCGCGGCTCACGATAACCGGTCCCGTTTGATCATCTAGAGACTCTACCTCACCCTCTTCATAGCCAAGGCTCGGTCTCCGGGTCTTTAGCTTTTTTGGGTGAGATGCGCTATAGCTGGTGTGATCTGATCCCGGCGTCCTTAAAACGAGGACATTACTCTCAGAATCCTCACTAAGGATTATTCGTATTGCGTCTCTTAGCGACAACCTGCGTGGCATCACACACCATATTTTGGAACAACTACTGAAGCCTTTTTAGCAGCTTCTGCGCCGCCACCGAAGAGCCCGCCGACTCCGCTCTTAATCTTATCAGCTCCTCCCTTAAGTCCGCCCACGACGTCCTTGAATGAAAGTGTGCAGACATAATCCTTGATCTTTGTCTTTAGCTTTCCTCCAATTCCGCCTTCATCCATAAGTGAGTTTGTAATTGACTCTCTAAATGTCATCCACAGAGCGCTCTTGGGATTAAATCCAAATGACGCTGCGATCCTATCTCCCGGTTGCTCAACAAGCGTCTCAGCGATGCCGTCTATGACCATGTCTGCAAGCATGTCGCACTTACTCGGTCCAAAATAGTCTGGAAGCTGACTTAGCTTAATTGCCTCTATAACGTTAGCGACAACTCTTCCCAGGAAGCTCTCCGGATTAAATCCAAGCCCCTCCTGTGCTCTTCTGATAAGCTTTGCCTTAAACATATCGACCACACCGCTTGGTGCGTGTCCGATAATGCTTGCAAGCATTGAAATAATTCCCTCATTGATGATCTCTCTGTCGTAGCCCTCCAGCTCAAGACGACGACCTTCAGCAAACAAGGCCTTGTGATAGATCTCAGCCTCATTAAGAAGCTCTGTCTCTTCATTTATGATCATCAAGAGATCTCTCTCATTTATCCTTCTAGTCATTTTTATCTTCCTGTGGGTCATTTTCATCATTGCTATTTCTACTCTCAGGTATGCCCTCTAGCTCGTCTTCTGATAAAAGATCAAGAATGTCATCGTTAGATTGCTCCTCGACAGCCTGCGCCTTGTGAGCACATCCTGCTAGTGTAAAAAATATAAGAAATGAGTATCTCATGTCATTTATAAATATCACCAAATAGCCAGTTTAACCAGCGTGAATACATATTAAAAAGAAGATAAGTTTATTTCTTAAAGGTGGGTGATGATATGATTAAAAAAATTCTTCCAATAATGCTCTTAATGGGTTGTTCTGCCTGTAGCAAGGTCGACCCGGTAGAGGTGGTTATCGAAGAGCCGAGCCCGATCACGTGGACTGAGTGCGGACATGACATGGGTGATCATCCGTGCGACTTCACACTCAAGGATCAGAATGGAGATGACTGGAACCTATACGAAAACTACGGAAGTCTAATTGTTCTAGACTTTAGCACTGAGTGGTGCTACTACTGCCAGGTGGCTGCAGCAGACGCCCAGACGGTCCAGGATGCATACGCTGATGAGGGTCTGATATACGTTACGTTAATGATAGAGAATTCATCTGGGAATCCACCGAGCGAAAGCATGATATCACAGTGGGCTGACTACTACGGAATCGACGCACCTGTTCTTCTCGGAAGCAGAGACCTCCTCAACTCCGGTGACGGCGAAGGGTGGTCAGTTGGCGGATGGCCGACATTCTACTTCATCAACAAGGAGATGGTGATAAGAAAGGGAATGCAAGGATACAGTGACGAGTCGATGATCACAATCATTGACATGATCCTTCTTGAAGAGGCCGGAGGAGAGGAACAATAGAGGAGAAGTCATCATATAGATTTAAGCCGGGTCAGCTTGTTCAGATCAAGCTGGAAGGCCTAACCTACACAAAAGATGGCTTCGCGATGGTACAGGAGAATGGAAAGAGCACCCTCATTCATGAGACAATAGAACGTGAGAGCTTTCCCTCGTGTAATGACTATAAGGGCGGCTCAACAGAGATATTTGAGAATGACCTTGCTGTGGTTCTCAGATTCATGGGAAGACCGATGAATATAGGAATAGATCCCAGGTGGTTCGAGTATGACATCTACGAGATCTTCATAAGGGGAGACGTGAGACAGATATTTAGACAGAATATAAGATCAGTGTGAATCTTTTACGTGAGCTTTATGACATATCTTCCGGGAGAGCCGCCCTGTGCTGTTGTTTTTCCTGTCCCTCCGTATCTCTTTTCTCTATCTGATGAGTGACTAAGAACACTTCCCAGCTTCTTCTCACTTACTGTCGCATTCAAGTCGGATGTGCTCCAGTATGAAGTCATTCTTTCAAGGGCATCCTCGTCAGTCTCGCTTGGGCCCATATTTGCACCCTCCTGTTCCTTGAAGCTCTCACGGACACGGGTTCCCCACGGTCCCCACAGCGTCTTCCCATTAGATGCTATGTACGGTGCCTTCTGCTTGTCAAGCCAGCCTGCGATCCTGGCTAGGTCTCCGCACTCTTTCTCCTCTTGGTCGTCAACATATCCACCTTGACCTATCTCAGCGATGGCGTGAGCCCACCACCATGCTATGCTATTACCACCCTTAGCCCCCTCTTTCCCACCGACGTATCCGCCGATGATAACAGGATAGCACTTATCCCTTTCTTCACAATAGTACGGACGAACATTGACCTGCACTGTCTTCTCATCAAACTCGGTGCTCTTGACCTTGATTCTTACAATGTACGGGCTGGCAGTCGAGGTGCTTATATTACCATGGCCTCCCCAGCTTTTTAATGACTTATACATTGCATCCATTTTTGACCTGTATTTTGCTCCGAGGGCCTTGGGCTTTTCTTCTATAGCTTTATCAGACGCTGCCTTCTTCGTCGCTTCTTTATCAGTATCGTCATCAGTATCGTCGGTGTCCTTCTTGATTCCGCTCCACCAGGCTCTGAAGAGATCCATGAGTGCCTTCTCAGCGGTACCTCCGGGTACCCACCTCGGATTTTCAAGGGATATGCTTGGAGTTTCTGGAGACCTTGTAAGAGCGACATGGGTGGTATTCTCATTATCAGTTTCAATCACATAGGCATACTGATAGTTGGAGTCAGAATCATCAAAGAGATAAATTTTATCTTTGCCGCTCTCGGCGGTCTTTACCAGCTCCATATTTGCCGAGCCCACATTGACTTTTCCCGTATAGCCACTCTTGGGTTCTTTATAGCTATCAATATCTGAGGGTAGTTCCTTTGCCTCTAGTAGTTTTGACTTCTTAGTGATCCTAGATTTAATAATCTGTCTAAGCTTTTTCTCTGATATTTTCACTTAAATCTCCCGTCTTGCTCTTAAGTGCACGCTGCTACAGATTAAATATCATTATCTGAGTTAAACTTTATCAACTTTAACGAGCCACTCACCTGACACCGCGTACTCAACCCTCCCCATGAATAGGATATCATACACGATCATATCGCATGAGCCAGATAATGGGCTGCCAGGAAGAATATTTGGAAATCCGCTATATCGGCTTATGATCATGGCAGGGGGAGCATTGGGAACAGGCCCCCTCCCATCAGAGCCAATTATTATCACCATGTCACCGACATCAAACATAAGGATAAGTATGTGTCGCGACCGAAAGAAAAATTTTTACCCTATCAACGATAGGGCTGACTCAATAGGTTCCGAACTGTATGGAGGCAGACTTCGCACTCTTATCTCGAAGGCGTTTCATCGCCTCATAGCCTCGCCATCGCAGCCAGATTCCGCTCACTCGACCAAGCCCCGGTGAGGCCAAGACATCGGGCTCCACTCTAGTGATGTATCCATCGCTTTCCCACTGATTCAAAACCGATTCAGCTTGAGCAGCTGTGTGCGGACCTACAGTATGTAGAACAGCATCCCAGTGACCCTTACCTGTGCTGTCTGCAATCTTGTGCCAACCCGCTCTTTCATAGTCGGCTGTCGAACCACCGCTCTCAGGACCGAGCCACATTGCTGCATTGTCAATTCTGTCGGCTAGGGCAACTGCTAGATCGTGAGCAGCCTGGTCGATAGGAACTGGACCAGGACCGCCACCCATGTCATCATGCTCTATTCCAGTTGCGTCTTTCCATCTTCCACCTCTGGGCTTTAGAAAGTCAAACATCCCCTCCTCCATTCTATTCATCTCCTGGAGGACAGCTCTCTGAAGACGTCTCATCTCCTGGATGTATCCCGCGCCGGATGGCTCACCACCGTCACCGAACTCGTCGGGAGGGGCATCAGCGGGATCCTTATCAAACAGGGCATCCTCTGAGGTGACATCATCGATCTCATCAAGATCTCTATCATTTCCCTCTGACAGGATTCCAGCTAGCTTACTGAGGCGGTTTTTAGAGAGTTTCACAGTCGCCTCTTTCTCATTGATCTCATCTCCTGAAGGATCAAGGATCGAAGAGCCCTCCGTGTTAGCCTCTCCTCCATCTTCATATCCGAGCGGGTAAAAGGCTCTTCTTTATCACCGACATACTGCTTCGCGGCTGCAAAGACTGCTGTCCTGTCAGGTGGGTCGTATGGAGACCATAGAACCCTAAGGGCACTAATCAACTGGTGAGCGTTGACATTATTCACGTCGCCTGGCTCCATGAGATCAGGAAGAGTAACCATTGTTGTACCAACTGTGGCTGCTTTTCCAGTGCTGCTCCGTGCCTCCATTCCGCCTGCATAACGACTGTAGAGGGCTTGATTGAATAGTGTTTGAATATCCTTGATCCAGCTCTGCTGATGCGTGGGATCGCTTACTATATTATTAAAGGAGTTCTGAAGCTCTTCCATCTTCCGGTCTGGAAGCATTCTCATGAGTGCAGCTGTGTCAACGACCAGCCGTCGTCCTCTGCGACCCATCTGAAGTGGATCTTCTGCATGTGTCATCGGCGGAGTAATTCCGGTAGCAGGTGGCATTGCGACACCAGGCGTCATGACATCTGTCATCTGCTCTTTGATCAGCTTTCTAAGAAACTTTCTAGTAATCTTCATATCTTCTCCGTGAGGATCTACACAATAACTATTTCACACCCATCCGCAATTTCGAGAAAATTTTAACTTCCATGCCCGACGGAGAAAAATTTTACCCCACCTAGACACAGAAAGGGGGAGGCGAATGCCTCCCCCATTGAGCGAGAGCTAGATCACTCAGATCGCTTAAGCTTATCACGGAGTCCTCGCAAGAGGTCAAGACCTCCGCTCCAGACTCCTAAGACACGGTCGCGTAACCAGCGTAAGCCACCCTGGACCCAGCCCAGTGCAACGGACCAGGTATCCCCTATGAAATCCCATGTGTGATCCCAAGCGAGATCCAGAACCTCTAGAACCAACTTTAACGGTGCGCTAAGAACCTTCAGCGCGGGGTGCTTGTCGCGGCGTGAGAGCAGCCAGGCGAGAAGGACTCCCACCAGAAGACCCTCGAGGCGGGGCATCTCAAGATGCAGGTGAATGAGAACTCCCCAGAGGAAGCTCCAGACCAGGACGACAACGCCCCAGCCTGCGAGAAGCAGGCCGGAAACTAGGTCCCAGCATTGATGTAATAGCTCTAACATGATCATCTCCTTACGTTAGCAATCTGCTAGTTGAGATAAGTATTATGAGAGACGAGAGAGTTCCTCACGGAGGACACGTATGAGGTCTCCGCGTGTGACGCGGACCCTTTCCTCATTGAGAAGCTTGTTGCCCAGCTTTCTATCTACCAGTGCTCTATTCATCATCTTTTTCATTTCAGGAGATCTAAGCTCCGTCCAGGTTATCTTCTTGATCTCGTCAAACTTTTCAGTGTGTATATTAGTCCGTATATTTGCACCGTCAAATATCGGAAATCCGGGCATGGGTGAGCCTCCTCCAGCTACTGCCAGGAACTTATCCATCTTTTCCTTGAATGATCCCATCGCCTCGATAGCAGCCTCAGCTGTCTTCTTCGCCTTCTTCTTCTCTCTTTTACTCATATCATCAATCCCAGGGATCTTTTTCAGACGAAACATGTCGAGAATGGAGTCATAACCTCTCTGCTCGTATCTCTGCCGAAGAGGCTTTCCCGCGATGGGAAGCGCAAGGACAAGCCCGATCGTGAGCTTAACAGCCTGCTCATAGTCACCTTCAGCAGGCTTGAGCCCTGCCCAGAGTTCACCGACGATCTGATCCATTCTCACCGGAATCTTATCTGAACTCCAAGATTTCATCTCTGGCTGGCCTTCATAATAATGACCCTTCTCATATATCCCAATCTGCTTTTTGGCGCCAAAGATGTCCCAGGGCTTGGGATACTCATCTTCATCTTTGACACCTTCTTCATCGGACGCTTCCTCTTCCTCTCCCTCGTCATCGTCATCGTCACCGTCACCGATGTCGATCTCCTTCTCATTGATAGGTGCAGGATCCTCAGAGTACCACTCTCGGAGGATGCGGCGGCGTAGGCTATTCTTGGTAAAGTACATGATATCTCCGGTATGCACCAATAACTATGCGTCGCGCAGGCAAAAAAAGGGGAGCCCGGCCAAAAAGCGCGAGCCCCACCATTTTAATCCAAGTCAATCAGACGCTGGGGCCTTCAACGATCGAGTCACCCTTGTCATAGTCAAGATTCTCATTGAGAAAGCTCTGGAGCGCCTGGGCTTCCTTAACCGTCATGGTGATAGAACTGGTGCTTCCGCTGTAACGGCCGTAGTCACCTTGAGTTGCGATGGTGAGGCTGTTAGAACCGGCCTTCTTGGCCGTTGAGTTGCGATTGATACCGAAGCTAAAGCGCTTGGTGGACTTGGTC
>Ga0080013_1002463_pt1 | contig 21743 bp, 42 predicted proteins | sample ETNvirenome_6_85_FD_69236 | JGI IMG/M metagenome (GOLD analysis project Ga0080013, IMG submission 69236) | Marine viral communities from the Pacific Ocean - ETNP_6_85 (SPADES assembly) (version 2) | ecosystem: Environmental > Aquatic > Marine > Oceanic | place: Pacific Ocean | collected 2013-06-19 | reverse complement strand
CCAATCGCCCGTTGAAGCAGTCAGAACAACATCATATGTGACACTGTTAAGAACGTGTTCCGAAAACCAAACAGTCCTTCTACTGTTTATGGATGCACTTGTATCAGTTGCTCCATAACGAGCGTGTGTTCGACCGTCAGCACTTGGTTGTCCAAAAGTTTTGCCGTTAAATCGGTCAGCCAAAGTTACAACAACATTATATCCGCTGTTGTAGGTTCCGTCGCCAGTAGCAGTTACCACGCTCTCCGTGTGTTCTGCATCAATCCAAGCAACGATACTTCCGGTAGACAAAGTATATGACGCAGATGCCGCAGGCGTCCATAAACTAACATTATCTGACCCATATTGAACTTTAAACGACATTATTCTTCACTTAACCTCAACTGCTCTTCGGTGCGATAAACTTTCATAATAGCTTTAAGGTGTCGAAGGTTTACTCCTAAAAATCTTGCTGCGCCTATGCGCGTTTTGCAAGCTGCGAGAGCGTATTTTATAATTGCCTCATCAGCAATATATTTAGTTGCCTTCAATAAATAGTTTCCATAAAACTTACCACCACAAGCCTTTGCTGCCATTTCAACTTTTAGTGCAACAACCTCTTCAAGAGAAAGGTGCGAAAGGATGGCTTGAAACTCGTCGTTTATTTTATTTTGTTTTTTGAGTTTTTTAGAAAGGGACCAGTTTTCTTTTTTTTTTAGCATTTCAACTCGGTATAGTCAAGATTGGCAAGGTCATCGTCGGGATTGGGAATCTCTTTTTCGGCTTGTTTACGATAGGCATCGAGATTTTTGATAAGATACTTTTTGAATAGCTCTGCGTTCTTACCACCAATAGTAGAATATGCATCAAGGATTTTTTTCTTAATGTCCTTAAAAGCAAGAATGGCTCTCGCCCGTCCATCGGGGTTACATTCTTCAATATTTATCCAAGACTCATCCTCATCTTTATCCTTGTCGATGTCAGGAAACATTCCTGCTTCTTTGTCTTCTGATTTGTCGTCGTCGCTGTTTTCTTCATCGCCCACAGAAACTGTTATTTCTTCTTCTAAATCTCCCAGATTTTCGATGTCTTCAACAGGTTCTTCAACAGAATCTTCAACGGGAATTTCATCAGCCATGTTAACCGCCGCAAGGTCAGCAGCTTCGTCATTCATCTTTTCTTGGTTTAGTGTGTCGTTTACAAAAGCAATAAAGTGTTTAATAAAAGAAATACGCTCTGATGGTTCTGTGGTAAGCATCTTATAATTGTCTTTGAACTGAGTGGCAATGTTGTTTAGTAACTCTTCTAAAACATTAATACCAGTGTTAGCAGAAGGGTCGGCTTCGGTGGCTTCGCTTATCATTTTTTGAATCACAGAACGAAGCTGGCTTTCTTGTTGTTCTACAAGACGGTCTTTTTGTTTAAGAGACTTGCGAATATAATCACGCAACATTTCTTCTTTTATAAGTTGTATCCTACTAATCATTTTTTGTTCTCTTCTAAAACTTGTAGACGCTCTTCAAGCACCTTCATCTTTCTTTCCATCTTCAGATATTCTCGCCGTGCTTTTGAGGCTTGTTCCAATGCCACCTGACGCTGTCTCTCGCCCCTCTGTGAGCCCACTCTCATCGAGTTAAGAGTTTCAACCAGTGATTCTATGTATCCAACAACAGAGGGCGTGTAAGCCTCTCCCATAATGAATTTTCTTGTGAGCTTTCGTAAGTCCATTAGATTGTTCTCTTCTTCCGTACCTTTTTATTCAACGGTCCACGGACTTTTTCTTTAGGTGCCTTTTTGACCTCTTTTGATACGGTTTCTTTTTTGGAATCGACCGGCTGCGGATTGGCTTGTTTTGTTGCCTTTGCCTTTTTTGCCCAAGTCAGTCTTCGTAAGTGTGCAGGCATTTTTAATAATCCTTCTTTCGATGGGTCACTTTTTTAGCCGTGGCTTTTTTAGGAGGTGCAGGGATTTTCTTTTCAACCTTTTCCGCTGGGGCTACAACCACTTCGGGTGCCTTTGTTTCGGCTTGGGCTTTGGCTTTGGCTTTCGCCGCTGCTAATCTTCGTCTTTTAATGTATGGTGCTACCATTTTATTCTCCTATAAATTTTTTGACGAGGGCTTCATAAAGTCTCTCGTTTTTTGTTTTTTTTCCGTCTTCGTAATCACGAATAAGACGGTTGCCTAGTAAATAGGCTTCATCTTCCATTTCCGACAAATGTGGATCATTTTGTGCGTAACCTTCGCCAGTTTCTATGCCTCCCTTAAACTCACCACGGCAGTTTTGTGAGTGGTGGACAAGCTCATGTGACACAGAGCGAAGCACATCTTTGGGATGCCTTTGGTCGATGTAAACTGTTATTGTGTGTGTATCTGGGGCGTAATGTGCAGTCCCGGCAAAAAACTTTTTGGCGTTTTCGGGGTCTGACTCAAACACAACTGTAAAATCAGTATCAAACCCTAACTTTTCTTTTGCATACGGAAAAAACTCGTCAAACACTTGAGTGTATTTTCCGGTGTCGATATTGGCGTTGTTAATCAGTTTATACATTGTTATAAATAGTAAAAAAAGATATCACTCAGCCATATCTTTTAGCGTTGGTTCCGTTTTGGGTGTAGGGGGAAATTTATCTAGACCACCCTTGCCAGCCTTGATCCAATCTGCTAGTTTCTGATCCACATCGATTTGGCTCAATTGGACATTATCTGACATTCCTTCAAGGTCTTTGACCCACCATTTTAAAAATGCCACTTCAAGAGGATCATCCACAATTGCAGAAACCTTATCATCAACGTTTAAATGATCCATAGCGGTTCCCTTTGTCGCTTTATCGGGAGCCATATACATCTGATGTGCTGCTTGTGCTATCGTCGCCGTTGCCGACAACGCGCCACCAACCGGACCAAGCCAACTCGCCAGAAAGTTTTTTACGGCTTCTTTGCTCGTATCCTTTAGCACTCCTTTTCCCTTTTCGGCTCTGGCATGACTTTGGGCTTTTGCCAAAACGTCTCGCAACTGACCGATAGTTCGAACTTGAGAAACGTCTTCATTTATATATCTCTGCCAGTTTTCGTTTATTTGTTTGTAATTCATTTTTATAGTTTTTCTTTAAGTACTAAAATTAATTTTCGATATACTTTTATCTTATCGGGGTCTTTTAGGTTTTGTGTGGCTTTTTCCAAGTCTCCGTGTACCGACATCACAGCGTCTTGCCAAGTTTTAAATTCTTTTCGTGCCGTCGCCGCCACACCTTTTTCAGAAGCCTTTTCATACCTTTTGGATTTTGCTGTGGCTTTAACCCCTGCAACACTACCCGATGCTTGCTTCGCCAGATCCTCTGGGTCTTCAAATTCCCGCAACAGCGTTTTTATTTCTTTGCGAATCGTTTCTTTAAGAGTTCTTTTATTCATTTTGTTTTACCTAATAAAAAAGGGGAGCCGAAGCTCCCCTTAAATAGTTCTGAATTTTGTATAAATGCTATGAAGTCTTAGCTAAGGCGATTAACAGCATCGCCCAAATCGACATCGCAGGCAAGACCATTGTTATTTTTGCCAAAACTGGCACTTCTTCTAGGTCTTCGTATTTGGCTCCTTCCCAAACCATCCACCGATCGAGAGCAAACACCACAAATGGTATAACTCCACCCCAAGTAGCCATTGTACTAAACTTGATTGAGGTAACGATGCACGCAGCTAAACGAATCATGCGAGAAGCCCAATGTCTCGCACGTTGCAATAAGTCTGTTTTGTGCCATCGGGCAGAAGAACATTCCAGTGGTCAGCGCTCGCCTCATCAGTAATAACGATGCCAATCTTACCAGCCCGCCCATACCGCTTGTTGCGCTTTGTCGGCTTGAACTTCACAGAATCACCTTTCTTGAACTTAGAAGGTGGAGGCTGAAGCCAGTTCAGTGCCTGAGTAAGATTTGAAAGGTGCGTTCCCGCAAAATAATCAGTGTAAGGGTCTGACACATCATTGACGCGACGAACGTGCCACAAATGGCAATCGTCTTCACCGTTGCGCCCGGTCCAAAAGCTTAGAACCTGTTCACCGTGTTGAACCCATGCCTTGCCGTTTCCACGGTCTGAAAGGTTTACACACCCTTTCTTTCCAAGACGCTTTTCAATCTTCTTAATCGCTTTTGCAAGTTTCATCTATATGACTCCGCTAGTGTTATCCCCTCAAGACACATGTATTATACCAAATTGAGCGGTAGAGTCAAGCGTTTCAGGCACTTTTATTGTGAAGAATTGTAAAGATTATCTTTTTGATGTTTTCGGTGATAACGCATAAGATTGCGAACTTCCACATCGCGCCAAATGACATCAACCTGTTCCTTATGAAAAGTTAGGACTTGGTTAACGGTAGGACAAAAAACAATATACGTTTGACCTTCACGATCAAGTATAATGCCTTGAGCACCGCTAATCAGCGCAGCATCGACTGTTGCACCACCAGTGTAGGCATAAATAACAGCCCGCCGACCGCGAGGATTGGATAATGTTCTAGATTTGTGTGTCATGAAGGCTTGTTCATATTAAATTTATAAATCGGACCATCAATTCCTGACAGGTCAATATCAACATCAAGATAGCCCAAATAATATTGGCGCAAAAGCTTTTCACCAAGTTCAACCTGTTCTTTGTTAGGGTATAGAGGCATCGCTGCGACGATTGTCTTCATTTTATAATCTGGAAGATATGCACCGTTAGTTTGAGTTTCAAGTAGCATCGCTGCTGCCATACTTGTAACAATAGAAGCGGTTTGGTCGATGTTCATCGTGTTCCTCTTATATAAGTAGAATCAGTTTAACTCTTTTGAAGCAAAATATCAAGGATTATTGCCGGTCTTCGCCACGCTGTAGTCCAAATTGCTTCTCCACCATTGTCCCGATAGTCCTCAATATTATCGATCCTATCGTCAATCAACAATCCGGTCTTGTCTCCAAACTTCGTGTATTTTCCTTTGTCGTCATCGAGAATAATCTTTTTTGGCACCGGCTTAAGGTTCTTTTGAACCCACTGCCGTTTGCCCTCCATACTTTCCTCGGAGTTTTTCATAGGCGCAGACAGGATATAGGGGTTGTGGTCTTTGATCTTGTCCCAGATCTCTTGCCCCCCTTCAATCCAATCCAAATTAGCCCAAAAATCCTCGTTGTGGGTAACTAACCGATTCATAAGGACACGGATATTTCGGTACGGTGAGTTAAAACCAATATGCTTGTATGTAATAAAACCACCCACTTCATTTTCTGATTTAACAATCAGGTTATACAGTTCTGGGTCGGTGTCCTTAAACTCATCTTTATTCTGAATACTGGTATTGATAATATCGACAGCAGATCGCGTAAAGTCACACAACACCCCGTCCATATCACAGCAAATTTGATATTTCATATTTTCTCCTTCTATACAACTCTATTATACCTGTTTTAAAGATATTGTCAATAGTTTTCTTTTATTCTTTTGTGGATTTGAACCTGTGAGGCGTGGTATTTTTTGATTTCACCTGTGGATGGCACATACACTTTCACCATTTTATTGCCGGTATAATCCTCGACAACGATGGCTCTGATCCACTTGGGTTCATTTGAAACAACAACGCCTCTACACAGTTTTGTATCGTTGTCGGTTGCAATAACAGTAATGGAGATTCTTACTAGGTCGCCCCTCTTCATACTGTAAATAGATTTTGATTAAAAGATTATTGAGAACTGATGAAACTAATGAACTTTCTCTTTATGTCTGCGATTTGTTCTCCGGTTTCTTCGGCACCACCGTCGAAATAAAAGAAGTTAGAACCAAACAGACCGGCATAAGGCTCTTTATTTTTGTTCACAGCTTTCCAAGATTTTTCAACTCTTTCGGGCTTCACTTTACGACCACCCTGTTCAAATCTCTTTTCATTACGAGCCAAACTAACTTCCAAAGGAATATCAACATAAATCATAGCCACATCATAACCAGCATCTTCCAAACGTTCTTTTGCTTTGCGAATGTTAATAAAAGAACCAGCAGTACCATCGATAATAATGTCTGCTCTGTTTTTCATAAATTCTCTGGTTTGTTCTTTTGCTGCATTTTGAGCTTGAACAAATAATTTACCCTGTTGTGAGCGGATTTCCCTTTCGGGATGGTCAAGATCTAAACTCAGCCCAGCGGCTTTTAGTAATGGCTCAAAGTGGTCATCGGTATTGATTACCTGCATATTTTCGTCGTATGCTCCGATTTTGCTTAGGAGAGTTCCCTTACCAGAACCGGGACCGCCAGCCATAAAAATCGCTTTGGAATCTTTAGAACTGTTGGTGCCCAGTTCCTCGGATAGTTTTTGTGTTTTATCGTCCATTTCCACTTCTAACGCAACAATAAAATCTCTTTGTCTCTTATTTATTATATCATAAGCTTCTTCAATAGTAAACCACTTTCCCTCGTCTACTTCGGGAAATGTCATCATTTTCCCGCCGATCATTTTGTCTACCATATTTGAAGATAAAACATGCCCCGCAGGTAAATCACCTTCTGCTGCAAACGCCTGAACAGTTTTGCCGCTTGCTGTTTTTATTTGTCCCAAATCAAAGGTTAAATCGCCGGGAACTTTTGTTCCCACCTCTTCGGCAAACTCTCTCGCCGCCGTGTCCTGTAAGGTGTCGTCCAAACCCTCATCATAATGTCCTTTGGGAATACCCCAAGCGTGAGGATTGTTTTTGTTGTAAGGACCACCAGCATGAACCAAATAAACATAATACTGTCCGTCTCGGAATTTATATAAAAGAACCCCGGCGCTCTGTTCACCATTGTGAGATTCATAAAGAAATCGTTGCCACTTTGAGTTCACTTAATCTTCCTCAGTCATGTGCTTAATATAAGTATACACCTTGCTTCTAAACGTATTTAGTTTTTTCTTGTCTGTAACGTAGTTTTTGTATTTTTTGACATCAGCCGATAGTTTTGGATCTTGTAAATCAAAATCTTTGCTGATTATGTCTAAAGCCCTGTTCGCTCCATAAGCCCGCAAAAGACCTTCGGCAGATTGGTGAGCATAGGCGTCTACTTCAATGTGACGAGTCAAATAATCTTCAAAGTAAAGATCGTTTTTAAACCCCTTCTTATATAAAACTGGCGCTCCTGTGTCGGGATCGTCTCGGAGTTCAAACTCATCCCAATATTTTGGGTCATTTCTATCGACAACCTGTTTTGGATCATCCAACAGCTTTTGAAAAGCCGTTGTTCTCTGTACCCCTCTGGACGTAGCTTGTGCCTTGGTTTGAAGGTGATGTACAAGTTCGTGTCGCACAGCGTTGGACACCTTAAAAGAAGCCTCTTCGGGATCAAAAATATTACCCGCTTCTTTATACTGTTCTTCTGGCTCTCCTAGTGGCAAAAACAAAGTTATTCTTGCTGGCAAGCTAGATTTTTTTCTTGGACGACCGCTATAAAAGCCACCATGCAAAATGTTTTGTGGGTCATCACCATCAGGATAAATATATTGTCCCGCCTTGCTTCTAACCAAAACCTCTACATCCTCAATTCCAAAGTTTTTTAGTGTGGAACCCAACACCAACTGCATCTTCCTTGCCATATCGGTTCTCGGAAAACCCGGCACGCTGATGGACGTGTTATCTGCTTCCCAATATTTTGAAGCCAATAGCGCCTTTTCTAAGCTGCCATATAAGCCTTTCGGAAGTTTTGTACTTTCGGTGATTATATCTTTTTCCAGATGATGTTTCCAACTTTTATAAAAATCCATTTTAGCCTCTTTTATATACGGTTCATAAATATCAACTTGTCCTTTTCTGATGGCATCGGCAACTTTAATATGCTCGCCCTGTGACGCTCTAATAACAGGCATTTCTTCTCTCGGAGGTGCCCAAGCGGGCGGCTTGTTTTTTTGTATTTCTTTGAGCCGCTTAACAAAAAGTTTTTTTGCTCTCTCGACTGAACCGGCTAATTTTTTACAAGCCTCAGTTGCCTCGTCGGGCGTTAGCCACTTGCTGTGTCCTTCTTTAGTGGTAAGAACATTAAGCAACTCCCCCACAGCCTCGGTTCCAATATTAAAAATGTTTTCTACGTCTCTGCCGGGATTGCGTTTACCGGGATGAAAGTGATCACCCACTGCGGCAAGGACGGGCACCAACTGTTTGGCAGACATCCCTACCCAAACTCCACCAATCATCGTATCTCCACCACCGGCTAACCAAGAACCAGCCCATCGGTGGTGACCATCCATAATGCGGTTGTCTTCACTAATAATTGCTCCAATGTTGCCACCAAGAGGAAGCTTGCCAAGCTGGATTCGTAGAGCAACTTCTAAAGCGTTGGTTAAAATAACTTCCCGTTGTGTGGGAAATACATCTTTACAGGGAGCAATATCGGGAGAGACCTGTATATTGACCACATCATCATAAGGATCTCCGTCCTTTAAGCCCCCTGTAAAGACTTTCTCTGCCTCTGCGGCAGAAGCTGGTTGAGGAAAAGGAAACTTTGAATCGTCAAAGTTCTTTTCTACTAAGTATTTTTTCCAGTTTTCAAGTAGGAGTTTCATTTTTCAACAAATCTCCCCGCTGCCTTGAGCGCATTTGTAACCTCTGTGTTTGGTTTACTATACATTTTTGCGAAAGGGGTGTCTGCCCACCCGTCGTCGCCACCAGTAGCAAGAGCCTTGCTTTGAAAACAGTCATCCTTCCAATAATTTGGTGTAAGCTGCGGTAAACCGTGTACAGCGAGGATATCAAGCTGGTCTTTTTTTACATCAGTTCTTACTAAATATTTTTTCCACACTTCTTCGGCAAAATCTGAAACTTCCTCACGCCCCGAAGTAAGACCCCCTCCATTTTGTGAAGCCCATTCCAGAGCCACTTCATAAAGTAATGGACCCCAGCCTTGTAACGCTTCGACATTATCAACTATCCACCCGTCAAGGCATCTACCTTGATCTCCTTCTGCTTCTACAATATGGATCTCACCGTGCGGCAGAATGGGTTCAGACCCATCGCTTGTGGTGCCGAACTCATCACCAAGGTCGTCAAGACTATTATACATAAACCGCACTACTGGCTCACCCCAATCACCACTCATTTTCGTCATAACAATGCCAACGCCGGTCTTCACAAGTTCATCTAATTGTTTTTGGATACGAGGATCAATACCTTCGTTAAGATATCTGTTCCAGTTTTCAAGTAGGAGTTTCATGCCGTTTTCCTTTGCAAAAAGCCTTCGATATCTTCTGGCTCATTTTTGATTTCTTCATCGTGAATGGCTCGCAAAATCTCCTGTTGGGTTTGTCCAATCTGTGGTCCTTTCAGTCCCAACGACATTAATTCTCTGCCGTCGATCGCCAACTCTTTTGGCGTCATCGGAAACATCAAGGCTTTTTCAATCTTTGTCGCGACCTCTTTATCAAATGATTTCAATATCCTTGCAACCAGAGGCAACTTGTCTTTGTCTCTGCCGCCATACTCCCAAGCTTCTTGTTTTCCACTCATTGCCGCCTTGGCTAACGCCAAGTGTTTCTTCATATCGTTTGTTGGTTTCAAAACAGAGGGATCGCCACCGGACAGGAAAAAGCTCACGAAGTTGCCGTTTACCAAATCGTTAATGTCGCCATCAATCTTGATAGGCTGTGGTTCGAAGTCACCACCAAACAAGGTGTCACCAATGCCGAGTTCTTTGAGCAATTTTATAAATTGTGCGGCGTCTCTTTTTCCTTTGGTCCACGCTTTTTTGAACTCACCAAGTATTCTTTCTCCTGAAATGGTCTTGAACTCGCCCGCAAGTTTTTTAATTGCTTTTGCAGTCTTCGGCTCAATAGTAAATCCAAACCGGACAGCAAACTGTAATGCTCTGAGCATACGGAGGGGGTCTTCCTTAAATCTTTCTTCGGGATCTCCAACAGCGCGGATAATTTTACTTTCAATATCCTCTTTTCCTCCAAACAAATCAATAATATTGCCTTCGGAATCTTTTGCCATTGCATTCATGGTAAAATCTCGTCGTTCAAGGTCTGATTCTACGGGAGCAGTATAATCAGTGGTTACATCAAACTCAGTGTGCTTCTCGCCGGTCTTCGTCTCGCCGGTTCGGGGAATAGCCACATCAAAGTCGTCACCATCAATGTTAGCGATAACAACACCAAACGCAGCACCGACTTGATCAACTTTACCGAGTGGTGATAACACTTTAGCAATCTTGTCGAGTGGCAACCCGGTCACAATAAAGTCCACATCTTTGGATTCTGGCATACCGGGGATGAGCGAGTCACGAACTGCGCCGCCCGTAATATAAGAAACACCACCCGCTCTCTTAATCACATTTTGAATCTTTTTAATTGTTGCTGGATTCACTGCTTCGTGAAGAGCAACAAACTTTCGCCAATTTTCAAGTAGGAGTTTCATGCTTCGCTCTCCAAATGTGACAGTGCATCTTTGTCGCCCATATAAACAGCGTGAGCAAACTCTTCCACAGCCTCTTCTTCCTCTTCTTCTTCCATTTCGATGCCAGCGGAGTCGATGTAAGCGTGCCCCAGTTCGTGGAACAGCGTAAGGAGAGCTTCATCCTCTTCTTCAACTACATCCGACAAAACAATAACAGGAGATTCGTGGGTGCCGTTGATGTAGCGAGCTAAATGATCCTCCACGGCTTCTCCTGCAATGAAATAAAGTGCTATTGGTCCGAAGCCCAGCTTTGTAGCTAAACCTTGTACCTTTGGAAAAGCACCCTCATACACTTCCATTGATAATAAACTTGGGTTTTCATTTGGTTCATAGTCCCAAGCAGGATGGTATTCGCTAGTCGATTTTCCCATGCTATGATATCCCTCGTCTTCTTTAAATCCCTCTGAGGGGGATTCATTCAAGAACTTTCGCCAGTTTTCAAGCAGGAGTTTCATTATTATAATCCTATAAAAATAACATCACCGGAAGATGTGTATTCTTTTGCCAGAGACTTCCAAACTCTCTTGGCTGCATCTGAAGTGCCAGAACCTATTGTACAATGGTGCGCCCCAATAAAAACACCACCATAACTTTTTGAATATTCAATCGCCCGTTCAATAAATGCTTTGTAGATTTCTTTGCCATAGCCCTTTCCACGATTTTTCTCATCATGAATCCAAGCGTTATTTATGTCGTAAAACCTTGGTCGAAACGTTGCTGCACCTATTTCTTTCTCGACCCACTTGCCGGTTTCTTCGTCTTTTACAGTGGTGGTTCTTGGTTTGGCGTTTGCTGTATATTTTTCTTCTGCTGCAAGATACTCAGGAGTTTGCATCAAGGCATCGATATCTGCTTGGCACTCTTTGAGCCTGAGATGTTCGCCGCCCTCTGCATAACCGATACCGGGCAGTTCAACACGAAAATAGTCACTGCTACCTTTGTGCTTGAACTTATTGTTTTCGTTAAGAAAAGTTTTCCAATTTTCAAGCAGGAGTTTCATAGCTGTCTCGCCTGCTTTGGTGTTACAACTTGGGCGTCGATCCCGACCTTTTTGAGATACCTTCGGAACTGAAGGATTTCCCTTCCAGCTTCAGCAGAAGCGGGAATAATAATAGCTTCTATCTTCCAGTTATCCACAAGCGCCTCGTTTTTATTGTTTCCCTTCCAATCTTTCGCGGGTTCATAGTCCTCTCTGTCCAAAACAATGATTGGAAACTTTTTATAGTCACCAAAGAAATGCATCTTTGTAATCCCCTTGTTTGCACCGGACTGTTTGGTTCTTTCTGGAAACTCTTCGCGATAATGACGCCCTGCCCCAGTTCCAAGGTCGTCCATGTCGTTGGCTAACATAGTAATGTATCCCTTGATGACGACACCGTAATCAAAGCCCCACGGTCCTATGTCTGATATTTTACTAGGATCAAGATAAGTAATCGCACTCAACTCATCTCGCCGCAAAGATTTGTAATCTTTAATAATTTTTATAACGTCTTTTAACTCACCCCAATGAACAGTCGTGAGAGAATCCATAAAAGATCGGTCTGCTTCTTTGGCAAAAATCTGTTTCAAGCTCCTGCCTCTCGCTATTGCCTTCTTTTCATATTTTTCATCGCCACGCAGCACTGTGTTTTTTACATCTACGGGAAGTTCTTTGACACCCTGCGCGAAACGCGCTCGACTTTCGGCATCTTCGTTCAAGAATCTTTTCCAATTTTCAAGGATTAGTTTCATTTTTCTAACTCCTTTTGTTGTGCTTCCCATTTTGCGACCTCTTCTTCTCGCCTCTTTCTGCTTGCTTCCCATTTTGCGGACTCTTCATCTCGCCTCTTTCTGCGTGCTTCCCCTTCGGCATCATACAAGGCACGAGCAGTTTGTCTTAAATTAAGTTTTAGCTTGCGTAGGGCTTTAGCGATTTTATCGATGGCACCTCGGGCAGCGGGGTCTTTCTGCACTTGCTTTATTTCTTGCTCAAGGCGTCTGGCAACATCGGTAGCATCACCTGAATAAAATAACCTTCCCCTGAGATATTTTGCTTCTTCTTCGGAAATGGAATCCAAGAGTTCGTAGTAGTTTTGTTTCTTCATCAGCATCGCTTCTATCGCTTTGCCAATGGCATCTATTCTCGATGTATCAAGAGGACCGGGCTTGTAAGTGCTGGTAAAATCTTCAATTTGGTCAGCAGGCAACTCCTTCTCCCACTCATCAAGGCTGATAGCCTTCTTGGTGTTCTTCATTCGATACGCGCCGATGTCGTCATAAAAATAAATGGGAATTTCTTTTTTCTTTGCTTCTGCATCAAGTTCTTTTAGGGTTTCTATTTGAGTGGTACGATATTGATTAGGATAAACTTTATCAGAAGTAGACGATTTCATTTCAATTGGTATGGAAATGTGAATACTCTCAATATATTGATTGGCATCCTTAATCACCGGCTTGTTGGTAAAGAGTCGGTCTTCTACTTCTGTTTTTTTAACATCGTGACCCCATTGCCAATAATCCACGGCACTTCCCTTGAATCGATATCCAAGTTTCCTGCCATCCAGAACCATATATGCAGCCATCTTTCCCTGTTGGTGATATGTTCCACGAAGATTACGAGCAAAAGAAAGATAGTATTTATAGCCTTTGTTGATATCTACCTCGGAAGGAGTCCCAAAACCCACAGAGGGAAAAAAGGAATCTTTCTGGAGGATTTTTAGGATAGTATGAGGTGAGCGATACTGATAAAGGATATCAGTAAACCCTTCTTGGATGACTGATTTATCGTGATCGTCCTTGCTCTCTGCAAGATTACCAAACGATTCGTTGTCCTGCCAAGAGTATGTCTGCTTGCCCTTTGCCGGGTCAAAATACTTTACCTTCACAGCCCTCAAGGGAAGTTTTCCACCAATATAAAGAACTTCTTCTTCTCCCAAGTCACGCAGAGCAGAAATATTCTTGTGATTTAACATAAACCCCGGTTGTTTAGAATGAACTATCATCACCAGCATAAAATAGGGTGTGCCCGCTTTTTCTAATGCTCGGACTTTGGCTCTATTAAGTTCTGTGGCAGACTGAAACGTTGCGAACTCCCACGCAATTTTTTCGCTATACGACCAAGAAGTTATGTCATCTTGTCGCGGCGTGAAAACGCCACCGGGAATGAGCCAACTGCCACCGTGTCTCAATTTGTCATAAGGGATTTTGAACAACCCCTCCTTTTCAACCATTTCAATCGACATTCCAACACGCCCCCGATACACAGGTCCGCGAGGGGGTTCTAGCTCTTTGAGATATTGGTACGTCATTTTGCCCTGTGCCTTTTCATCAGCGAGTCTTCGAAGGAGAGGCAATAACTTCTTTTTTACTCTAATGCTGGAATTCATAGTAAAGTCTACAAGGCTTCGAATAAGATCTTCTGAAAACTTTTTATTTTCTTCGCTCTCGCCATCACCCCAAACAAAAATCTTCTTGCCGTAGCTTTCTAAAAATTTTTCCCATCTTTCAAGAATCTGTTTCATGCTTCTAATATTCTCCCCGCAACATACAGTTCATCCATTACTGGAGTGGAGCTTTTAGAAAACATTTTGGAAACAGACGTGTCCATCCATTTGTCGCCCTTGAGTCCAATGGCTTTTCCTTGGTCGCAGTCGTCAGCTTTAATGTCTGGGGTAAGCTCGGCATATTTTCGCATCCATTTTTCTGTGTGATCAACGTCCATTTGTTTTACGGTGATATCGCTGCGTGCTGCATACTTGTCCCAAACAGCCAAAGCATAATCTGAGACAACACCTCGGTCAGAAGTTAAGCCTCCTCCGTGTTCCGATGCCCATTCTAAAGCCACTTCATAAAGTAATGGACCCCAACCACGCTCGGCTCCGCTTTGGAGAACAATCCAGCCATCAAAACAAGTATTATTCATGTCAGCCCGACTACCGACTCGCTGACCGAAGCTGTTTATTCCATCCCCAGCTTTCCAGATCTCCACTGCACCATGAGGAATACCAGTTTTAATAACTTTTCTATCTTTGTGTTTAGTTGCGTCACTTCTTTGTAAGCGATGAAACTCTAATGGCTTTCGTCCCAAAATCTGAACGTATTGAAACGTCATAATGTGGTCGCTACCAAAAGTTGGACCTTTCTCAATAAGAATACCAATGTCTTCGGGTAACGCCAAAAGTGCGTCAAATTGTTTTTGGATACGAGGATCAATTCCTTCGTTTAAGAATCTTTTCCAATTTTCAAGGAGTAGTTTCATTCTTCTCTATACCTCTCACTCCAATCAAACTCTTCCTCGCCATCATAGACGTGTCTGAGAGAACCATGATAAGATCCGCTATACACATACGCATCAAAAGTGTCCTCACCGGCTAACCATCTTTGAAAGATTCTGTGGTTTCCGTCATCAACTATAAGCTGCTTTTTCTCTGTGTGGTAAAAAAGAACTGGCAATCCTTCGGTCATACTAAGTTCGCCGCGATCGATGTCAGCCATAATACCTTCCCCTTGTTTGACAAGCATACTAAGTGCTTTCATAGGGATGTTTTTTACTAAGACGCCTTCTTCTCCCTCTTCTTCATCGAAATCTTCTTCGCCGTCTAATACTTCTTGTGGGAGTACCTTTTCTAAATCGACACCTCTAACGATTGTTGCTTCGTTGAGGAACTTGTTCCAGTTTTCAAGGAGTAGTTTCATTCGCTATTTATCCACACACTGTTTCAGTAATTAGTCTCGTAACAACGTATGGGTCACAGTCAGCGTTCGGACGACGGTCTTCGATATATCCGCGACTTTCTTTAGCTACTTGCCAAGGGATGCGAATCGAGGCTCCACGGTCTGAAACGCCCCATCTGAACTCTTTATAGGAACAAGTTTCATGTTTTCCCGTGAGTCTACGCTCCACTCCTGTCCCATAATTTTCTATGTGATGCTCGGCTCGCGCCTCAAGTGCTTCACAAGCTTTTTCGCAATACTCCAGACCTCCCGGTCCTCTCATCGCCTTGGTGCTAAAGTTTGTATGACAACCACTGCCATTCCAATCACCCTCGATAGGCTTGGCATCATAGTTGACGGTCATTCCATACTTCTCGGCTATACGTTGTAACAAGAACCTCGCCACCCAAAGCTGATCGGAAGTTTCTACTGGACCCAATGGACCGATCTGAAACTCCCACTGACCAAGCATCACCTCGGCATTCGTGCCACAGATTTGTAACCCGGCTTCCAAGCAAGCGTCCAAGTGTTCTTGAACGATTTTACGTCCAGCCACAATGTCTGCGCCGTTGCCACAATAATAATCGCCCTGTGGAGATGGATCTTTTAATAGTTTCCAACCTGCCGGTCGATCCGTGAATATATCCATTAAAACATATTCCTGTTCCATTCCAAACCAGCACTCATCGCTTTCATAAATCTTGGCGGTGTTGGCACAAGCTTGGCGTGTGTTGCTGGGGTGAGCATTCATCATCGTGGTAAGAACCTCACAGAAAACTAGAATGCTGTTTTTTTCCAAAGGATTTTTGCAGGTAAAAGCAGGGTACAACACACAATCGGAACTGTTTCCCTCTGCTTGTAGAGTGCTGGAGCCATCAAATCCCCAAATGGGAGGTTTTTGACCCTCTACCAAATCTATAACCTGTACCTTTGATCTTATTTGCTGTACAGCATTGCCGTCCAGCCAAATATATTCTGCTTTTTGTAACATTGATTTGTCCGTGGAAAATACAGTTTAAATAGTTCTGCAAAAAACCAAAAAAGCACCCCCCATGAAGGAAATGCTTGGACTAAATCAAAAAATATTATTGATTTTAAGAGCCGTTTTAAGCGCCGCTTATAACACCATCTGGGTCCACGCCAACATAACCACTTAGGTAGTCTTCACGGATAGCTACGGTCGCTACAGCGGCGTGTTTCGGATGAGCAAGGTGAACCACTGGAACCTTGCAAGTACCACCACTATGATCTGGCATATGTTCGTATGTAATGTCGGTGATAAGACCCTCTAACTTACCGTCTTTGTTCATCAAGTGCTGTCCAATAAAAAAGCGGCTCGACCCGCCGCTTGTTGGTTGTTCCATCTCATAATTCTCCTTCCCCAATACTCTACTTATGCTTCTTCCACCTTTTGGTGCATCATCATTGCATTTTTTCTTAGATTGGTGAAAACCCGTTCAAAGTTTTCTCGGTATTGCTCATTGCCGATATCTGACTTTTCAAGCTCATCAAGCAGAAACCACAAAGAAGCATTTTCGTCTTGTAAGCGAGAGTTTTCTTTTTCCAGCTTATCAATGGTTTGTTTGAGTTCTTTTATAGATGCCATAACTTAAATAGCTTAACTATGGGGTTCTTTTATTAGAACCAAGTATAATAAGGTTACTAACAAGCGCAGTAACCTTTTCGCCAGTGTCTGCATAGACTATCTTTACCATACCACCAGCGATCACCTCAACAACAACGGCTGGTCTGTTTCTAGCTTTACAAAAAGGTTTTAGTTCTACAAAGTCACCGACTTTCATTTACAACCTCTAACAAGTCTTCGCGAACACGACGAATTTCTATTCCTCGTCCGGTGTGAAGCAAAACCTTCCAGACCTTTCCAGTATCATATTCATAACTTTTCACCAGCACACCTTTGGCACCGGGAGGAAAAATGATAGAAATGTGTGAAAATCTTACTCTGTCGCCTTTCTTCATCCTACCTTCTTCAATTCGCGGGTCTGGAAATAATGAATCTCCCCCGCAATCCAAACATACCACGGATACCCACCGGGACGGTTGTCATATCGTTCATGATATGCAACAATAACACCAAGCCCACGTTGGGTCTTTACAATATCACCGCGTTTCATTTATGACCTTAAGACTCTTTGCCTTGCAACTCTGCTTTTGACTGTTATTATACCAATAAACAACTTGGATATTATCAGTGCCGGGGATTTGCTTCACAATGACGCCGCGCCAATCATCCCAATCCCAAAGACTGTTGGGGTCATAGTATTTTACTAAATCACCGCGTTTCATTTATGACCTCAAGGTTTCTTGCCCCAACGATTCGTTTGGTTCCGTCGCGGCTCCAATAAACAACATAGCTCCCCGGTCTGCCGGGAACTTGTTTCACAATGACACCAATCCGATCCGTCCAAAGCGGACGGTGTCTGGGATCGTGGTATTTTACAATATCACCGCGTTTCATTTACAACCTCAAGGTTTTTTGCTTCGTGCGATTGTTTGAGATTGTTGTTAGCCCACAGAACAACTTGGTTGTTACCCCAGCCGAGGATTTGTCTAATAATCACCCCACGGTATTCTGCGAACCTGTGTTGACCACTGAGGTCTTTATATTTTACTAGGTCACCGACTTTCATTTATGAACTCCGATTGTAAAAGAATTGTAAAGAAAGGTTTTAATCCTCGCCAAAGTGCTTAAGACACACCAAAGGCAAGTCGCTTCGGGTTCCGCTGATGAAAAGCACCTCGGCTTTCCAGACTTCAATCGCTGCCAAACCCTTGATCTGATCGCCATTCGCTAGTCGATTAGAACGATGTTCTTTTTTGACCTTTAACACAATACCACGGTCTTCAATAAGAATATCACGCCTATTATAAACAGAAGAGCGGTCAAAATCTACTTTCCAGTGCCGCCAGACGACAAAATCGCCCTTCTTAAAAAGGCTTTTGAGGGTTTCGCCTGACTTGTGCATTTCTCTCCCTTTACACCGCCATTATACCACAATGGATACTGGTGTCAAGGCTTTTTATCGTTTATATGTAACAAATACATCATTTTTTTAATAAAAGTTGATCTTTTCCGCCGAACCACGTCTCTTTCAATAGATGTCTTAATAAAGTTGATGGTTGGCTCGTATCGCGGAGAAATACAAATTTGATTGAACTGAACAAAAACCATGCTGACCATACCGACCAGTTCACCATTGTGGTTCATGATAGGTGAGCCAGAACTGCCGCCCTTGGCTGGAAGTGAATACAACGCACCACCGTGGCTGTCACCATTATAAAATCCCTCAAAAATAGGAATCATATTTTTGTCAAAAATCCCGACCGGAGCCGCAAGATTATAAACTCTGTCTCCCGGCTTTGGTTTTGTTGTGGCAAGAGGCATCGCTGGTCTGTCTAGTCCGTGAACATAAAGGAGACACAGGTCGTTTTGTTGGTCCAGTGACACAATTTCCACTTTGTAAAGTCTTTTATCAAGGTCAGCGACTTTGAAATTGACCTTATATTTTTTTACTCGTTTAAGAACTTGTTCAGTTTCACTATCGTGACAAACGTGTCCTGCGGTTAAAGCGTAGGAACCACCCGCTGCGCCCGATACCACAACTCCAGATGCCACCGCACCAAAGCTTTTACTTACACATTGTTTTGGATTTTTTGGATTGCAAACAGTTAGAAGCAAACTCTTTTCCACTTTCAGAAACGACTTGCGAGGCAAAATGTTTTTAACGGTGTTTCGAAAATTACAAGAAACCAACGCCAGAATGAGGGGAATAAAGAGAACTGCTTTTATGTATTTCATATAAATAACTAGTAGCGACTTTTGTGTATTCGCGTGCTACTTATTATGAACCATTTCCCCGGTTTCTAGGAGAAAACCCCCAATGTTTAAAGTATTTGCAGCCACTTCGCTTCTTTTCTTGCTTAATTCGTCTAATTTTGGTGCGAACACCAAAATCAACCACCCGGTACACAAACACGAAAGTATTATTTCGTTGAAAGATTTCAATCGCACGAAACGCTGTTTTGTTTGGTTGCCGAAAGAGGACTTACAAAAACTTAAGAGATCGAAGACTCCGACCCCACGATAACCTCACACTTACACTCAATATAATTTTTATCGAGCCAATGCGTTGCTGATCGAGGCATCAAAACTCGGTAGGGATCTCTTTTTCGTCTGTCGATGACTTCAATAATTAAGCCCCTTCCGTATTCGGGATGTTCTTTTTCTCGGATGAGGTCGCCCACTTTTTTTATTGTTTTTTTAGTCATTTTCGATGTCTTCGATCTTTGTTAAATGATCGGACCAGACCCAGACCCTTCTTCCGTTGCTCCAATAAACCTCGTATTGATCGTTAGTAACGTGCGGCACTGAGCGTCGTTGGAGAACGATGCCAACATATTTACCGTCTGACGCGAGATTAAACAACTGGTGTACGCGGTCTCCTCGTTTCAAGTCTTTCATCCCACCTTCTCCAAGAAACTATCCCCAGATGTGCCGATAGTTCCATCACTCCAGAGAATAGTGAAGACCTCTTCTGCCACAGAGCCATCGCCAGCTTCGTAATAACCGAAACAGTCGAGGATCACTCCGTATTTATCGTATGAAGCGTTATGAACCAGATCCCCCTTTTTCATTTGTTTCCACGCTCCAAGTGCGCTTGCGCTGCAATAGCTGCAAAGCGGACCTCTGTTTCGCTAAAATCAGGAGAGCTTGCTGCCACAGTTTTGACCGCATCTTCGAAGGTCACTCCGTAGGTCATCTGCATCAACAGTCTCAGGAACATCTTTGTCCACATCACTCTTCTTCCTCTCAAGAACACCTGTATTATAGCATACTGGGCGTTAGCGTCAAGGGGTTTTGACCGATCTTTACACTTCTTCACATTTTTTTATTTTAGAATGGGATCTTTGGCTGTCATAATCAAGGCGTTACGAAAAGATTTTTTAAGGAGCAACAACTTTCCAAACTTGGCTCTTGATCTGGAGTCTATCCAAAGAGTGGACGGTTTTTTAATTTTACCGTCGATAAGCTGATCGCTAAAATCGTAGAAGCGGGCTTTTTGGGGTTTTGCGTGGGCAGCGAGGTGATGAAATAATATTATGGTGACAATCAGCGAGGCTGTGATAAAAAACACTTTTCGAATCCAGAAAATATTTTTCACTTTGTCATAGCACCCTCTATTCTTCCTATTAGACGCAGGATTTCAGCATTCTGTCTATTTATGGCTTTCATATCTTGCTGAAGTTCTTGGACTTCACTTTCGATTCTCTCGATTTTGCCGTTATCAGCGCTCTGGACCCAAAAAATTAAACTTGCAATCGCTGCGACGACAGCGATCCCAAAAGTAAACCAATCTTTGATTTGAGAAAATTTAGTTGCCATACAGCCGCTTTTCCATTATTTTTTTGTGACCTTTTTCTTTTTCTAGGCGCTTTCGGATTTTTTTCAAACGATCACGGATATCACGTTGCTGTTTCCGAATATGTTTTGTGCGATAACTAGTCTCAGCTTGGACATGTGCCACACTTCCCTGTAAAGAATTGTCTGGATAAGGAGACTCGGAACCGACGCAAGAAAAACAAAATATAAAAATTAGTGGTAGCAAGAACCAGTGCATATCGTAAATAGTCTGGTGAACTTTCTTTCGCTGGCAGGTTATTAATAGTCTAGTGTTTCTAGCTCTTGCAAAACCCACTTGAGCGCTGCACATGCGGCTTTCGCTGATTCGAAGTCCTGTTCTCTTACAATCGCCCGCGCCAAGTCTAAGCTAACTTTTGTCCTGCCAGCCCGATCGCCAGTTTTAGCAATAATAAGATCGTCTAGGGATTCAAGCCTTCGCAATAAAACTTGGATTTTTTCTTCGATTTCTTTTTGTTTTCGCAAGTTTGATGCACCGAATCCCATACTATAACTATGGTTCAGTTAGTTTTTTGCCGCATTTCATGTTTTATACGCTCTCGCAACGCTTTGGGAGGAATCGGCTTGCCACCATTTCTTAGGAGAATCTTTTTGGCGTAGTATTCGTAGTTAGCAGGGTGCTTGTTATTCATCCAACTGTGATTCCAACTCCAAGAGGCATGTAAGCCCAGCGACTGCTTGAGACGCACCGCGAACGAGAGAATCTTGGATTTTTTGAATCTCTGACCGAAGGTTATCCGACTCTGATTCTTGTTTGGCTTTTTCCATAAGCTCCAGTGCGTTAACAAGCGCTGCGTGTGCCCCAGCCAAATCTGCCGCCGCCGATCGAGGCACCGCCACTGGTTTACAATCCCAACCAATCATTTCCCTTAGTTCCCCCCTAACGATTTCTGAAAGTTGTTGTTTGTTCATACCTGTTTCCTCAAATGTGTGTATCATCGCTGCTATAAGTTGGTTCGGTCGAAGCCGACGGCAACGTGAAGGGAGCCGTCTTGCTGGGTCTGGGAGGTTCAAGTCCCGCCACCACCGCCGCCGCGTACTGCAAAGCCTCTACGGCATCGGGAGCAACACTCTCTGCTTGCGTTTTAAGTGCTTCAATCGCCACCCTTAAACGCCTTATTTCGGATGAGCCAGTTTCAGACAGAGTTCGTTTGATTTCTTCCTTAACAATTTTTCTAAGTGCTTTCTTATTCATTTCTATTCT
>Ga0080013_1002462_pt1 | contig 21746 bp, 20 predicted proteins | sample ETNvirenome_6_85_FD_69236 | JGI IMG/M metagenome (GOLD analysis project Ga0080013, IMG submission 69236) | Marine viral communities from the Pacific Ocean - ETNP_6_85 (SPADES assembly) (version 2) | ecosystem: Environmental > Aquatic > Marine > Oceanic | place: Pacific Ocean | collected 2013-06-19 | reverse complement strand
GACAAATGAAGGTGTGTTATCGGTTGAGGGAACTGCTGGAGCGCTTTCTGCCGATCCAGGAACATATGGATTTACTCATAAACTGAATGCTGAATTACACGAGCTAAGAATCTTTAAAGAACATCGTGATATTGAACAGATTAAAACTTATGCTAGTGCAGGTTTCGGAGAAGATCAGTTTGCCACCGAATATTCTGGATCACTTTCATTTTATGTTCCCCCATTTTTTGTTATGGAAGAGCATTCAAAGAAACACTTCGAAGGACCGTTTACATTAAGCAGCACTGTAACATCTCAACCAACACCGTATAACGTAACAATGTCATTTAATAATGAAGGATTTGTACTAAATCAATCAAACTTCTTTAGGGATTTTGCGACGAAAAGATACCCCAGATTTTTTAATCTTACTGGCTCAACCTCACTAACCGCAAATAATGAGCATGCCAATCAGCAGTTATTACGAGATGATATGATGATTGCTAGGAATTTCTTAATTCTTCCTAATGATAATGGATCATTCTCACCTGGGTATACGCTATTAAACACCGGTACGTACACGGATACTCCCTCAACTGGAAGCCTTCTTCGGCGCTTTGTTGATGATCAAGGAACAACTGATTTTTCTATTATTTCATTAAATAGAATGCTTGACGGTCGAACGACATTAAAGGGTATGGAGGCTAACGGGTCTTTGTATGAGCCTGATTATCCTACTGTTATTTTAGGCGATGAATATAATGAGGCATTTTATCCCGACCAAATATTTGCTTCAGCCGACGACGACATTGATCTTAGGATAGAGGGTGAACGCATATTCGGTACCGCGTTTAATACAAGTCTAGTTGTTGTTGATTGTCAATCCCCGATTGCACCGAGTAGTTCTTCAATTAAATTTTATACATTTGAAGCAACAGGCGATGAATCGTCTAATCAAGCCGTATTTTTTAATATTCCTAACGTTTTTTATGGAAGACAAATTAGGCCTGGATCCGTTACAATCAAAGATTCAAACCTTACAGGCAGTAACGGTAAAATATCAATGACATTAAAGGATGATGGATATGGCAGTCTTTATCGAGCAAACTCTGGGAACCCAAACAAGCTTCATTCTGTAGGTACCATATTTTACAATCAAGGCATCATCGCGATTAAGTCACCTCACCTATTTCAGTTTGGAAGTGGCAGTTATAGCATAGATCTCCAGGGAACACAAGATGTATTCAATAGAGAACTATTGATCGAGGCACCTAAAAATATGCTTAATACCTCGCTTAATCCAACATACCAGAAGCTAGCACCGACAGACGAAGCAAATGAGACTGCTGATGAGTTTGTGTATATTTCGACAGTTTTATTACACGATGAAGACTTAAATGTGGTTGGAAGAGCAACATTATCTCAACCAATCGTGAAAAGAACAACGGATGCGATTACATTTAATCTTAAGAAGGATTTTTAATGGTTTTATCTTTGGATATTTCTACATCGATTACAGGATATGCAATAATCGATGAAGATGGAAAAGTATGTGTAAGCGGTTCAATTGATTTACGAAAAGAAAGATCATTTGTAAAAAAGGTTCAATTGGCTCGTAACACTATAATGAAAGACGCGTACGCCTATAAGCTAAATGTAGTTGCAGTGGAAGAGAATCTTCAAGGCTTCCGCCGTGGCTTTTCTTCAGCTGCAACGCTTAACACATTAGCTAGATTTAATGGTGCATTATCTTTTGCCATGGCTTCATTTCTTGATGTACCACTTGTCAATATATCTGTTAGCAATATCCGTAAATCACTTGGTATGAAGCTAAAAAGAGAAAAAGACTGTGGTGTATCAACAAAAGAACAGGTAAAAAGATACATCGATGGTATGCTAGATGAATCGAATCAAAGTATCCAATGGGAAACTAGGGTTCTTAAGTCAGGGCCTAGAAAGGGACAACACGTGCTTTGTGACGACACATACGATAAGGTCGATGCAATTGCTGTTGGACTAGCATATTTGAAAATCGATACATAACCAAATAAGATAGTATATGATTAGTTTGAGTGAGCGCCTTTCTTTGCTCCAAAAGGCGTTTGGTAAATGCGTATTAAGTAGAGATGGCACAAATGTAGCATTACGTTGTGTTAATCCTGATTGTGGATCACGAACTGATTCATCAAAGCTTAAGCTTATTGTTAAACTTGACAAGGAGTTATATCACTGTTGGGTCTGTAGCTTGAAGGGTAGAAAGATTTTGCCCTTATTCTACAAGTACGCTCCATCATATGTAGAGCAGGCAAAAGAACTTTTTTCTAAAACAGCAGTTGAAAAAAATGAAGAAAAAGTAGAAGATCAAATAGTTGAGCTACCCAATGGGTTTCTTTTACTTGCAAGTAATCTTCACTCAAAAGATCCTGATGTTAGAGCTGTCTTTCGGTACCTTTCGGCTCGAGGAATTAATGAAAGAGATTTATGGCGTTTTAAACTAGGGACAACAACATCAGGTAGGTGCCGTCGACGTGTTATTTTTCCTTCGCTAAATGATGATGGTGATATAAATTATTGGGTTGCTAGAACAATTGATAAAGACCGTAAGCCGAAATATCTTAACTCTAAGACGGCAAAAAAGATAGTCATTTTTAATGAAGCTGATATTGACTTTAAGAAACAACTAACACTAGTTGAGGGACCCTTCGATTTGGTAAAATGTGACATAAATGCAACGTGTATATTGGGATCAAGTTTGGCTGAGACCCATGCATTATTTCATGAATGCGCACGTCATCTTACACCAATTCTTCTCGCTTTAGACGCTGATATGCAGGAGAAGACACAGAAAATTGCTAAGATGCTTTATTCTGCAGGTTGCGAAGTCAAAATCTTACCTCTAGGCAATAACTCTGATGTAGGCGAGATGACAAAAGAACAATTTAAATTACAAAAACAACAATCATATTTGTGGAACCCTATTGATTCTTTATATCAAAAGATTTCTGCAATTAAGAGTGGATCGGTTATATGAATAGAAAGTTTAGGTGTGCACACATAGCTGATGTTCACTTCCGTGGCCTAACTCGCCACGATCAGTATAGAAAATCATTTTCTAATTTTTTTGAGCAAATGCAGGACATTAAGCCTGATGTTATTTTTGTTGGTGGCGATATCGTACACAGCAAAACACAGGGTATATCACCAGAACTAATTGATATTCTAACTTGGTGGTTTAGAAAACTATCAGAATCTGCTTCACATGTACATATTATTTTAGGTAATCATGATGGATTAATCCTGAATAAGGAACGTCAGGACGCAATTACACCTATTCTAGAAGCGTTAGATCTTAAAAATGTATATTTGCATAAGGAGTCTGGAACATATAAGACACATATTCCAGGATATAATCTTTGTGTATTTTCTTGTTTTGATGAAGAGAATTGGAAGAATGTAAAACCTGTTGATAAGAATATCAATATTGCATGTTTTCATGGCTCAGTTGTAGGCTCATTAACAGATATAGATTGGGAACTTGAGGGTGAGATTGAGGCTTCATTTTTTGATGCTTTTGATTTTGCATTTTTAGGTGATATTCATAAAACACAATTTATTGATAAAGACAAGCGTATCGCATACTGTGGCTCAACAATTCAACAGAATTTTGGAGAAAGTGATAGGAAAGGCTATCTACTTTGGGATATAGACGATAAGGAAAATTTTGATGTTTCATTTCATGCTGTCGAGAACAATAGCCCATTCGTTACGATTGAGTGGAAGGGAACAATTCAAGAAACTTTAGATCATGCTGATATTCCGACTGGAGCAAGGGTAAGGGTTCAAAGTAAAAGGCCAATCCAGCAAACAAGCTGGATGCATCTTAAAAACTTTATGAAAGAGAACTACAGTATTAGCGAACTTGTTTATGATCTTAGGCGAGAAAAGACAACTGTTGCTAATAATGGTAATTCACCAACAAAGAGTGAAAACTTTAGAGATTTTGGCACATTATCAAAATATATGTCTTCCTGGTTAAAGGCAACTGAATGTGACGAGTCAGATTATGAATTAGCAATAGAGTATTTGAAGAAGATTCACGATCAAATTCCTGCGCCAGACTGCCTTCGGGATGTTAGGTGGTCTATTGATTCGATCGAGTTTGACAACATATACTCATACGGTAAAGGAAATAAGATCGACTTTAATACCCTTCGCGGGGTCGTTGGTATCTTTGGTAAAAATCGAACCGGAAAGTCGTCGATTCCAGGCACAATTATGTATAGCTTATTTAATAGTTCTGATAGGGGAGCAATTAAAAATATCCATATTGTAAATGTAAGAAAGGATCATTGCAAGGCTAGCGTTATTTTTACAGTAAATGGCACAAAATATATGGTTGAGCGACAGACAGTTAAGAAGTCAACAAAGGCCGGGAAAGAACATGCTGTTACTCACGTAAATTGTTTCGAGCTTGATGCAAACGGCGATCCCGTTAAAGATATGACTGAGGAGCAACGTCGGGAGACTGAAAAAGTCATTCGCTCTCTTCTTGGTACCGCTGAAACTTTTTTATTAACATCTTTTGCGTCCCAAGGCGCAATGAACAATTTTCTTAAAGAGCGTGCGACAAATAGAAAGTCCATCCTTACATCATTTCTAGATTTCACCATTTTTGAAGAGCTGAATAAGATCGCTAGACAAGACATGGTTGAATTAAGAAGTAAACTATCTGAGGTGTCAAGGCGTGATTTTTCATCTATAGAACAAGAGAAAACCTCTGAGTTATCCTCATGTAAACTCAAGCTTCAGAAAAATGAAAAACTAAAAAAAGCAACGCTAGAAGATCTTCACGCCGTTCAGCTGCAACTTTCTAGATTGCCATCTGAGATTGTTACACAGTCTGATGTTGATCGACAGCAAGAGAAAATTAATGAATTATTGCAAAAAATTAAAGATCTTACAGGGGAAAAAGTAGAATTCCTTAAAGAATGGCGCGCGAAAAAAGAAAAGGTTTCTGAGTTAAGAAGCATAATATCATCAAGTGATATAGAGGGCCTCAAAACTAAAGAACTACAGGCTAATGAGCTATGGAATAAAATTACAAATTTGCAACGTGATTTGGCACTAATTGAAAAGAAGATTGCAACTTTAGAGGATCCTGGATTTCTTAAGGGCTGTAAATGTCTTAATGAAGCAGAAAATGCTTTAGCACAAAAACCTGGTATGAAAGAGAAAATAAGCACATTGTCTAAGAAGCATAGTGATATAGACATAGCGAATTTACGGGATAAGATTGATAAAATTAATGCTATTTGTGAAAAAGTAGATGCTATCGAAAGGGAAGTAAAGTCTAGCACTGGTAAATCTAATATTTTCGACGAAAGAATAAAGGTTGCAGAAGAAAGGTCATCACTAGAACACATCCACATGCAGAAGATGCTTAAGCATGTCTCTAATGATCCAGAAAATAATAGATTAGATGAACTTAAGATTAGGAAAAGAGAGTTAGAAAAGGCTTCTGGTGATTATGATGGAAAACAGATCTCTTTGGCAAAATCTATTGGACAATTACAAGGCGAGATCAAGCGCTTACGAGAAGAGAGAAAAAGATTTAATGAGCTTACGTCTAAGTGGAAACTTGTAGAACTTGTATCTGAGGCAACCTCTAAAAAAGGTATTCCGCTTAATGTATTAGGCAGAAAGCTTCCGGAAGTTAATGCTGAAATTGCACAAATTCTCCAAGGTTGTACCGGCTTCACTGTTGAGCTTGAGGCCGATCAGGAATCAAATGCGATGGACATCTATATCAACTATGGAGATTCTCGCAGGATTATTGAATGCGCATCAGGTATGGAAAAGATGATGGCATCTTTGGCAATTCGGGTAGCACTCATGAACCTTACAACCCTTCCGCGTTGTGACCTACTAATGATTGATGAAGGCTTCGGCGCACTTGATGAAACAAACGTTGAGGCTTGCAGCGGCCTTTTACAAAATTTAAAAAAGTGGTTTAAATCAATACTGGTAATTTCACATGTTGATGCTGTCAAAGATTCAGTTGATAATGTAATTGAGATTTCTAAAAAAGGACAAGACTCATATGTCAATACATTTGAATGAAAAAAATGAAATTCATAAGCCGATTGTTCCTGATGCGTGCCCTATTTGTAGTGTCTTGATCCGTTCACTTGACATATTGGCTTATAAAAGAAATCAAACATGCTCTGATTGCGAGATGCATTTTTTATATCCAAATAAGGCAGCATGGGAAGCCGGATGGCGGCCCACTAATGAACAAATTACAAAAAGATCAAAAAAGCGACTAGAAGAACCTTTCTTCTATCGCAGCGAGATGTATAATTAAACTTAACAAGATATGAGGTATAAATGCTCGATCAAGCAGGCCTTCGCGCCCTTACAGAAGTTATAGACTATAATTACGGTGGTTCGGACGGTTACTACAAGGTATCCTCCAAGCTTTCCGAAAACAATTTAGTAATGCAGTATAAGGCAATTTTTCAATTTGCTGACAATAATACTCTTAGACTACAAACAATCAAACTTGAAAAAGAGTCAGAAGATACAATCAAGGAAGTTGTGAAGAGAGCTCAAGGAGCCTACGACGATGTTGCAAAGACCGATCTAAAGTCTAGATTGGTTAGCGATTCTGATGATGTACAGATGGTTGGTACCTCAATTTATTCACCTAGACGTACAGCATATTATACAAGAATTATGATGTACGAATTGGGCTAAAAATGAGATGCCGCCAACCTCAAAACAAAGGCAAATCAAAGAAATAATCAAGTGTGGTAAGGATCCTGTACACTTTTTCAACAAGTATGCAAAGATTCAACATCCAACACGAGGTCTAATTCCCTTTAAGACCTATGATTTTCAGAACGACTGTACATCGGCATTTAATGATAATCGTTTTAATATTATCTTAAAGTCTAGACAGTTAGGTTTATCAACACTAGTTGCTGCATATGCGGTCTGGTTAGCTGTATTCTATAAAGACAAAAATGTTTTAGTTATTGCAACAAAACTTGCTGTTGCAATGAACTTTATTAGAAAAGTTAAAACGGTTATGAGGAATATGCCTAAGTGGTTATTGCTTCCAGATATCGTTGAAAATAACAAGCAAAGTGTTTTATTTTCAAATGGTAGCCAGATTAAAGCAATTCCAACATCAGAAGATGCAGGTCGTTCCGAGGCGTTATCATTACTGATCGTAGATGAGGCAGCCTTTGTAAGAAACTTTGATGAAGTATGGCGCGGGCTATATTCTACGCTATCAACCGGTGGTCGCGCAATAATCTTATCAACCCCGAATGGTGTGGGCAATATGTACCACAAGCTTTATGTTGATGCCGAAGCCGGCTTAAATGAGTTTAATGCCATCAAGTTAATGTGGGATATGCATCCTGATCGTAATGATGAATGGTTCAAAAATGAATCAAGAAATATGACCAAGGTTCAGATCGCACAAGAGCTAATGTGTGACTTCGCCGCTAGCGGCAATACATTCCTACAGTCTGGTGATATTGATTATTTAAGAGAACATGTTCGTCCACCTATAGAAAGGTGGGGTCCTCAAGCCGGTGTTTGGATGTGGAAATATCCAATAGGCGATAGAAAATATGTGATCAGTGCAGATGTTTCCCGTGGTGACGCATCTGATTATAGCACATTTCATGTAATTGATACAGTCGAAAGTGAGGTTGTATGCGAGTTTAAAGGGAAATCTCCTCCTGATGAATTTGCAGTTGTATTGGCAGAGGCAGGTCGAAAATATTTAAATGCACTTATTTGTCCTGAAAACAACTCATATGGTTATGCTCTTATTATGAAATTAAATGAGCTTGATTATCCAAATTTATATTATGCGAATGAAAGAGATCGTTATAGTGCTGGATACGGAAGCACAAATATTAGTAAGATTGGATTTCAAACCAATGCAAAAACGCGCAATCAGATTCTTACAAAGCTTGAAGAGGTTCTTAGAAGAAAGCAGTTGATGTCTTATTCTTCTAGACTGTATGATGAATTAAAAACGTTTATTTGGAAAAACGGAAAAGCACAGGCACAAAAAGGTAAGAACGACGACCTAGTTATGTCATTGGCAATTGGCGTTTGGTTGTATGATACCAGCCCGGTATTAACGCAGCAAGGACAAAAACTGGCAAGTGCCATGATGGAGGCGTTTGCTGTGAATTCTAGAAATAATACAGATGCAGAATCAAATCCTTTTGTAAACAGAGTATATGATTTTAGATATGATGTAAAGACACCGGTAATGGCCGGTGAAGATTATTTACCAAAACATGGTGATCTACCGGATTTTTGGTGGTTATACAAATGAGGATAAAGAATGGCTAATCAAGAAAGTCTCTTTAATAGACTGACAAAGCTTTTTAGAAGCGGTCCAACAATTCGTAGAAGGGTAAAGAACTATCGCCCTGCTACTGCTGGTGAGCGATTAGACGTATTTGGCAATCAAGCCAATAACGTTTATAATACTGCAATGAGCGCATATGGCTCATTCGATAGAATGAGCCGATATAGTGACTTTAGTGAGATGGAAGCAACACCAGAGATTGCCAGTGCTTTGGACATTTACTCTGAAGAGACGGTTTCTGTTGATGATAAGGGTCGATCACTTCACATTTATAGTGATAATAGAAAAATTCAAGAACTACTAGAAAATCTATTTTATGATGTTCTTAACGTTGAATTTAATCTTGTTATGTGGACCAGAAGTTTATGCAAGTATGGGGATTTCTTTCTCTTTATCGACGTTAATCCTGAGTTTGGTATTATGAATGCGTATCCAATTCCTATCGCCGAGATTGAGAGGGAAGAGGGTTTTGACCTTGAGGATCCAGCAGCAGTAAGATTCAGGTGGATTTCACAGGGCAATCAGACATTAGAGAACTGGCAGGTCGTTCACTTTCGACTTTTAGGTAATGATGCATTCTTGCCATACGGATCTAGTGTACTTGATAGCGCCAGACGCATATGGAGACAGTTGGTTCTTATTGAAGATGCAATGCTCGTTTATCGAATCATTCGTGCCCCGGAGCGACGCGTCTTTAAGATTGATGTTGGAAACGTTGCACCAGAAGACATTCCGAACTACATGGCACAAGCACAAGACAACCTAAAAAGAAATAAGGTTGTTGATAAGGACACTGGCAGGGTCGATTTGCGTTATAATCCTCTAAGTGTTGATGAGGATTACTTCCTTCCAGTTCGAGGCTCTGACTCTGGTACAAGTATCGAATCATTGGCAGGTGGACAAAATACCGCTGCGATTGAAGATGTTGAGTATATCCAAAAGAAACTCTTCGCAGCGCTCAAGATTCCTAGGGCATATCTTGGCTATGATGAAGATATTGGATCTAAAGCAACACTAGCTCAGGAAGATATTCGTTTCTCTCGTGCAATCCAGCGAATTCAGAAAACAATATTGGCAGAGCTTAATAAGTTAGCAATCATTCATCTTTATGCGCATGGATTTACTGATGAAAGTCTTCTTGATTTTGACTTAAAGTTAAGTAACCCAAGTTCGATTGCACAGCAGCAGAAGCTCGAACTTATAAGTACAAAATTTGATATTGCTGGAAAGGCCCCTGAAGGTATTGTTGATCGGCAGTGGATTAGAAAGAATGTTATGGGCTTAACAAATGCTGACATCGAAAAAATCGAAGAAGGTCGAGAAGAAGATAAATTAAGGGACATGGAGCTTGAAGCAACTTCACCCGAGGGTGGTGAAGAGGCCGCTGGTGGTGACATCGGCGGAGGTGAAGAACTAGGGGGAGAAGAGGCAGGCGCTGACAGCCTATTCGCTGGTGATGAGCCACTTGGCGGACTCTTAGCTGGTTATTCTGAATCTGAGGATGAAGAAGAAGAGGAGGAAGACGGCGCACCTTATTCTATAGACGATGAGGAGGCTCCCATGAAGGCACAGTCACAAATTCGTAATATGTTTAATGAACCAATTAAGAAGTCACGAAAAGCATCAGGACCGGCCTCTGTGGGTATGCCAGACTTTGCAAAGATGACCGCTGTAGGAAAAAATGCTCGTACCCAAGATTCAATGTCTAGACCGTACGATCAGGACTCATTAAGAAGCTTTGCGAAGCTAGGGGAGGATGCTGATCCCTTTAACAATTTTTTCGCTAAGAAAACTCAACAACACGCTGTCATGACAAAAGAATTAGAAGCGATGATATCGAGCATGACTAACAACCTAGATATAAATGCAAGTTCTTTGCTAAACGAATCGGAGAACAATGAAGATGAGTAAAGGTCACAACAAAAAAAGAAATGTCGGTCTCATATATGAGCAAGTAACGAACAAAGCTGCGGAAGCCATGATGCAAGGCAGGCCGGAGCTTGCCCGTCAATATGCACAATTTTTAAAGAAACACTTTACACAGGGATCAGAGTTGCTTAAGGAGTTTAAGCTCTTTAATGCTATTCTTGATACCAGTGGCGTATCTGAGAAGGTTGCTGATAGGGTTTTAGAGCTAGCACGTGAGTCGACAAATGCGATAAACTTTCAGCAGTTAGATAGGGAAAAGGGCACATTCATTAACGAAGCAAATCGGTTATTTGGAAAGGGGACTCTTTTTTCAACACATGTTAGAAACTTTAGGGCGCTAGCGACTGTACAGTCATTAATGAATGAGTGGAGAAATCCAGGAACTCTTTCGTTAAGTCACACCGCACAATATGAGAATCAACTACGTGAGTTTATGATGTTAACATCAACTTCTGATTCATTACAAATTATTGAAGGTGTCGATGATGTTAGCGTAAGAATGTTTCATAAAAGATTTGATGACACCTACGGTGATAAGTTTACGTCATCTCAACGGGATTTCTTATGTGATCTAACATTTAAAAATACTGATGAAATTACTGACATAATCGCTTCATCAAAACAAAAAGTGCTAGGACTATTGCTGGATAACCATGCGATAGAGAGTAATATGCTTTTACGGGAAAAATATGATTCAGTATATCAGAATATTTCTGAAATGAATCCGGCGGATGAAAAAGCACCAGCACGTCAGTTAACGATATTACAACTTATTGATGAACTGGAGAATAAAAATGGGTGATTCTAAACTACTCACATCTTGGCAACCTTTTGAATATAACTTAGAAACCATTAAGGAGTCTAGGGCACAAAATGCTGGTAAGCTTGTTATGAAAGGTATTTTGCAAAAGTCTGATACATTAAATCAAAATGGTAGGATATATCCACGCCCAATTTTAGAACGTGAGGTTAGAAACTATCAGAAGTTTATTCAAGAAAGCCGCGCACTCGGTGAATGCGATCATCCTGACTCCAGCGTTGTTGAACTAAAAAATGCATCTCATATTATTCGAGAAGCACATATGGACGGTGACGTCTGTTACGGCACCGTTGAGCTGTTGGATACACCTGCCGGCAAAATTTTGCAGAGTCTTGTAGAATCAGGTGTTACTTTAGGCATTTCTTCGAGAGGTGTTGGGTCTACGAGGCATGAAGGTGATTATCAAGTTGTACAGGATGACTTTCAGCTAATCTGTTGGGATTTTGTATCAGAGCCCTCAACCCCTGGAGCATTCATGATGCGCGAGGGAAGGGAAATTAGTCCAACAGAATTGCGTAAGGTTTTTACGAAGTCAGATCGGTTGTTTAGAATATACAACGACATTGTAGGATGGAAATAATGGCTAAGTTATCTAGAACAGCTTTAAAAGGCTTGATTAAAGAATGTTTGGTTGAGATTTTGCAGGAAGGATTAAGTTCCGATGCAGAACCCTTAATGGAAATGCAATTTTCAAAATCAAAATCAAAAAGAAAACCAAGAATGAAACGCGCAGAGAAACAATATCACCCCGGACTGGATACACCTATGTTCGGCGAGCGTACACCGGTATTGTCTGATCGATTGCCTAAGGTTGTTGCAAGTGTATCTAATGATCCAGCAATGCAGGCATTATTAGAGGATACAGCTAGGACAACATATCGTAGTCAACAAAATGCAGAAGGGTCCCGAGGTCCTCAATCACAATCCGATATACCTCTGGAGGGCCTTGATTTTCTTGGAGCGAATCGATCGACATGGGAAACTTTAGCATTTTCTGACGCACAAGTTGATCCTCTTTCAATAAAGCGTGAGTAATATGATACATATAAAAGTGGAGGTTTTATGAAACGGATGTCACCCCGCCAGCTTAGATTACTTGTTAGACAAGAGGCCAGGCGTTTATCAGAAACTTTAGAGCAAGGCAAGGAAGATGCTGAGGATGTAAATGCTGACGAAGTCGACGCAGACAAGTTAGCAAATACTCTAGAGAAAGATTTAGATCACATGAAGGCGTTAAAGATTAAAGAAGTTCGCCTGAAGAGAAATCTTAAAAAAATTGCAGAAGCCAAGAAGTCAGTTAGAACTCGTATTATGAAAAGATTGAGGTAAGAAATGCCCAGCGTAAAACAAACGACTGTTGATCCTGCTGCCACTGACGGCGGTTTGGGAAGTAGTAATACTGAAACGCTGGTTTCTTCATTTCCTGCTTCACCAATTCATAACGGTGATCTGACTCGTGATAGCGTACAGGAAGGATATGAAGCCAGTGCTATGACCGGTGTTGTAAAGGACGGAAACGGACTTCCATCATATAACCGTGATTTTACTGGTGGTTCAACCTCATCGTTAGAAGGTTTCCAAATACCACCTGATGGAACGGTTGCTGATGCCGGCGCCGGCGGCGGAGCTCCTGCATCCGCATATGTGCCTAACCCTGCATCACCTGGCCCTGGAAGTCAAAACCCATCCGACCTACCCGCAGCACCTGATGGGTTTGGGCAATCGCCTAATGGTGATACCTACGGTGTCGGAACTGGTGCACTTACTAAACCTGCAGATACCTCCAAAGCAATTTCTTCTGTGAAGTTGGGGTCTTATGGATTAGGTACCAGTAATAGCGGCACATAATGTAGAATGAAAAGTCGCCCTACCGCGTTAGTCGAAAATATGTTTTTCCATGATATGGATGCCCGTAACGATTTAGGTTATGGGCGTTCTAGTTTGAAATTTTCGAAACCTCAAACGAGAGGATCAGCATATCCATATAGGATGACCGACACGGAAGAGGAAGAGTCAGAAGAGATTGAAGAGATTGATATTGATGATGTACCTTTAGAGTTTGATACCGAGATTCATAGGTTCTTACCGGTCACCGATTTTCATGCAGCAGCAGGTACAGATCCCTTTTATTATGCGGGTGCAGCAACAAAAATAAAAGAAGAGCTCGGAAAATATGTGAGAGACGGAGGTGCAATTGGTGTAACACTTCCTGCCGGTATAGGTTCTTCAACGTCCGGATTTCGTACAATTACTCGTCCAACAGGTACCAAGAAAGGTTGGTCACAGGCTCCAGCGGAAGAAGAGGAAACGCCTCCGGCGTATAGACTTATTGATATTTTAGATGATAATGAAGCAACGGTTCGGCATTTTATTAGAACTGTTTTGGCAAAAGAGAGGAAATTAGGTCAATCTTGATTTAATTTTTCATCTTTTTAGATGATATTTACCTGTAATGGTGGTGAGAAAGTATGTCGCAAACAATGTATGAACAAGCAATTCTGGACGCGCAAAACCTCAAACGCATGGCGGAAGAGGCTGCGAAGAATGAACTGATTCAGGCGATGGCGCCTCAGATCAAAGAGATGGTTGAGAATGAAGTTTTCTCAGAGTCCTTTAATAAAACAAGCTCAAGCCAAAAGCAAAAAGCTTTGGTGTTAGAGACTGGGCATGGGCATGATGAAGGTGTTGAAGAGAGCGATGATGAGAAAGAGCCCCTTCTGCTTGATGATGATACAGAAGGTGATGTGAATGAAGCGAACCTTAAAGCGTTAGCTGCTCTTTTACGTTCAACTTCACCTCATTCCCAAAAACAACTTATAGAGTCGTTAAAATCGATTCGTAAAAGATTAGCTAGAATGTCTATTTTAGCTGAAAGTATTGATCCGGGTGGTCTGGATCATGATATGCGTATTGTTTTTCTTAAGAAACTTAACGGAATTATTAAGGAAACGTTACAATTACGTAGAGAAGCAATACTTATCAAAGAATCTGGCGATGACCAGGTGTACAATAAAGTAGAAAAAACACTACAGGAGATTAAACGAATGGCACGTCGATTAAACAAAGGAGTCTTTTCGAAGCTCTTTGAAGATAGTGAGCTCAATGAGCTCGACGCAACACTGGTCTTAGCACCCGCTGATGAGGATGAGCAAGCAGAGGTTGATGATCTGCTAGCTGACCTTGATGTGGAGCTTGAGATTGAGGCTCCCTCTGAAGAGGAAGAAGTAGATGTAGACGTTGAAGAAGAAGACGAAGAGGGCGGAGAGTTCGAAGAAGAAGAACTTGAGCTTGATCTTGGTGAAGCTGATGATGCTGTCTATGAAATTGATGAAGGTGCATTACGTCGCGCCCTCCGCGCACTCCGTGAAGAAGCAGCAGACGAAGCTGACCAATTCGGCGGTGGCGAAGCTGAAGGCGATGTGATTGTTGATCTTGATGAAGAAGATCTCCTTCATGCACTGAATGATGAACTTGGTGACCCCGGGATTCCGACACCGACTGTTGAGTCGCGTCGTCGTAGAGCCCGTCGCAAGGCACGTCATGGAAAAGTTAATGAGTCTAGACGGACACGTCGGTCTAGACAAGCTCTAAAAGAGGCACGTCAAAGTCGTGTTCTCAAGAGTCAACTGCGTCGGGCAACCGGTGCGGTCAATCAGTTGAAGGGTCAACTCACTGAGATGAACCTATTCAACGCTAAGTTGCTTTACGCTAACAAGTTGATGCAGAATAAACGCCTCAATACACGTCAGCAACGTACCATTGTCGAGGCACTTGATAGTGCAACGACACTTAGAGAAGCAAAGCTTCTTTATAAGAGCCTGTCTGCTGGTATCTCAAAGGGTAAAACCATTGTAGAGTCTGGTAGCCGGGTCCGCGGTTCATCGTCAAAATCAACTACCCGATCATCGACACGTTCGTTGAATGAGGGTGCTGGACAAACGGATCGTTGGGCAACCTTAGCTGGAATTTTTCCAGGTAAGAAATAACCAACTTTTTTCCCATTAGGAGAGACAAACATGTCAAAGAAATTTAGTTTAGATACTCTCACCGAGGGAATCCGTCATCGGCACCTCGGTAATCAGAACGCAAGGCTCATGGAGAAGTGGTCACGTACCGGTCTTCTTCGTGGACTCGACGGTCAGAAGAGAGAAAACATGGCAATGCTCATGGAAAACCAAGCAGCCCAACTTCTGCGTGAGACCAGTTCTATTGGAACCGGCGGCGGAAGCGGTGTATCGTCTGGCGATATGCAAGGTTTTACCAACATCGCATTTCCAATCGTTCGTAGAGTCTTCGGGGGCTTAGTCGCCAACGAGCTCGTTTCAATCCAGCCGATGAGCTTGCCTTCGGGCCTGCTTTTCTACTTGGACTACACTTATGGCACAGACATCGGTGGTGATGGTAGCAGTCATGGCGTTGCATATGCCAGTGGTTCATCCATTTATGGATCACCTGCTGGTAAAGGTATTCAGTCTGGTTCACTTGCTGTTGGCGGTATGTATGACCTTGCCGGCGCAGGTTATTCCCGCGTTCACAATACCAATGCTAGTCTTACATTAATCTGCTCTGGCGCATTCCTCGGCACCACGACCATTACCAATGATAGTAACGTTGGAATGCGTGCTACCGGTTCGGATGGTAAATTAATTCAGTTTGATCCTCAGTTGACTAACGCAATTGAGAATTGTTCCAATAAGGCAATGACTGCCGGTGACGCTATTTACACAGCCGTTGTCGTCCAGGCTAGCACCATTGGATCAACTGCACAACCTGCTGACTTTACTGCAATTAAGGAAATGTCCTTGTTCGCATCCACTCCGAATACAACTGTACCGTATACACCTGTTGGCGCAGCCATTCAGGGCGGAACAGGGGTTATGAATGTTCGTCGCTTGAATCAACTTGTTCGGGTCGTTGGTGGCGCATCTGCTACCTCAATTACTCCGGTTTCGACGATTACAGCTGACCGTGGTAGTGATATCGGTGTTCTGATGATTGTTTCTGGTGTTAACAGCACTGCCGCTGCAATGGACAACTCAGGCCTTTCAATCGACTATGTCCAGGATGCAACTTTCACCTCAAGTAATGGTTCGACCTTGGTCATTCCGTCCTTCGAGTCTAACTTTGGCACCACTACACCAACTCCCGCGATTCCTGAAATCGACATCAAGATCGAGTCTATCCCGGTCGTTGCCGATACTCGGAAGTTGCGTGCGAAATGGTCACCTGAACTGGCACAGGACCTGAATGCTTATCACAGCCTTGACGCTGAGGTTGAGCTTACTCAGATCCTCTCTGCTCAGATTGCTCTGGAAATCGACCGCGAAATCCTGAATGACCTTCTGCAGGGTGCTGCTGGTGCTAACTACTACTGGTCGCGTTCGCCTGGTAAGTTCATCAATAAGGAGAATGGTTCTGAGATTGCTAGAAGTACTACACTTACTCCAGGTCCTGCCTTTACCGGTACGGTCCGCGAGTGGTATGAGACTCTGATTGAGACTATCATCGATGTGGGTAACACCATTCACCGTAAGACGCTTCGCGGCGCTGCCAACTTCTGTGTTGTCGGCCCTGATGTTGCGACGATCCTTGAGGCTTCGGTCTTCTATCGTCCACAGTTGAGCATCGATGGTGACGGACAGGTTGCAGCTCCATTCAGCCTCGGCGCTGAGAAGATGGGTACATTGTCTAACCGTTTCACGGTTTACAAAGATCCTTACTTCCCACGCAACAAGGTACTCGTTGGCTATAAGGGCGGCAGTTACCTCGAGACTGGGTATGTTTACGCACCTTATGTCCCGCTGATTGTCACACCGACTATCTTCGCACCAGAGGACTTCACCCCACGTAAGGGTGTCATGACTCGCTACGGTAAGAAGCTTGTTCGCGCTGACTTCTACGGTACTGTTACATGCCTCAATATGAATATCATCTAATCTTAACGGATTAGAGGTCTTCGGGTCGCCCTTTTGGGCGACCCTTTTTTTTGGCTCGCAGCTGAATATTTATTTCTGAAAGCCAGTTGGCTTAACAAAGGATGGAAATATAAAATGGCATTTACAAAAACGACTGCAGGCGCAAAGGCTACTGCAACAACTACTAAAAAGGTTGTTACTAAGAAAACTACAACGTCTGAAACGGTTGACAAATCTGCTAGAGCAGATGTTGCAGCTTGTAAGAAAGAGGTGGCAGATTTAGCTGCTGAGCTTGAGACGTTAAAAGCCAAGCTAAGTGCCTGCGCCTCTGGTGCTAAAAGGGCCGATTTAGGCCCAAGGTTCGTACAAATGATGGATAGGTTGAAGTAATTAAGATCTTCATTTTTATTAAGCCTATTTAACACTAAGCCTGGTTCATTTAATCACCCGAACTCCCCGGTGAATCGGAAGCATGGGAATAAAAAAGGAGAAAGATTATGCCAAAAGTAATAGTAGACAGTACAAAAGGACTATATCAGTCTGGGGGTTCTGGCTTCGTTTTGCAAAACGTTGTTCCACAACTATCCACACAATCCATAGAGGCGCCGGCCGCTGCTGCAGCGGCCACAGCTTCCAGAATCAAAACCACCACAGGCGTTGCCTTGGTGTCCCAAGCCAACGATGCTGATGATCGTGCTTATTTGCCTTCGCCAACGAGCGTTCCAAATGGCCACCAAGTCATCATCTTAGATATCGGCGGAGCAGGTTTTGAGCTCAGCTCAGAGGGCGACGGTACCACCGCAACCACAATCAACGGAACTGCGGTAACCGATGCCGCGGGTGCTTATTCCAAAGAGCTTGCAGTTGCAGCAGATCAGACGATTATATGTACCAAGGCAGGTGCTAATGCTTGGATCTGTGGAACGGCGACGGCAACAGTACCGGATTCCTAGGAATAATTAAAGCTCAATTAGATGCTTTAAGTGTTCTTTGTATACTAAAGCCGTCCTCTTGGAGGACGGCTTTTTCTTTTTACTTTGCTTGTGTTACATTCACTTTGCTTATGATACTTATAGACAGGTGAAATAATGGCGACATTTAAGAGTACTACAAGCCCAACACCCTTTGGTTTTTTTGATGAAGATCAGGGGTTTCAGACAGAAGCAAATAATCTGGTTACTTTTGTAAAGAGAAAGTTAGGTGATGACATCCTATCGGTCGAGCTTACAAAAAAACAGATTTGGGCGTGTCTTGAAGAGGCAACATTAGAATATAGCGCCATTGTTAATATGCATGAGGCCGAAAGTACGTTGATGAATCTGCTTGGATTTGCAACAGGTTCTGAGATGTCAGGTAGTTTTAATATTGGACCACATGGTAAAGAGACCATGTTACAGCGGTTTAATTACGACTTTGCAGTTAGAGAGGCATCTGCATTCTCAACTGAGGCATTTGTCGGTGGAGATTATAATCAGGTTAGTGGATCTATTACACTTACTCAAAATAAGCAGGATTATGACATATACACTGACTTGAAAGATGAAGATGGCGCCGTCATTTTTGACTCACAATCCGCTGGCTCAACAACAAAGATGCGTATTGCTGAGGTGTTTCACTACAGTCCGCAGGCAGCATATAGATTTTTTGATACCTCATCGGCTATTAATTACATGGCTAATGAGTTTCCATTTGAATCATTTACACCTGAGACCGTATTCTACATTTTACCGGTTTTTGAAGATGTTCTTCGCGCAGGACAAATGGATTTATCAAATAGGGTAAGGCGTTCAAATTACTCTTATAAAATTATAGGTACAAAAATACGAATATATCCTACACCTACACAGGATGATCCTAAGAAGCTATGGATTAGGATAATGATGTCACCTGATCCATTTAATCCTGCATATACTGATGATTCAATTTATGGTGTTAGTAATGTATCTAATGTACCATTTGGAAATCTTACCTTTCGAAATATTAATTCAATGGGCCGACAATGGATTAGACAGTATACTACTGCTTTATCAAAGGAGTTACTTGGTTATGTGAGAAACAAATTCACGACAGTACCAATTCCTGGTGGTGATGTACAACTTAACGGTGGCGATTTGGTTACACAAGGCCAAACCGAAAAGGAGGCTTTAAAGACTCAATTAAGGGAACAATTAGATAAGCTTACATATAGCTCATTAATAACTGGCGCAGCTGATGAAGCTGAAGCACTTAATAGGCTTTTGAGACTTATACCAATGCCTAATGGGCTTACGATTTATACGGGGTAATATAAATGGCACGCTTGTTTATCACCCCACGAGAAATCGACCTCATTTCCGATGTCACAAAGGAGCTTGTGAAGGATGTAATAGGACAAAAGATTTACTATTACGCAGTTAGAGAAGACCTCTCAGAGGTTGATCCTGTATACGAGGAAGCCCCAGAAAAGGTGTATGATCCGCCTGTTGAAATTGATGCATTGATTAACTGGGAAAAAGGTGCATTCGAGACCGGTCGATACGGAGTTGATGAGAAATATAAGCAAGAAGTCTATATTCAATATCGTGATTTAATTGATAAGGGATTGGCACAAACGGTCGCAACTGGAGATTATTACAGCTATGGAACAATTTTCTTTGAGATAACTTCAGTTGTTTATGAAAGTAATATTTTTGGACAAATAGAACATTATACCGGTGTAACACTTTCAGGTGTTCAAGCTCGTCAAGGACAAATCAACTTTGATCCTATTGGACCGACTGACGAGGGATATAGCGATCCTGATGCTATTCAAGAAACATTTGCACAGCAAAGAGGGTTCGCCGAGAACCAGCTTGGTAAAACCAACGATGAACGTGCGCTTATAGAGAAGGGCATATTAGAAAAACCAATCACCGGCCCTGCGGAAGTCGCACCTAAGGGTTCAAATTCAAAAGCTGGTTCAGCTTTTTATGATGAGTCATAATGTCTACACGCTACACGAAAACATCTAATCATGAATTTGATACACCCCAGGGATATGAAGGCAGTAACATACCAGATGATTTTAGTCTGCCCTCATGTACCATCGAGGATGTTGATAAAGCTGTTTTTAATCTATTCGAAAAAGAAATTCCTCTGTACTATACAATGGGTAATGAGACCAGGCGTATTCCAGTAATATTTGCAACGGGTGAACGGTTTGCAATTCTGCGTAGAAAGCAACCTTTGCGAGATGAAAATAATATTGTAATACTACCATTAATTTCAATTTTGCGATCTGGAATTGACCAGGCACCTGATATGGGAAAAGGTCCAGGCCAGGGCTTGCCTCTTACAATTAAACGCCGACTTCATAAAGAAGATGCTCGTTATCAACGATTGCTTAATAAACTTGGCTTTCAAAATACGTATACGACTGGGAGTAATCGCCCCATTGGCACAACACGCTCAGGATCCCCTCGAGGTGTTGAGGGAACGAATAGAGAAACATTCGCGTTAGATAATGATTTACTGGAAGACGGAAATGTGTTGCGGTCACGTTTAGATAATAATTTTATTGAAACGATTGAGATGCCTCCAGTCAAGTATTTTCAAGCAACTTATGAAATCACAGTATGGACACAATACACATCACAAATGAATGATGTATTGTCTGCCGTTATGTCATCGTATACAAATAATCACCAACGTGAATTTAGGTTGGAGACAGAGAAAGGATATTGGTTTACTGGGTTTGCAGATTCAGCGTTTACACCTGGAAGTAATTTTGATGAGTTTTCTTCTGAGGAGAGAATAATTCGATATTCTTTTAATATAAGCGTTATTGCGTATTTAATTGAACCAGATATTCCTGGCCGACCATCAGGCTTACGATCGTATGTATCAGCTCCATCAATTGAATTTATGATAGAGGATACTCGTGCACTTCCTTTGCCAATAGGAGGCCCCGCAAGTGCTGATCCAAATGCATATATTTTGCAAGACCTAGATGCAGCTGATGCATTATTACCCGGCCAGGCGATTGGCTCCAGTGGTCAGGCATCAGCTGCACAGGCAGCGTCAGGTGAATCAGGTCCAGGCGCGTATCGTGCCTCAAGTGACGCAAGAAAAAATTCCTCAGTACCACCGGTACAAAAATCAACTAGTGTTGGAACCACAACATCTGGCCCGGGGACCGAGGTAATTATTAGAAAAGTTCATAATGAAGCAACAGGCGAGACAAAAGAAGTTCTCGTTCGCGTTAAAGGTCGTAACAGTAGAAAAGGTGAGACTGTGCTGCGGGGAGAGATCAGTACTACACTTGAAGACATTGTTACTTAGATTTAGCGGTTGAGAGAAGATATTTAATACAGAATACAGTGGGAGATGCGCTCAATGGCGGAACAAACTTTTAGATCACCAGGGTTCTTTGAGCAGGAGATTGATCTTTCTGGTCGGACAGTATCGGTTGTGGGAACACCAGCTGGTATAATAGGAACCTCAGAAAAGGGCCCAGCGTTCGTTCCCGTAACGCTAGGAACATACAGTAACTTTGCTAAGACGTTCGGAGACTTAGATCCCGATCGATTTGCACCCTATGCCGTACAGCAGTGGTTGCAGAATAGAACTGCAGTTACATTTACACGCGTTCTCGGAGCCGGTGCCAACAGAACGTCAACAGATATTGCAAAAACAAAGCAATACGGCGTTGTTAAGAGTGCAGGATTCATTCTTAGTGGTGCCG
>Ga0080013_1002459_pt1 | contig 21766 bp, 21 predicted proteins | sample ETNvirenome_6_85_FD_69236 | JGI IMG/M metagenome (GOLD analysis project Ga0080013, IMG submission 69236) | Marine viral communities from the Pacific Ocean - ETNP_6_85 (SPADES assembly) (version 2) | ecosystem: Environmental > Aquatic > Marine > Oceanic | place: Pacific Ocean | collected 2013-06-19 | reverse complement strand
TCTCATGAGCAAGATTTCAGCAGTGACGGGTACCCGCACCACTCTCCTAATAATTATCATAAACATACTAACGAAATAAATCTTAACTATTTATACCAAACAGATTACAAACGCTGGTTAGAGAGTTGGCAGAAGCATGCTGATAAAAACGGGTGGGAAAAACACAAAGAAGAAGATGATTCGCGCGCTGAGTATTTGGCTCACAAAAAGTTGGAGTGGGCTGGGTATAACCCAGCGCTGTTTTATAATCAAGACACCGGGCGTTTGTCTGATACTTCGGCTGACGACCTCGTAGATTTGATGATGAAAAACCCAGCCAAGAATAATACCCGTTTGGGTAATCACGCGCTTGACTGGGGGTTAGAATGCCTCCAACCAAAGCAGCGACTAAGTATCGCTCGTTGGGATATGGAAGGACAACCGCGTGATGAAAAGGCGAAAGAATACTTTGACGATGAAGGGCTTGGTAGGTGGCAAGACTGGCTACCCTACCTTTACCGTCAGAAATTAGCCCGTAGCGCGCGGTCACAGCAACAGGCCCGCGCCAGTTCTTTATCACCCGCGAATATAGTCAACCCGGCTGACCACACAGGTAGTGTGCCGAAAGTGGTGAGTAGCGCGGACGACAGCGAGGTAATTTCTCAGACGCTTGATAATATGCAGGTAGATGAAAATGGTGTATTTCACCACATGGGGGAACCCGAAGAAGGTACCCAATCCGCGCGAGAATATATCATGCTAGAGGCTGAGGAGAAGATGGACGAGCATCACCTTTCCGGGTTACAATTACCCGAAATTGTTGATGGGGTGAAACAAAACGCTCGCGCGAAAGATGGGGATAAAAGAGAGAAACACCTCAACTCGCAACATATTGCCGATTATGTTGACAACGGGTGGATTGACGATTCTGTGCGCCAACAGATGTTTGATGAAGGTTTGGTGAAACAACAGCAGCAACAAATGAGAGGGGGGAAATACATGCGGGATTGGATGGGACCGCTCATTGGTGGTCTGAATAATGATGGCACGCAGTCTTTCTCCCACATGTTTGATGGGCTAACAGGAGGCGGTGGCGCCGGTCTTGACCCTAATACGCTTATGTACGCGACAGACGAAACTATGCCCGGCGTTTTCACTCAACCCGCAACCAGTTTTAAGCCCGAAGTACCGGGAACGATGCCACAAGAAGATTTCTTTGATGCTTTTAATGAGTATTTTGACGCAGGTGGAGGTGGGGTAACATTACCTCTTGAAGTTAGACCCGAGCACCTATCCGCACTCGGTGTGATAAACTCTTATTCTCGTAACAGGGGTGAGACTTATTCCACAGCAGACTTGAATAATGAAGATTTGCTCTCCGCTAATACTGATACGCTGACTCCCGGTTATCATCACCAAGTGAAAGATAAAAACAAACAATGGTGGCAAGAAGACAAACGAGGGAGTCACGCTAAAGATGAGACGCGTACTCGCCAACCCCGATTTTTGACACTGAGTGGGGCTTTCACTGGGGCTACTACCCCGCTTAATCAAGAAGATGAGGGGTTTTTCGGCGGAGGTTCTTACATATTACCCGCAGAGGGTTTGCATAAAAACATGGCTAATATGAATTGGTGGATTGACCAACAACCACATCTACCGCGCGTTCATCGTGATATTACTACTGGTAAGAATAATCATGAGCAACTCCTCGGGTTCCTTGATGAGGCTGGCTTAACACGAAATATAGACGAGACTCGGCACGAGGATTTCAGAGAAGCGCGGACTACAACCGGCCCAATTTTCAGTGGAGGCCACAATATCTATTCCCATAAAAAAGGGAGTCGCGGTCCAATTTTAGATTATTTAGACAAAATAGAACAACTCAAGGAAACCCCCGAAAAGTACTATGAAACACTCGCCTTTGACCCGCGCGACTCCATTTTGTCGCACCCCGAAGAAGGCCACGCTCTTACCGACCTTAACGCCGGAGAATCTACACAATACTTGTTAGAGCATGGTGATTTTGGTCATGAGGGACCCATAGACGAGAAATACGCAGAACGAATCGCTGACCAAGCGGGTGTTTTCCGTACTCTTCGTACAGGTAAAGGGGAATTACAAACCGGAGGAGAACAACCCACACCGACTATACCTTTGGTGCCGGGTAAAGTTAAATTGCATAGCCTTGAGAAGCGCGCGGGTCATTCGGCTGATGCGTTGCTTGATACAGGGAGTCACAATTTCCCGCTCAAGAGCGGTGAAAGAGCGTTCATGTCTGACGCCAATCCCGCAGATATGTCGGAATACATATTGCGTGAGTTAGAAGATGCGTGCAACGGATTCGCTTTGTTAGGCCAAGTGCCGCCGGGATTGCGTGACTTATTACTAAGACAGCGCGAAAAACATGACGAAATAGCCGGAGAGTATTACCCCCAATCGGAAGAGTTGGCTTCAAATGAAGACATGCGGCGCCATGCGTTATTGGGGCGTGATGTGAACAATAATAGTCACGCTGTTGCACAGATTCTACCAAAAATGAAAGAGTTGGTAGAAAATCAGATGCCCGGTATTTTTGATGCGGAAAAACACGAAGACGGTATCGGTGAGAATTGGAATCGGTCGTTTGTCAACCACATGGCTCTTGTTGAAATGTGTGAGCGTTACATAATGAATCACCAAACACCGGAGGCGAACAAAAAACTCGGTATCAAAGACGGCCAAATAATGAGCCACTCGCCGCTACCGGCACTCGCCGAATCTAGTGATATTAGGGACCAAGACTTACACGACCGCATAAGTAGGCATGTAGAGGGCGGTAACCCGAATATGCTTCACCTGTTCCATGATTTTCTCCAACCTAACAGCCAAGTGTTCGGTACAGAATCACCCGCCAAATTACCACCGATACCGGGACAACCTGTTGAAGAGCCTGTTGATGACAAAAGTATAGTGCGTAATGCCCTTAAGCACGCAGTCGCGCGTATGCAAGTATTACGAGAGAATGAAAAATTGGACCCTTATAGCACTAAAGGCAAAAACGCGATTATGGATAGACACGAGAGTATTACTCCCGAGCAAATTAAACAAGAAATGCTGGATAATCCCGAAGGTGTGCTTGATTCGTTTTCAGAAAGATACTCAATAGGTAAATCCGGTATAATAGGTTCAACAAAACTTCATCCAACTCTCCCATCCGCTCGCATAGAAGCAGACGCTATGAGAAGAGTTCGTAGTGATTTTAATAATTCGTTGCGCAGCACACAATGGACAGCGGGACCTTACAAGTCTGCGCGAGGTGTCGGTTCGCGCGCTGCTGGCCGAGGGGCACGCAAATCACCTCTTGCGGAAATAACACGCATGGAAGAAAGACTTAGACCCGAACTCATTGAAGCGAACAAAGGGGGTAAGCCGAGAAGAACAGAACAGGACATGGCGCTGAACCGAGCGAATAGTGGCACTCAAACTATAATGCCGATAAGTACCTCAAAAGGATTTTTGCGGGTGTATGGTCACCCCACAAGACCGTCTTTCACAGCAGGGTTTGACCACAGGACAGGCGAACCAATTATCTATAGTAATACAGGCCCAGTAAAAAATACTGTTGATTTGAGACGCCCGCTTCTATCTCTTATGCGAGTGGCTACCCGCGAACTACAACCAATGGATGATTCGCCCGGTGCGGCCTTAAACTCTTTTATGGAACATATTGATACTTCCGAAACTGGTAGTATGGGTAACTACATGCTCCCTCACAGTATGAGAAGAGGTCATGATATTACACGCAGTAATACTATGAGTAATTTAATGGGCAAAGGCTACCCGCTTGAGCGTTTGACTTTCCTTGATATTCTCAAAGAGGAAGATGAAGAGAGGGAAAAGGGAGACGCCTCACCGATAAAAGCCGCTCACCGCATTTTTGACCTCTCCGACTTAGAAGACCTGCGCGGGTTCAGCGGAGAATGGATAGTGAACTCGTGGCCCGAAGGCGAGCGAATGATAATTGAGCGCGATGATGACGATGTCAAAGTCACGGGCGCGACAATCCCCGATGAGTTAGAAGAATCAGTGAAAGAGATTAACGAAAAGAACTTCGTGGTGGATGCAATCTATGATGGGAAGGTTCTGCACATCATTGATTTGCTTAGAATAGCGACAGAAGATGTCACCGAAGAGATGCTAAAACACCGAATGCGTGCGCTCCGTGGTAGTTTTGAGGCTAACGAGAAAGTATCAACACCGCAACCGATTAACACGCGGCAGACTGACGATAAGGGCCTCGCGGATTGCGTGAAAGAAATAGAAGGTACGAGAATCATGCTCCGCGACTCTAACTCAACTTACATGGAAGGCGAGGCGCGTCACCCGAAATGGGTACTGCTTGACAATGAGAAGCGCGTCAGTGTGATTATTATTGGACAGCGAGGGCAAAACAACCCTGTGTATAGACTCGGGATAGGGCCGATTAGTGACGAGGCTGCCGAAAAACTCGGTAATCGTGCGGCTAAAGTTGATGGTAAGCAGTACATGGATATTGGTACAGCGACCGGTGACGGCTCGTTTGACGAAGGTGACTTCGCTATTGTGAGCGTTGGTAGTGTCTCCCGTAGGGAGCGCGGCGGCGAATCGGTGTATGCTCTACACGGTGCTAAATTACAAGGAGCGGCAGAATCGCGAGCGACCGACAGTATAGCCACTCTCGGTATGCTCACTAAGTCGGGAATCCCTCACATACCGCACAGCGTGGTTGTTGAAGGAACCAAAGTTATCGTGTCACTACCCACTATTGATGACGATGTGATTTACAAAGCCCGCAGGCTGGAAAATGAGACAGGCGTATTACTTGATGTATGGAGGATAGGTAAAGGGGAGTCGCTACAGGGCGATTATCCCGTACGCGTAGCAGAAACACTACGCCCTTGCTGGGAACCGCTCGCCGCGCTGATGCTGAAAGGTGTAGCAAAGGTGGATTACGACCCACGCGAATACATGCACGACAAAAAGCGTAAGAAGAAAGCGGAGGTCACACCCGACCCGCGGCCGGAAGACAAGAAGCCGAAGAAAATTATGCCGAGTCAGTTGCTGAAAGACCCCGTTATCGTCAAAGCGCTACTCGTTTTGGAAGAATTGCTCGCGAAAGAGAAGATGACTTGGACAGGCCCGAAGGGTTTGGCAATCGGTCTCGGGTCAGAAGACAGCCATCCGCGCGGTCCGACCGAATTAACACGGCCCGAGACGCTCCCCGACTTCTATCCCGATGGGCGCGAGAAGGAGAAAACCCCCGAATCCGGTAGCAAATCAAAGAAAAATGGTAGCATTACGACAGAAGAAGGAGAGAAAGCGACCCTTCGTATCACCGATGAAGAGGCAGTGTTAGAATTGCGCGTGGATTAAATACCATAACTTCGCGTGGGGTGAGCCAGTGGTCGCGAGTGCAGTCATATCAAACCAGTCAGCCCCTCTCCTCATTAAGGGGATTGGAGATGACCTCATTGTCGCCGGATACGCAAGCGTTGAACTCGTTGACAAGCAAGGCGACCTCATTACCACAGGCGCGCTCAATGAAGCGTTCCGCAAGTTCATGGACAACCAAAAATGCAGAAATGTCCAACTTGCACACTCTAACATACAAGTCGGGGAAGTCGTCCCCGAATACACAGATTCCTCCGGGCGCTTATGGAAATCCGAAGTTGACGACAGCGGCATGTTCGTTGTCATCCGACTACGGAATGACATTGAGAAGGCTCGCGAAGTTGCATCCGAAGTGCGAAAAGGCAATCTTAAGTCCTTTAGCATCGGCGGACAAGCATTTGAGCGAGTCAGCAAAAGTAGCAAGGAGCGAGGCAGTTACCGGGAAATCCGGCGCATGGAGTTGCATGAAGTAACAATATGCGAGAAAGGAATAAACCCGGAAGCACAATTCAGAATACTAAAACAGGATGATGAAAAAATGACAGAAACAGAAGTAGTAACACAGTTACATGATGTATTGGAACGATTGTCAAAGAAACTTGACGATGCTGAGTCTGATGGAGACGACAAGGGTGGATTCCCGTTCGGCGACAAAAAAGACAAAAAGGACAGCAAAGACGAGAAGAAAGACAAGAAAGATGAAAAGAAAGACGACAAGGAAGACTTGGAATTGTCTGATGATGATGTTGAAAAAGGATTTGACGATGTTATCAGCACCGAGTACTTGCAGTGGTTAGAGAGCACCGTAAAAGGCGCTGGCTATGACACTCGCAGGGCGCGAAGTCAGTTTGAAAAGGGCTATGGCCCCGGACAATCCGGCTTTGACCATCGCGGACAAGGTTCTCTTGAAGGCGCAGGTGAGGGTGAATCCTCCAAGCGTCCAAAGATGGATTTCGGTAGCGGCGGAAGCGGCAACAAGTTCGCAATCCGCGCAAGCGCAGACCCAGCACCTACCGGCAACAAGTTCGTTATCAAGGAGAATGTTAGCAGCGCGCAACTTGAAGAGGCTTACTCAGTCTACAAGGCAGCACGCGCGGAACAAGAGTTCAAAGGAGAACTCGGTGGCGCGTTTGATGAGCGTTACACTTCCGAAATGACTCAGAAATCTAATGAAGAAGCACGACAGTCATTTGACTCTCGCGCTCCATTAGAGCAAATACAAAAAGCAGTTATCGCGCTAAATGAGCGTATCAATAACCTGTCCAGCGGCGAAGTCGGTGAGACAATTACTAAGAGCGCGTCTCGCGCGCTTGTTGAAGTTCCTTCAAGTGATGACCTTGCAGATATGAGTTGGGACGATGTTCACAGACTTGCTGCTGGCGCACTACGGGGAGGTGAATAAGTATGGCAAGAGATTATGTACGCACAATTCAAGACATGGAACGGTATTACTACGGCGGAACAGCCCTAACTGGATATACATACAGTAGCGGCGATATACTCAAGGCGGATGCACCGCTAATGAGTACCACTGCTGGTACTTACCAAGCAATTTACGGACGCAAAGTTTGGTCTCAGTTGAACCAAGAGTTTAATGCGTTTAGTATTCTACCTAAGAAACCGTGGGAGAAGAGCGGTTGGAGAATCATTACCTCTAAGGCGTCCTTCGCTAAAGGCGGCGGTGTTGCTGAAAACGCAACCCTACCGGAGACCACCAAACCCGATTTCCTACATGTCGCAGCAAAGCCAAAGACCATCGCGCACACCTTTGACCTATCAGAGGTTGCTATGTTCCTATCCGACAAGGATGACGGAATGGGCGATGTTCGTCAAGTGCTTAAGGAAGAGATGGGTAAGCATCACGCTGACCATATCAACCAAATGCTAACAACTGATGTTGCTACCCCAGCAGGTAATGACTTTGAATCACTTGACCGAGTCACTTCTGACCCGGACTTGATGACAAATGTAACTACGCATGTGGGCGCTATGACCGACCACGATATGTATTCAATTACTCGTTCCGGTGCTGCTAATTTCCACAGTGCAGAAGTGAGCGTTGATGCAACAAGCACCAACCGCGCGCTAAGCCTTGATTTCCTTGATACCATCTTCCAGCAAGTATGGACTCGTGGTGGTAATCCAAAGGTTATCCTAACTGGCTATGATACACTGATGGGCATTCAGCAGTTACTACAGACCCAACAGCGATTCATGGAGACTAAGAGAGTTACCCCATCATACAGCGGTGTGAAAGGTGTACCCGGTATTGAAGCCGGATTCATCGTGGCTACCTACAACGGTGTGCCAATCATCCCAAGCAAAGATGTTACAGCAGACGGTAGTAGCAGAATCTACTACCTTGACACTGACTATCTATGGTTCCAAACAGCCATTCCGACCCAATACTTTGAGAGTGGAATTGAAACTGGTGACCCGTTCGCCATCAACCGCCTCGGACAGGAAGGTTTGTACAGAACAATGGGCGAATTGTGGTGTTCTTTCTACGGAGCACAAGGGAGCATTCGTGACCTTTCGTGAGGTTGGATATAAGGAATAACAAGAGGTGAAAAATTATGGCAATAACAATAACAAGAGGAGCAGGCGCGACATCATTCGCGACAACATTAGAACTAGACCTATACGCAGGGTCGCCGGAAGATGGCACACTGTGGCAAGGTAGCGATTACCCGGGAGCGCTAACAGCGTTCGCGGCGAATAATACTGACAGAACAAATGTAGCAGGCTTGAAACTACTTTGTGGGGAATTGGGCTGCGCCAACTACAAGGCAGCAGCAATCACACTGCAAGTATCGGGTGAAGCAACACAAATCGTGGCTTACATGCTCGGCAGCGCAGGTACACTTGACCACAGTACTAGCGGTCTCGGTAGTGGTGTGCGAGGAGCACTTAGCGACACCGGTTCTACCGGAGTCAATAACACTTTGACCCTTACTTATCCGGGCGGTATCAGTGATGTAACAGTCGCTGCTACACAGATTTGGATGATATGCGGTTAAGGTGGTTAAATGCCAACCGTGACATACCGTGGGCGTTGGCCCACTAAGCGCGCACCCTTTGGGTCATTCAATCGTGGTATCCCACAAGATGTTACGCAAGAATGGCTTGAGTCTAACCGCCGTAAAATTACTAGCGACCCCGACTTCGTTGTGAAAAGCGATGCAAATGAGTTGGTAGATTTAGATGCGGACGGAGAACCGGACACAAAATGGACGCGGCAACAACTCTATGATTGGCTTACTCTACATGATGTAAGAGCGCGCGCGGGCTTGACTAAAGCACAACTCTTGAGTAGCGTGCGCGATACACTCGGTATGAGTTCAGAAGAAGAAACAGAAGAGGTCGCGGAAGAGACCGAAGAGGCTGTTTTGACAGAAGAGGTTATGAATGGGACCGCTCTCGTAGAGAGCGAAGCAGACCCGCAAGAGGCTGAGGTGACTGAATAATGGCATGGGCATTTACAATAGACGAACGACCGAGCGTACTGGGCAATTTATTGCTCATGACTGGAACATTTACGAATACTGGTGGTAGCAGTGGTGGAGATATAGCGTTGGCTACTCATCTCTCAAAGGCTGTAGCCGCCGGTGCAAATGGTGATGCTGCGGGTCTGACTGATACTGAGATTGACGGAACAATCAACTCAACACTTACATTAGTGACCGCGGCAAATCTTGACGGTACATGGTGGGCTTTAGGTAAGCGCTGATGCGAGGTGAGACCTCGTGGTCAGAAGAGTATGGACATTTCGTTTTCCCCCTCACGGGCCTTACGATGCTGGTATCCAAATCAATAACGGTGCCGGCTATGCAGCCGCTGAAGCCGGCGCGATGACTGTAGATGATGATTATACTACAGGAGACGCGCGTGATGTTATCACTGTTGGTGATGTCATTTGGGTAAAGAAAACTGATAAAGGTGCGAACTTTACACGATTAGGTGTCTGTACCGCTATTGGTGCAACCGCTGTCACTATTGGAGCAGGGACAACTGTCGCTGTAGCCGACAATGATATTCTATATGTTGAAGACTCAGCAGCGCCACTTTACGGTCAGATGCTGAACACAGGTGTTGCCCCAAGCGCGAATACTATTATTGAAATGAATATAGTTCGCGGCGAAATTGTCTATACGGTGGCTACACTCGCTTGAGGTGGACAAATGTCTAACTATACTGTAGACGACCTCTCGCGCATGGAAAAGAAAGGCTGGCGTATGGCTGAATCAATCGGTGCAGGTAGTGTTACCGCGCCGGAAGACCCGCTCGCGGGAGTTATACAGAAGCAAAACATTCGTACGCGTAACGCGCGTGATGTCCTTGACATCGGTGGCGGTACTCGTTGCGTGTCTTGCGGTATGCTTCACTTTTGTTGGCTTGAGCGCTGTGGCGCGTGTAACAAACCAATGGATTATAACTTAGGTATGGTAAGGGATGCTCAATGAATCCGTTAGATGCCGCGTGGTTATTGCTTAAGGGAACAATAGGTTCCCCCGAAGACAAAGCGAATGTTGATGAACAGGTCGCTGCATGGAATAAAATCCAAAACCAAAAAGACCGCGATGAACAGCAAAAACGCATTGACGATGAGCGTGGGTTCGGTGAAGAAGACATGGTAGCCGCGCAGAAACCCGAAATGGACGCGTTGGCAGAAGAGTTAGCGCGCATAAAAGCAGAGACTGAGAGGTTCAAAGCACGAGAAGCAAAATTACTTAATCCAACACCGGTGGGTGAAGAACCGGCGGTGGAATAAATGCCCGAAGAATGGGCGGAGTGTAGCATAGACGGCTGTCATACCTCTTGTGGTTCTTCTGAAAAGTATTGCGCGTTCCATAGAGAAACTATGCGCACAGGCGAACCTATGGAAATCGCTTGGCAGTTATTGAAAGCGGGACCACCAGCAGAAGCCTTCCTACCCCATGATGTAGATGATGAGGGAGATGTTATAGAAGAGAATGAGCCACCGAAAAAAGACCCCCTACGGAGTCGTTTGTCTATTCACCACCCTGTGCGTAGAGATGATTGGGACAATGGTGTAGTGGATGGGCGACCACCGGGAGAAGAACCCCTACCCGAGCAACACATGGCTGGGCAGTCCGAAAATACAAGGATGAATGAAATGGCTCGTGAGGCCGCAGGCACAATGCCCGACCCACACGAATCAGAACCACCGGAAGGAGAAGAGCCGGAACCCGACCGAAGTTGGTCTCCAAAAGACATAGGACCGTATGTCCAACGGCTTAGAGAGATGGGCTTAATGGACGATGATAAACCACCAACTACTGCTCAAACTCAAGGTCAGTTCAAAGAATCGGGTCCGAACCCTATGAGCCGCGAAGCGCTTGAACTACTTGGAAGAGAGCACGCTATGAGGAGAAGGTGATATGAGTGCCAGTTATATTTCAGCCCGGTGAGCGTCCCCCTCAACCTCTTGACCCCGATGCGACCATCTACACTACCCCGCAAAAGGTAGCCGACCTACTACAAATCCAATTCCCCGACCCCGATGACCTCTCGGTCAACGCGACAGCCGGTAACGCCTATATTGAAATCAGCCCTATTGACCTGCGACAGACAGGATACGAAGTGGGTGACCAAATTGAGGTGCTTAGTGATGCTACCCTCGCTGAGACCGCTTACATCAGCGGTATAACTCTCGTTGGTGGCGAAGCGCGCTTGGCTCTACAACTGACAGCAGTGGGTGGTGGAGCGTACAACCTCGCTGCATCGCATACTGTAGCCAATAACGCAACCGCGCAGAACCTGCAATCGTTCACTAACGGCAAACGCCGCGGTGTAACAAAATTGGCCGTACAGCACCTCATCCGCAGGGCGCAAGACAAGATTGACAACCTTACGAATAACGCGTGGCGGCCTATGTTACAGACGGCTGAATACAAGAACTTTGATACTTACAAACCATACAGGCGTAGGTACTACACCGATTATGTCGGTACAACCCCCTTGCTGTTCCGTAATGTTCAGCAAATCGTGAGACTTGAGATTTGGCAGGGCCAAGAGTACCGAGAGATAGCAGCGGCAGAAGGCCATATTGAGATTCTTGATAATAGCGTGATTGACGCGACTGACTATCTCTATCTATGCCCCGGTGACGGTGGTGTCGCATCACTGCAAGTAGGCACAGGCACAGGCAATTGGCGGTCGGATTTTGACAACGAGTCAACCGCGAGCAATCTATCCGATTTGATTAACAAAGACAGCCGCAGAAACAAAGCGGGTGTCGCATTTTCCCCTTCATTCACCCTTGAATCAAACCACGCAGCAGGCGGCTTAGAAACAGCCAATGTGCATCATGAGTTCTTTTCGTCCGCTAACGCCGACTACGGTGGCGGTAAAATGAAGATTACCTCCATGAGGCGCGGTGATGGTGGCGAGAACGCTACTATGGCTACTACAAATGAGACAGGTGTAGCAATTACCGGGCTGACAAGTCTCGCTACAACAAGTGCCGCACAATTAACCGGTGTTCTTGTGAACAATGTTGGTGGTTATCCTGTCGGTACAGGAGCAGTTACAGTGGATGGTGTGAACGCTACTACAATTTTCACTGTCGGAGATACTGTCTACAATGCCGCTGGAACGCGCGTTGGCGTAGTGTCCGCGGTAGTGGCTCTAACTGTCACTTTTAGTGCGGTGGCACCACTCACCGGTACAGAGGTGGTCCTTATTAATGACGAGGCGCTTTACTGCGCCCAAATGCCCGGCACTTCACTCGCTCTTACTGACGCAGGTTCATTCGCTAACTACGGTATCGTCTATACAGGCACAGGTACGGCTATGGTCGCAGCATACTACACCGGCAAAACCGGTAATACTCTTACAGGCGTGACAGACCTTGCGCCCGCCGGCTTTATCGCCAGCATTGGAGGGGCCGCCGGTTCGCGTGTGATAGGTACGAGCACTAATCAACACAAGTTCCTAATTGATTATGTCGGAACCACCACCGGAGACGAGGCTCGTCTGCGCGATTGGTGGTGCGATTACGAATTGGGTATTGTTTATTTCAATAACACTTACCCCTATTTCCAGTGGAACTCAATAAAGGTGTCCTACATTTACGGAGAGCGATATGTTGAGAAAGCGATTGAAGACATTTGCACCAAATATGTCGCTATGGATTTACTGATTTCGGACGACCGAAGCGTGTTGTTCCCCGAGGGAACGCAGAACATAGACCTCGGTTCAAAGTACCAATTACTCAAACAGCAGATTGCTGAGACGCTACCGCGCTATGTGGAGATGATGACACCGTGGGAGTGATGCCAATAGATAACGCGTGGTGCGTGTTAAAGGGATTACCCGAACGCCAAATCTCAACCGCGCCGGGGACGGTATGGGAAAATAAATATAGTGAAACCGCCCACCCTTCCATATCAGATGAAAGATTGGCGGACGCCCATTTAAGCACAACCGAGACAGGGCTACCTACCGAGTTCGATGAAGAGGACTCGTTTTGGGATACGAGGAGGGGAAAATGGGTTTCTCTCGCAGAAGCCCATCAAGACACTAATAGAGGTAAGAACTCTCTATTAACGAGAATTAAGCAATTACCAAAACGATTCGCTATAGATTTGGGAGCGCACGACCGCATAGAAAACTTAACCGCAAGAGCCAACAGAGACTGGGACGCCGGTGAGGGCAGGTATGCTGAAAAAACCCCCGTGGGATTCAGCAGATACCAACGCGAACGGGACGACATCATGAGGCAACGGAACGAGTGGGCAAATAGAATGTCATGGGCCGATGCGAACCAAGCGAATGAAGAAGCACAGGCACAAATGCAAGCGGGAACTCTTGAGATGCAACCTGTTCCACAACCACCCGACCCCTCAAAAATGATGATGGGCGAACCTATGGACATCGCGTGGGGTGTGTTAGGATGACTGATTTCAAAAAGATGGTTATGGCTCAGCGCCGCGCGGAAGCGGGTGTTACGCCTCTCGGTATCAAGATACTGAAAGTCAACGCGTTGCCCGACTACGATGTAGATGAACAGGGGCGTGTCATAGACCCCGATACAGGCGCAATAGTTACAGACAAAGAGGTACTCGCCCCTATCATGGAGACTACGCGCAGGCAAATGGAGACTACAAGCCAAACAGGCGAGAAATTATTGGGGATGAAAATATGAATCCGTTAGAAAAGGCTTGGGCTGTATTGAAAGCACCTATAGATAGGCATGGCTATTCTGATTTACCACATGATAGGCATAGTGAAGAATCGGGAATGATGACTAACCAAGAGGAGCAAGATTGGCAGAACTGGATGCGTGAGCAGGGGCACCCACAATGGGCAGACCCGAAGTCAGAAGAAGGGAGAAGGTACCAACAAGAGAGGATGGGTAGCCCCGAAGATACCGCAGAAATTAGGCGATTGATAGAGGAGTTTAATGCGCAATACAAGCCAGCAGAAAAGAAAATCAATTGTGAAGACAATTCTCACGAAGAAGGGTGGTCGTATTGCGGTAAGCCCGAATGTGAATCATGCGGCGGGGGAGAGCCAGCAGAAAATGAAGACCCCACTGTCGGCTCTCAACCTAATTTTGTAGCAAATGAAAGAGAGCACATGAGAAGGAGAGAGTGAAAATATGAATCCGTTAGAAAAGGCTTGGGCTGTGCTGAAAGGTACGGAGAAGCAGGCCGACTCGTACAATGAATGGGACGAGCGAAATACCCGAGACGAACATGCAGAACGGTTGAACCAATCAAGAGAGAGAGGTGAACGCTCTCAAGGCCCCCCCATTGAAGATTGGAGAAGGGAATTAGGAGAGGGTGGTGAGCCACACATGTTTTATGATTACACTACCCGCCCAATGGTGACCCAAATTGACCCTGCTATTGTTCGGTTAATAATGGAAAAATTAGGGCGCACAGATATAGACCCATACGACCAAGAAACACAAGAAGAGGCTCGTCAGCATTTCCGCCCGGTGACTTCCGAAAAGCCACCACATCTTGAGGGACTTAAAGGATTAGGTGAGGAACAAAGAGGTAAAGAGTGGTATGGAAACCGCCTCCCTCATCTCGGTCTATGGAGCAATTTAGACCACCAAAACAAAGATACGCATTACGAAGATTCCCGGCAACCAAGAACAGATGAAAGAGGGGATTTACACGACCGAAAACTCCGAAATTACAGAAGTGATATGGCGAGTTTATTTGGGTGAGTGAATAATGGCGACAGAATCCGTTGAACTAATCCGCAGCATCCTTGACGATAACTGGAACAGGGCAAACACAGACCAAGTCAAGCCTGTCATAACCGACATCACTACCTTAGACGCAGGGCGCGGTAAAAGGTTCAACCTAAACCGCAACGATGGCGTGTTCCTGTACGAGACCGCGCACAACGAAGAGCAGCCCGAAGTGTTCTACGACTTCGTACACACGCGAATCAATGTAACAATTGACGCGAGAACGGTCCGCGGGAGAGAGCGCCTCGGGAAAATGGAAGATGAAGTTCGCAGAATCGTGCATTCTAAGCGAAAAGGGGATGGAATCAACTTTGATAGACTGCTTTACAAGACGCGAACTGACCTCTCAGACCGCTCAAAACAGTTGCATCGCTACACCTTCCAAATAGAAATAGTCATATTCAGTGAACTTATCGCGTAGACGGGGAAAGGGGCATGCCATCAACAGTGTACAAAGGAGATTTGGCCGAAGTAACCTTCGGTCACGAGAGCGGAATGGTAATCACACACGACCATTGGACGAATGCGCAGTCTTGGACATCAGCCAATGTAGCCAACACCGATACCACTACTATTACATTTAACGGTGGTGCGACCGCTGGTCTATTTAGTGGTACAGACGAATTAAAGTATCCCGTAGGGTTACTTGCCGGCTGTACGCTACGCATGATGCAACCTACGCCCGGTACTGGTAATTTTGACTTGGATGATTTCGCCATAACCGGTAATGTCTATACCATCACTCATAACGCAGGTTCTGTAATCACCGTCACTCCACAAATGAAGTTTATTGGTGATTCTGCCGCGGGTGATAATATCGTCATTGATGCGCTCGGATGCCCCGCATGGGACAATGCGATGGATTACCACGCTAACGCGCAATCAAGTAATGAAAGTGTCCTAACCGACCAATTTGTCGGTCTTGCTGCTACAATCACTTTACCCGAGACTAAGGTTGAGATACTACGCAGTCATGTAGTCGGTATCGGCCGCGATGTTGTCGTACAGGTTCCACAGAAAATATCCAATGAAGGTGGTACTCTTGATACTATGATGAACAGCGCGCGTTGGCTTTACTACTGTCTTGGTAATGAAGCAGTCGCGGATATAACCGGTCATGGTGGCGATGTACAAGTTGAGCCAGCGGGAGCGCACACAAAGGCTATTGCGATGGGTGACAACTATATTGAGTTTAGTAGTACAATGACAAGTGTGCCCGCAGTTAATAATTTCATTTGTGTAATTGATACCGACCCTGTCTATTTCCCTACTGATAATTATGACCCTACAGCCGGCACACTATGGACTGGTGCTCAAACTTCATTCACAAAAGCCGAGCGCAACGAGATGCGCCGAGTTATCGGGATTGATGAAACAGTCGGAACAGCACGCCGAATCTATGTTGATGACCCGTTCTGCTTTGACCATGCGGCAGGGACAGAAGTCAGAAAAATTATTCTTGATGCCGGTGGTAACACAGGTAGCCCTAACTTTGACATTACTGCGGCTAACTACGGTGATATTACTAACAAAAACTCTCGTCTTCTATTCAGCGGATGGCATCTACCTTCATTCGCTATTGAGACCTCTATGCGTACCCGCGATATTGGGTCTTACAATGCTGCAACCGACCTACCGACTGACGGTGCAGCAGCACCCGGTTCCGCGAACGACAGCAAACAATTGACGCGTATCTACAAAGGATGCAAAGTCAAAGACTGGTCGCTAACTGCTGACGCTGACGCGGAAGCGAAACTAAGTATCAATTTTGATGCGCTAATGTGCTATACTGACACAGGTAGGTTGGAAAACTCAAACAAAGGTGACAGATACACTGCGCACCGAATGTTTGAGAATACAGGTAACGGGCCACTTGAGAGAAAACTCGCAGGTATCGCACCAAACACCGAAAAGCCGTTCATGTTCTACAACGGTAGTATTACTGCGTTCGGACAGACAATGGCTCAAGTAACTAATTTTAATCTCACTGGGAATAATAATACCGTTACACACTATACAGTGCGCGGCTCGTCCGGTGCTGAGAGGCGTAACACAGCAGGTGATTCCTTAGAACAAATACCGTTCGGTGGTAGCAGAAACCCCGCGCTAATTGTTGAAGGGAAGAACGAGTACGAGTTGAGCATGACAATCATCGTTGATGACCCGCTACTATGGCACGAGTTCCGCACTAATCGCGAGCGTAACGACAGTAATCCTATCACGCTTACAATGACTAAGGCAGGCCCCGGAACAGACCGTGAGCAAATAGTTGTTATTATTGATGACTATATTATAGCAGAAGCACCTCTCCAAATCCCCGATGACAAAGGAGTCATCAAGAGCGAACTGAAAATCAAGCCGAAGCATGTGAAAGTAATCTCGCATGACGCGCTATTACATTGTTAGGTGAATAAAATGAATCCGATGAATACGGCATGGGGCGTTTTGAAAAACTACGACCCACCATCACCAGCACCAATTTGCCGGCGCTGCACAGCCGCTAATCATAATTTAATACGCATTGATGAATGTGGATGCACACCCGAAGGAGGGTATCAGTAAAATGGGCAGATTCCTATTCAATCTAAGCGACCACGATGCGCGTAAAGCGCAAGTCAAGAAAGTGCGCGCGGTGTTAGCCGAGCGTGAAGCAGAAGCGCTCGCTCTCCAAGAGACCTTTGACCCCGAGGCTGGTAAGCCATCAAACAATCCATTCCCCGAGGCGCCCGAGTTAGAGACGCCCGTATCAGATTCCCCCGAAGCCCCCGCCGATGAAGAAGAGGCGGCTGCTGACGAGGAAACGCCGATGCCCGTGAGGAAATGCAGCGTGTGCCGAGAACCCGGTCACACGAAGCGCGATTGCCCCACGCTCGCGGCAAAACCACCCGAGGAGGGTACAGTAAGTGAGTCAACAGGAGACGACAGAACAGAATAGAGCGCGGAATGAGAACTATACGATTGTTAGCGACATCAGTAATTTGATGGTTGCGCCGGCTGCTCGTGAACATAAAGTTCGCGTAGACGCCGAAGATGAAAATATGGTGATGAAAGTTTGGGTCAAGGATTTGACCTTTTTACAAATGCAAGAGGCGGTTAAATCGTTTGTTAGCATAGATGCCAGCGGCGGTGTAGACCTTGACCTTGCAGGGTATTGGAAATACATGATGGATAAGTGCATTGAACGCACTGAGCCTAATTTATCAAAGACGCAGATGATGGGCCTTAGCGCCTATGTAGGACAGCAATTAACTGCCCTGCTTCCACAGCCACAGGACATCGTCTCTGCCCCTTTGTAGAGTGGCCCGCGAGGGCCGAGGCCGTATATCAATCCATGAAGAATCCGCACAGTAGTAATAGCGTTGAGCATCTCATTGATGGTATGGTCTACCTTGTAGCACGGCATTTCAAAATTAGTATGACCGAAGCGCGCTCAATGGGCAAGGAAGACTTCGCCACTTCGTTCGCGTGGGCGACTGCCGCGCAGCGTTACGAAGCGGACGAAATGAAGAAAGCGACCGGAGATATGAAGCAGGGACAGCGTGTCGCGGGAACTGATACGGGCAGGCCGTTTCCGGGTAGCGAAGGATGGTGATGAAAAATGGCTGATGTAGTAGGACCCGGTGGTAACCAAGCACAACTCGCCACTATGATTGAAATGCAGAAAGGCTTTGACTCAATGGCGTCATCGGTCGGCCTCGCTGAAAGAAAAATAGCAGGTCTCAGAGGAGCAATAAGAGGAATGCCGTTTGTTAAGATGGTAATAGGGATAGATAATTACCGTAAATCCTTGAAGAAGAGTCTACACAATATGGGTGAATGGCACCAACTGAGCGACAAAGAGAAAAAGAAGCGTAAAGAGAACATGACAATTATGCAGAAAATCCTTGTCCCTATGATGGCTTACAGCAAAATCGGTAAAGGGATGAACAAAATTACAGCCACGAGCAACACACTACTCGGGCGGTTCACATCACGCCTGTTTGGCCTATTCGCTATATTCTTAGTGATAGGTTTCGCGCTGGCGTTAGTATCTATCGCGTTTGATGGTTTGAACTCGCCTGTTGTGGGTGCAACCGAAGATATGTGGGGCTTACACTCAGCGGTCTTGGGTCTCGTTTTCGTGCTGACAGGAGGCGAAGAAGGAGAAGGAGGGCTGGTGGGAGCAGTAAATGTCGCTGCCGCCGCGCTGTTGTTATTTGGTGTAGCATTATTGGTAGCAAGTTGGCCGATTGCGCTTCTTGTGGCTGGTATTTTTTTAATATATGGTGTAATGATGCTTGTTGAAGACGCGACCGGTTCAATGGTGGCTGGACTCGCTGCGGGGGTCGCTGCGGGATTATTGTTAATTGCACCGTATATACTCTATTTGGGTGCTACTGCCGCATGGTTAGAAGCAGGGATAGCGAGTATGATGGCTACGATGGCGGTTGGTTTGGCGTTTGTTATCGGGGGTCTTGTTGCCGCTTGGGCTGTAGCAAGCGGATGGGGTACTGACCTTCAAGCATTACTCGCTACCATCGTGGGTGGTGTGTTATTATTTGTTGGTATTTTACTATTGGCGGGAGCCACTATTCTTGGCATACCTGCGTGGATAGTAGCAGGTGTTATTGTAATAATTGTATTCGCTATCGCGTGGATTTATCGTAAGCGTGACGAGATATGGGCTGCTCTGAAAGCGTTTGGTGAGTGGTTGAATGGTATTCCTTTAGCAATAAGTATCAAGGTCGCGGGGATGATTAATAATTTTAGAACAGCAATTCCTATTGTGATAGGAGTAGTTCGCTCATTTATGGGAAAACTGAAAAGTAAAATAAAATCAGCAGTAGTTGGTTTCATTAAAATCATTAAGGACTTTGTGCTGACTGTTAAGAATACTCCCGGTAGTCTTTGGACAAAACTAAAAGCCGGTCTTAGAGGATTGGCATTGAATATCGCGAAATGGTATAACGACCACATCGCCGGTTTCATCCCTAAGTTCACAGTACCGGAAGGCATACCTATCATCGGTGGTAAATCGTTCGGACCATTACCACCAAGAATACCTATGCTCGCAGCGGGTGGTATTGTATCACACCCAACTCTCGCGCTAATTGGTGAGGCTGGACCCGAAGCGGTTGTACCGCTCGGTAAGGGTGGCGGTATGGGCAACACTTTCAACATCAACATTGATGTCAGCGGTATGACTGACCGCTCAGACAAGAGGGCGTTCGCCATGCAAATAAGTGACGAGATTCAGAAAGAGATGCGCCGCTATGGTCGCGGCACAACAAGGAGAGGCTACTGATGGGAACAAGCACCAGTGGTGGTCTGCCTATCCGTCTCGTCCAACGAAACGGTGACCTCATCTATTTGCATTGTACTGACTACACTTTCGGTATGAATCGCGCTGTGCCTGCTATACCCGTGCCTGTATTAGGAGAACGAATCGGTGCCGACCTCAATCTCGTGATGGCGGATATTCGCCTCAATTGTATTCTCACCGATGACGACTGCTCCGGTACAACACAAGCAGCATCAGCAGCATCGGGTTATATTGATTTCAGCACACTCGGTGCCTTTACAGCGACAGGAGAGGAAGACGCGGTTGATACACTGATGGCTACTGATGGTGGTGAAGTCACAATAGCCAATCTCAACGGTAAATCGTTCTCTATACGAACTACGCATCAAGCGACTACAGGCGCTTCTGCGATTACAGTATTATTTGACACAAGTGTTGCCCCAGCAGCAAGTAGCGCGGCGACCAATATCCTAACCGCTGGTTTGAATGCTGTCGCTGATACAGGCGCCGCACTCGCTACTGCTCTTCATACAGCATTCACCGCTCATGGTGGCGCGTTCGCCCCCGCTATCACTGCTGCTGGTGGGACGAGTTTTGCGTCTGCGTTCACTGTCGCTGCGCCTACAACAGGCGCTAATGAGGGTATCGGTAACTGTAAAATCATACTAACTCAAGCAGAGATAGGGGCGAGTGGTAATAGCGCTACGCCTTTCTTTTGGACAGACGATGCAGAAGAGCATCCCGCTTCACCAAGCGTACAAACTTTCGGTAATGGAACAAACACCCATTCGTGTCGTAGCGCTGCGGACAAAATGCAAGACTTGATTGCTAATGTCGCTAACTCTAATGTCGGTGGCGCGGTCGGTGGGGCATTCAATATCATGGGTGGTGTAGCGGATAAAGGGGGCTGGGACAGCGATGTATCGCTCAATTTGCGCGGTAGTGCTGACGACTACATAGTCGGTTTGCAGATTCCCTACAACTCGTTACTACACGCTCCTGTGGATGCCTCTTTGTTACCTAATGGATACGGCACACGCAATTTTATGATTGTCACCGGTCTCACTTCACCCGATGCACAAAACGCGTTGGGTAATGCCAATCCCGCTTCTGTCAAGTTTGATTCGCGGGACACAACTACGGGTATTCGTGGTACTGTAACTCAGTGCAATTTTACCTACAACGCATCGGAGACAACCTATGCCGCAGAAATTACCTTCCAACCAATAGACAAAATCTTCGGGTTGTGATTACATGACACTAATCGGTAAGACAAGCAACGCACTGTTCTTCAACGGTGTCGCTGACGGTATCGTAGTACCTCAAGCCGGTTTTGAGCGAACGGGCTTGTCTCTCTCTAACGGAGCGCGGTCGTCCGGTACAACAACAGGACAGGCTAACGGCTTTTCGCGTACATACAAAAGAGATGTGGCGCGTGTTCTCAACTCATTTAGCATAGAAGCGTGGGTAGCGCCCGACCACGGTGGAGTAGTAGCGGTCAAATCCGACCTGTTTGAACTACGAGTCGGTGGAGTGGGAGCACCACGACCGGCTGAGTTCTCCGTGCATGTACAGGACGCGGATATTGGAAAACAGATTTTCCGAGCGACCAGTGCTGAACCGGTCATCGCCGGCGGCTCTCGTGTCGGTTGGAACGGTCTTGTCTATCCGCGAGACAACGCATCGTTCATGACATCGGGTAACTGTCTCAATGAAGACGGGCGCGAATTACTGCATGTTGTCGGTTCGTTTGACGGAAAACTCATCAAACTCTATGTCAACGGGGAATTGGTCTCTTCAACGAAATTGGACAAAACATACGCGCTTAAGATGAATGAGAACGATTTGTATATCGGCGGGCG
>Ga0080013_1002458_pt1 | contig 21769 bp, 29 predicted proteins | sample ETNvirenome_6_85_FD_69236 | JGI IMG/M metagenome (GOLD analysis project Ga0080013, IMG submission 69236) | Marine viral communities from the Pacific Ocean - ETNP_6_85 (SPADES assembly) (version 2) | ecosystem: Environmental > Aquatic > Marine > Oceanic | place: Pacific Ocean | collected 2013-06-19 | reverse complement strand
TTTTGGGACTAGCTTCCTGCCTAAAGTCATGGATTTCTTCCAGGATCGTGCTGATAAGAAGCACGAATTAGCGGTGATGACTAAGGCGGCAGAAATCCAACTGGATAGGACTGCGATAGATGCGAACATTAGAGAAGTTGAGACTATACACAAACACGATGCCTCTCTTGACGGGGGTGGCTTCATTAACGCTCTCCGTGCTAGTGTACGTCCTGTTATCACTTATCTTTTTATGGCCTTATTTATAGGGGTTGAAGTTACTACATATATGCTCCTATTGGACAAAGGTATTGAGCCAGGGGATGCACTTATTAATGTTTGGAACGATGAAGTTATGGCTATGTGGGCCGCAATCTTGGCCTTCTGGTTTGGTGGTAGGCAGTTTAGGAAGTGAGAACTAATGCAGAAGGTATTAAGTTGGTTAGTGATTTTGAGGGATTTCGTCCTCAAGTTTATAGAGACAGTGGTGGGATTCCTACTATTGGTTACGGTTCTTGTTTTACTCCTAATGGCTCTAGGGTTACAATGGATCATGGAGAAATTACACACGAAACAGCAATTAGTTATCTTGAGTTCGGCCTACAAACGGCTGAACAAGCGATTGGACGATTGGTTAGTACCCCTCTGACACACAACCAATTCTCAGCTTTAACATCGTTTGTGTACAATGTTGGATCAGGGAACTTCCAAAGAAGCACCATGAGAATGCAAATAAACAGAGGAAGTTTTGTGGATGCTAGTAACGAGTTCTGGAAGTGGCGTAGAGCCGCTGGTAGAATACTAAAGGGTTTGGTGAGGCGTAGAGAAGCAGAGCGTAGGCTGTTCACAAAGAAGGATATATAGAATGAGTTTTCGTACAGTTATAGATAGTGTGCTTACTAGGATGCGAGAGGACACCATAGGTTCCGACTGGACAAGCATCCTGTCTACTTCCTCAGAGACTGATGATTATCAGAAACTTATCGGTGAGTTAGTCAACGAGACTAAGTACTACATAGAGGACGCCTGGAATTGGGGTGTTCTAAGGACTATTGAGACAGTAACCACTGTAGCATCTACGGCTACCTATGACATGTCCGGTCTGGATAATAGGTCCCGTATCCTGCAGGTTATCGACAACACTAACGACCATCAATTGTCTCAGATTGGTGATAATGACTTTTATCATTTCACTTATGTAGGTACTACCCAAACTGGACAACCGACACATTTTAGACTTATTGATAACGATATATCGTTCTATCCCACCCCTGATGCGGTATATGACATTAAAGTTCACGCTATACAACCTCAGGATAGTCGTACACTAGCCGCAGACACCTTTAGTATTCCTGAACATTTAGTGATCCTAGGTGCTTATGCTCTGGCTCTTAATGAGCGAGGTGAGGATGGTGGTACTTTAAGTGACGTAGCTGCGACTAGGTTCGCCACTGCACTTACCGATGCTATTTCACATGATGAACTTCGGACTGTAGACGAGATAACTTGGTATGCCAGCTAAACCCACTACACCAGTAGTACTTAAGGGTCTAGGGTCTAAGGGACTTAATACACAATCTCAGAGTGCAACCCTATCCCCTGAGTGGCTTACTGTGGCTGAAAATGTAGTCTATGATCTTCAGGGTCGAATGGGGCCTCGTCAGGGTGCTAAACAGATTAGCAAGACCTTAGATTCCTCAATCAAGTCCTTTGGTAACTACATTAAGTCAGATCGCACCAGAGAATTCTATGGTGGTTCAGGTGCCACTATAGTAAAACTGGACACAACGGTAACACCTAATAGTCTAACTACACAGTCCTTCGCAGGTACACCTCAAACCATTACCGATAGTAATTGGCAATGGATTAATTTCAATGATGAGTTCTGGGGTATACAAAGTGGACATAAGGTAATTAACTACGATGGAACTTCTTGGTACGATATTGATGATCTTAGTGCTTACGTTGCTGCTTCTGGAGTAACTACCTTTGACCCCTCATGTGGACTTGGTGACTTTGGTCGTATGTGGTACGGAGGTATTACTGAGGACGTAGGTACATTATACTACTCAGATAATCTCATTGGTGAGAAGTTGAACACCGGGGCTGCAGGTTCACTTGACCTTAAGACTGTGTGGGGTAACGATGAGATAATTGGTCTAGCTTCCCTTGAGGACAAGATCATTATCTTTGGTAAACAAAACATAGCTATCTACACAGGGGCCAATGATCCCTCGACAATGGTCCTTGATGACCTCATAAGGGACACTGGTCTCGCAGGTAGGGACAACATAGTCTACGTTGGGACCGACATCTACTTCCTTAGTTATGAGGGTCTTAAGTCCATAAAGCGTATCACTCAGACTGACGGTAAGTCTCCAATTGAGGATGTGTCGATAGCAGTAAGGAATGACTTAACGAGACTTATTGCCAAAGCGGACTTAGATACCGTAAAGAGTATCTACTACCAAAAGGAAGGTTTTGTTTTGACCTTCATGCCGGGATATAGCAGAACGTATTGTTTTGACTTTTCCTCTGGAAAAGGGTTGCCACGAATAACCACTTGGACCTTTACTGATGATCCTTTGTGTGGTGTCTCGACTATTGACGGTAAACTCTATATGGGTATCTCAGACTCCATAACTGAGTACGATGGTTATTATGACGTAACTATTGCAGATGTTACGGGGGCCTATGGTTCTGAGGGAGTTTGTGTAGCAGCTAGTAACACATGGGAAACATCTACTTGCTGGAGCTACACCAACAACGACTACAACTGGACCTTTCAGTCTCCCTGGATGGACTTTGGTGATCAAGTTTTTGCTAAGATACTCAAGAGGGGTCTATTCACAGTTACTGGTGGTCAAGGTGCTGCCTCAACGATTACTATCGCTAAGGACTACGAGGAGGACTCGACGTACTCTAAGACCTTTAACTTAGTGACCGACGCAATTACGTATCTTTGGGGTAGTGCGGCCTCACTATACGGTGCAGCTAAGTATGCACCTGCAGACGGACCAAAGGAGTACACATTACCTTTGGCACGTACAGGTAAAGTCATTAGACTTAAGATGGTTACTGAAGTTTCGGGGAATTACTCGAGTTTAGTGAATACTACATTTTTGACCAAACAAGGTAAAATTAGGTAAATAGGAAGAGGAAGTTATTATGGACAGATGGTGGGACATAGCTGGACAGGTAATTGGAGGTGGATTAAGTTGGCTTGGTGCTAGGGACAACGCCGATGCGGCTCTACAGGCCTCTCAACAGTCAGCCGATGCGATTACGGCTGCAGCCAGAGAGGCGACGAGGGCTGCTGAACCTTGGTCCATAGGTAGCCTTGGTGGTACGGCTCAGTTCGATGATGACACGGGTACTGGCTTACTGAACTTGTCCCCTGAGTTAGCCCAGGTGTACCAAGGTGCCTTAACTCGTAGTGGTCTATGGGGAGAACAAGCTCTTAAATATGGGCTAGACCCTTTTGAAGCTGCCAATACTTTTTATAATCAACAACAAGAGTACTATCAACCTCAGGAAGACAAACTACGTACTGACTTGGAGACACGTTTGTTGGCCCAAGGTAGGTTAGGTTCTACTGGTGGCGCTCATAACATGGGGCAACTTGAGGAAGCCATAGGACAAGGGCAGACACAACGTAGAACTCAGGCCTTCTCTCAGGCCCAGTCATTAATCAACAGTCTGCTTGGTAGAGAAAGTGGTGACATTGCTACAGCAACTGGTCTCCTTGACATACCACTTCAGTTGAGTAATGTTGGTAGAGGTATAGGCGGTAATTTGGGCGGCGTTGCGGCGGCGGGACTTAAGTCCAGGGCCGACGCAGCACAGAACCTTAGTGCCACTATGGCTGCAGGTGGTACCGGGTGGGGTAATGCCCTAACCGGACTTGGTGGTATGTTTACCAATAACTTTGAACGACCAAAACAACAACCAATCAACATTACCTTACCAAGTGGTACATAAAAATGGCTATTGAAGGACTTACGGGAGGAGACATACCTCAGTGGCTAGAGGACTGGTTGTTGTTTTTAGGGGTTATGTCCCCTGAGGAAGCGACTAACGAGATTAGTGCTGTGAATGACACACAGAGTCCCAATAACAATGCGCGACATACTGCTATGATCCCTTTGTCTGATGGTTCCGCTGATCTAAACAATGATCCTACTTATAACTCTAATTCAAATGTGTCCTTAAGTGACTTCTTCTCCTTGAACAACTTAGGTAAAAGTTTTACGGGTGCCTCTGATGACCTAAGTAAGGCCTGGGGGAACAATAACTTTAATACAAGTGATTTTATAAATGCCATAACTCCTGGTTTTATGGGGGGTAATACAGCAAGTAAACCTGGGTATTCAGTAACCCCATGGGATCAAGTTTTGTCTAATTCTACGACATTGTCTGGTGCCACAAGGAACGCACGTAATGTAGATGCATTTTGGTCCAATCAAAACTCTCCTATTATGGGTAAGTTAGCTGGACTTTCGGCGTTGGCAATTCCTGCGGCAAGTCTTATCCCTGGTGGTTCTTTACTGGGTCTTGCAGGTGGTCTGTTTAATGCTATGGGTGCATATCAAGACCCAAGTAAAGTTGAAGGTCCTTCCTATTACGATTGGGAAAGTGGTTTGTTCGGAGGGGCACTTAACAGTGATACTCCAAGCGGTTATTTCTACCAAGAAGGTGCTAAAAATAATGCTAATTTTGCTGCAGAACTTGCAGCCTTAGACCCTGGATCACAATCACCAACGTCCTTAGGTTGGGCTTTAAATGCTGATCTTGCCGATGCCTTATCTCTTGGTTTAACACCGGACAATATGGCTTGGGGTACTGATTTATTTACTGAGGAGCCTCAGAACTATGGACAACAAATGTCCCAGTACGGAGTGACTAATGATGAAGCTATTAACTCCCTTTCGGCACAACGAGGTAACGCTTGGAACGCCTTCGCAGCTAACTTAGAAAGCCAAGACCCAACTATAGGTTATAATCAGTTGTCCGACTTAGCACAACAAGAAGCTCAGAATATGCAGGTAGAGGCTGAATTAGCTGCGTTGGCTGCAAGTGTAGGGTCGGCGGGAGTGGGCTATGCTGGTGGTGGTTATTCCACAGATGGTGGTCAGGGTGGCTATAGTGGTGCTGGTGACAGTGGTTATGGCGCAGGATCATATGATGACGGTGGTCAGGATAGCGGCGGATATGGTGGCCTTGGATTTTAGAGATGAAACAAGAGGAAATTAAACATGGCGAATAATAATCCATTCAATTTATTCCAAGGGGCTACTCCGGGTGACGTACAGCAACTTATGCGCCAAGAGAGAGCCAAGAGGATACAGGATCAATTTAAGACTGTAGCCGCTACGGGTAATGTCCCCGCTGCAGTGGCCGCTAGTGCGCGTCAGGCACAAATTGAGGCTATTCGAGGTGCCGGTGGTGGTCTCTTAGGGGCCGCAGGTATGCGTAGGGAGGACCCTAGGCTACTTAAGGCACGTAAGAGAGAGACTGACAAGACTGAGATCATGGGTATCCTTGGTCAATTCAGTGCTCCCGATTCCGAGGGAGGTGCTGAGATCACCGAGGGTGAACTAAAGAAGGGCTTTGCTCTGCTTATGGAACGTGGGTATCCTCAGGAAGCCCAGATGTTTATGAAGAATGCCCTTGCTATGCAGAAGAATAAGATAGCTATGACGAAGGCTACTCAGACAGGTAAGAGTTATGCCTTACGTAAGTCTATACATGATTTAACTAAACTACGTGATGTTAAGTCGCATATTGAAGGTCCTATGTTTATGGATGGGGCCGGAAGACGTTGGCAAATGGTTACGGCAGTAATGAAAGAGTCAGGGATGCCTAATAAGACGTTCTATATCCCTCAAGACGGTGATACTGAAACACCTCCTTCGGGAGAGCTAAAGGCAATCCAAAAGTCAGGATTAACGGTAGGTGAGGACGTTGGGAAGCATGATAAGATAGCTCAAAACGCCGCTAAGTATGATAAACTGGTAAACGAACACTTATACAATCTTAAAGAAGGCCTTGATGACCATTCAAGCCGTAATGCGATAACTAATCACCTCAAGAAGGATTGGAACACAGATAAGGCTGTGTTTACTAATAAACAAGATGACTACGAGAGTACTTTAGACACTGCAGAGAAAGCACTAGCTATTCTTAAGCTCCCTAATCTAGGAACTACAGGTGGTTTAAAAGTGGCTCTAAATCAAATTCAGACTTGGTGGGGTATGGACACTTCTGGTATTAGAGATAAAACCACTCTTAACTCCTTTCTCAAGTCAATGATGATGAAAAAGGTTAAACTCTTAGGTACGAACCCTAGTAATATTGACGTTAAGTTAACAACAGAGTCGTCCGCTGATTGGACTAATAGTAAAGGAGCCAATATACGTATCCTTGAGGACCTTATTAAGACGACCACTAGGCAACTCGATTATATGGATCATTTGAACTCTAATGAAAAAATCACTAGGGCACAGTTCAATCTATATAAGTCTAAGTTACGTAAGGCACGTACTTCTAAACGTAAAAGACCTAAGGAGTCCGTAGTTGTAATGCCCGATGGTTCAAAGATTACCGTTAAGGTGCAATAATGGCTGAACGTAAAACATACACGTTTACTGATCCTGAAACAGGTAAGGAATTACCTTTTCAAGCAGATAGCATGGAAGCTGCTAAAGCCGCCTATATGCTCTATAAAAAGAAAACACCCCGTACTCCAGTACCTCAAGCACCACCGCCTACTCCTCAGGAAGCGGACCCCGGCGACATGCTTGGTGTCGATATGCCAAGTGTACCTCAGGACCCTCGTTCCACCGGTCAACAGCTTCAGGACTTAGGCCAAGCCGGTGCTGAGTATGGTGGTATAGTGCTGGACGAAGCTGACAAGATGAAGTACACCTTAGGTGGTACTGTTTTAGGTATCCCCGCTGGACCTCCTGGGATGATCGTCGGAGGAGCTATAGGGTCTACATTGGACGAACTCTCCAGACAAGGTGTCCAAGGTGAGGACTTAGACGTAGCTAAGGCTCTAATGCAGGGGGCTTTGTCAGTTGGTATTGATATTACCACTTTAGGGTTTGGGAGATATTTAGGTAAGCCAATATGGAACAAGATCAAGGCTCGTTTAGCCTCAGGCGAGGACGCAAGTAAACTTGTGAAAGAACTTGCGGAGACTGATGCTAAAGGGGTTGTCAGTAAGGAAGTAGCAGACGTAAACACTCAACAGGCTCGTATGCAAACTCAACAAGAGCTTGAGAAGTCCGGTGAGACCTTATCTCGACATCAACTTGGATTAGGTACTAGCCTTAGTGATCTTCTGGAGAGCGTAGGGAGACTAGGGGTAGGCTCAAGAGGTGTCTTTACAAGTGCATATGACAGAATAGCACTAATAGCTAAGGATCGTTTTGACAAGATCATCTCCGATACTAATCTATCCGCTGAGGACATAGGTTTTGGTCTTGACAAGGGCTTTAAGGCAGCAAAGGAAGCTGCCGGTTTGGTCATGGAAAGACAAAAGAAGGTTATGGCTGAGGAACTTGGTAATAACGCTGTCACTTACAAGCATATTAGAGACGCAGTAGAGAAATGGCCTAAGAGGAAGATGAATAAGAACGAGTTAGGAGGGTCTGAATTATCTAGTATGGAGATGGACGTAGTTGCGGAACTCTCAGAGTACATCACTGCTAAATCAGGAACCCCTCAGTTCTTGTTCAATTTCGATGATAAGGTGAAGTCAGTTCTTAAAAAAGCACTGAAGGAAGCCCCTGACGATCAAGCATACAGGCGTTTGACCATTATGCAAAAGAGCCTTAAGACTGCTTTAATTAAGAACTTAGGGGAAGTCAGTCCTAAGGCAGTCAATATGTATAAGAAGATGAATAGGGACTACCGGAGATCAATTACACTTTTGTACCCTAGAATTAATGAGAGCTTTGTCAAAAACACTGATACGCAGGGTTTAGCTAAGTTAGGTAATATGTTCTCACAGAATGGTAACTCAGAGAACATACAGGCCGCTATGAAGTCACTTAAGGAAACATATCGACTACTATCCCCTAATCAACAGAAGAACTTACCATTCAAGTCACTAGGGGAAGCTCAGGCCGCTGTGGCACATTCCTATGCTGCCGGTAGATTAGGTTCACTGACTGTGGACGTTTTGGACCCACTTAAGTTTTCCAAAGAGGCTATAAAACTCACAGAGCCTACTTATGTGAAGGCCGCTAAGGCCGCTATGGGTAAACACTTTAACGACTACAAGAGAACTGTCAATATGATGGCTCATGCTGTAGATGATCCAAGGGCGGGAGCTTTCTCCTTAGTCTTAAGAGGTAAGGAAATGTCGTCCGTATCTAAGTTTGCTGCTTCATTAGGCTCCGGTAACGTACAGGGGGCTGGAAGAGGTTTAACAGGGGCGTTAAGTGTTATTATGTTACCTCAGATAATGGCACGTTTGACTCTTAACCCTAAGCATGTCAACAAACTTGCCTACTTAATGCACCTCAAGGCTGGTCAGGAGAACAAAGTCATTAAAGGGGCTTCTTTGTTAGTTAATGACGTAGTTGAGGACATGTTTAAAGCGGGTATGTCTGACGAGGAAGTAGAGACAGAACTCAGAGGTGGTCTATAGTGGCTGAAGAACAAGGGCTATTCTCTCAGGCCGGTGATTTCTTAGGTAACATGTGGGAAGGCATGTCCCCTGTGGACAAGGCCGCTATAGGCCTATCCCCTGCCCCTATCCTGGGTGATATAGTTGGTCTAGGTGCTGACTTGTGGAATATGTATAACAACCCTGAGGAACGTACTTGGACCAATGCTGGTCTTACTGCCGCAGGTCTCTTGCCTTGGGTACCTCCTGCGGCCTCTAAACGTGTCGCTGAGTTATTTGTTCATAATATGCCCAATGATCTACCTATGTTCTACAGAGGTGGTAAGGGAGGTCAAGTTTATGAGGGTGCAAGAACAGTAGCCACTGCCGCCAAGGAAGCCACTAAGCAAGCCCTATCACCAAAGGGACAAGCTAAGTGGCGTAAAGAACGTGTCTCTAACGTCCTACAGAAGGTTATGAAGGATAAGATAGGTGAACTACATGTAGCTAGGAAGGCTTTGGACGATGCCGTGGCCTCAGGTGATGAGAAAGCAATTAAGCAAGCCAGAAGAGAATATGGGGCAATAGCACGTAAGATCGAGGGACAGAAGAGTCAGTCCTATCTCTTTGGAGAACAGTACGGTAACCAAGTAGGACCCCTTAAGGTGGCCGAGAAGGGTACTCATGTAGCCTCAGGTAACTTTAATGTTACTGACCTCAAAGCTATGTCAAGAGAGTTCACTGACGCATCAGATAAAGAATTAGAGCTACTAATGAGGGGTATCTCTCAGAGACAGGGGATACCTGAGGGTGTAGGTAAGCTGGTTATGAAGGACGCTAAGTCCAGTGTGGCCGCTGGTGACCTCACTGGTGTAGTTAATGCCGCAGGTTCTTTTCCTCAAGTTAAAAAGGTGTTTGCTTCATTACCAGTTAAGAAGCCATTTGGCTCCTATGGTAAGTTTAAAGAAGCACTAATGGAGGGGGCCTCGAAGGCTCAGAAAGCTAAGATAGCCAAGACAGGGACACTCCCTAGGCTTAAGAAAGCGTTCCATGGAAATAAGGACCTTACTGAGGCCACTACTGTGGAGGACTTCTCAAGAGCATTAAGGAAGTCCGGGATTAAAATGCCAGCAACTCAGATTAATCACGCCTTTAGTAAACTTGAGAAGGTAGGGTTTAAGGACAATGCAGCATTGGTCAAGGCGTTGGACGACAAGGGTATTGAGATATACAATAGGGCCAAGGTTCTAAAGAATGGTGATCCTGTTATGATTACTAATAGTATGAAGTCCCCTGCCTATGAGTTAGGGGGTGTCAACGTAATGACAATACTACGTCCAGATGGTTCCACTCTGTCCTTTGTAAATGATAAGAATGACTTAATGAGAGTCAATGCCCCTCATGGAGGTTCTATGGTGACTGTCTCCACTCCAGTAGAAATCAATCTAACTAAGAAGCCGGGGAAGGTTGAGGCTAGGCATCGTAAAAGTGCAGCTACGGAACGTATGAATACTAAGGAAAGAGCCGCCAAGGCAGTACAAAAGGCCTACGGTATTAATCCTTTTGATGTTCCTGACTCACCCACTATGAACATAGCACAAAGGTCCTCAGCGAGGGCCATAGCTGACGTAGACGTTAAACCTACTCTAAGGGACTATGGTAATGCCGCTGGTGTGGGTGCTTATATAGCTGGTTCAGGGGCCTACCGTGGTGGTCTTATGGGTTACAAGAGGCACCAAGAGGATGAATAGACTCCTAAAACGTATTATAGCCAGAGAACGCTACCTCTGTAGGTCCTTCTGGCTACATACGAAACACTATAGAAAAGGTTAAACCCCCTATTTTGGGCAAATTACCCCTTGTTTCTAAAGGATAATTCAGGATAAACTGGTAGGGTAAGGTAGCATGGGTACTTGCCCTACCACTTTAGCGCCTTAGGAACTCAGGAATAGGGGGAAAACCAGTAAAGAAAGTACCTAATTCCTCCAGTTCAGTCAGTATGTCTCTATTCGTAGTGGTCTTGACTGGCATATCCATGATCATGTGATCAGGCAAGGGGTGTATAGCCTCTTTAGAGCCTTCCTCAACGGAGGGCTTTTGTGCTATAATGGCTACTTTAAACCTGTTGTACGCCTTGGCCCACCCCTCACGTTTCCAATCTATGATAAGCTGCTTGGCTCTGGACTCGATATGTGCCTTAGTACCCACAGACCACTTACCTAGCTCCTCCCATTCAAGTTCCATAGCGGCCCATATAACCTTATCATTGATCTTGGCTTGATCCTTGGGCCTAAGTTGTCCAAGGAGAGTGAAGTAGGAAGTGTCTATAGGTTTCTTAGGTTTCAAAACTAGTCCTCCCTAGTGGGACAATCAGGACACTTACCGTAGGGACACTTCTTACAGGGTCTTGTCATTTGGTTTTCTCAACCACTCTAACAGTGACCCATTCGTCCTTGTTCATGGAGTAGAACTCCTCGTTACGTTGCTTCTCTACGTTGTAACGGGAGAACGAAAGTACTCCATCGTAACTTGAGAAATCATCCGCTTCAAACACCATTGTGTTACGTTGTTTTGTAGTCACTTCATAAGTCTTCATTGGACACACTCCTTATCACCTGTATCAGGGTCTATGAAGCAAGCTGCACCCTCTTGCTCCTCTGTTGTATTCATGATGCCGTATCTCTTACCGGCAAGTCTGAAGGTTGTGCATCCCTTTAGCTTAGTCTTCCATGCTGTGTGGTAGATAGACTTGAACTCATCAAACGTAGTGTCATCACCCACATTGATAGTCTTAGATACTGCACTGTCTACGTAGTATTGTACAACACCTTGTACATGTAAGTGGTTAATAGGTTCAAGGTCAGCTACAGTCTCACCCTTGATACCGAAGTTACGATAGACGTAGTCTTGCATCTGTACGATAGAGGTACCTCCTTCGTTCTGTACAGTACGATCATACTCTAAAGCAAACACAGGCTCAATACCACTAGAGATATTATCAGCAGTGAAACTAATAGTACCCGTAGGCGCAATGCTAATGAGGTGTGAGTTACGTATTCCTTGATCTTTGATCTTACGCTTGAGGTCTTCGGGTAGTCTTGTAATAAACCCACCATCTAAATACTCCTTCTCTTTGTATGCCGGGAATGAACCCTTCTCCTTGGCTAAGTCTGACGAAGCAGCATAGCATGTGTACGTCAGGGTCTTCATAAGTTTACGGATGAACTTGATACTATCAGATGAGCCATAGCGGAACCCTAAGAGAGTGAGGCAGTTAGCAAGGCCGGTAATACCAAGCCCCATCCTGCGTTTCCTCTTTGCTTCCTTAGACTGAGCATCAAGAGGGTACTCAGTCCTATCAATAACATTGTCCATAGCACGAACAACATGAGGGATGTCCTCCTTTAGCTGTTTGAAGTTAAAGTAGTTCTCCTCCTCTTTTTCAGTAAGGTAAGGGTTGTTTACTACAGTTACGTACTTAACCATATTAAAGCTACCTAACAGACAGGCACCGTAAGGTGGTAGAGGTTGCTCACCACAGGGGTTAGTGGCCTCAATAGTTTCACAGTAGTGTAGGTTGTTCTCTCTGTTGATCTGATCAATAAAGATCACTCCCGGTTCTGCCCAGTCCCAGTTGTTACGCATAATCTCATCCCATAGCATAGACGCATCGATAGAGCCATAATCTTTACCACCAAACCTAAGCATGAACGGTAGTTTCTTAACTACACAGTTCATGAACTCATCAGTTACACCTATAGAGATGTTGAAGTTAGTTAGGCGGTTGTCGTTCTTCTTAGCCCGTATAAACTCCTCAATGTCAGGATGATCTATACGTAGCACACCCATCATGGCCCCTCGTCGGTGTCCTGATGAAACAATGACACTACATACTGCATCATAGATTTGCATGAATGATACAGGGCCACTAGCAGAACTACCAAGAGACACAATACGATCACCACTAGGGCGAATACGACTGAAATCAAACCCAATACCACCTCCTCGACGCATCGTTTCAGCAGCTTCACTGGCTCGTTGCATGATAGTGTCCATAGAGTCTTTGATGTTACCGGAAACAAAGCAGTTGTACGCAGTAATACTCCTTGGAGACCCCATCGCGGATTGTACACGGCCCGCTGCCATATACCTTTGATCCATGATAATGTCTTTGTAACTCTTCCTGTGTTCATCAGTATCTCCCATTGCCGCTGCCTCTCTAGCTTTGGCTTCTTCAAACGATTCATTAGGTAGCCTGTACTTCATAGCGTGTAGCTCTGAACAGGCAGGTACTTGTGGTCCATACTTACTCATGGTCTTTTCCATTGTTTTATCCATAGATAGTTATCAAGTTTATGTATCCCTCTGGCAAACATACGTACAGGGTATGATCTCCAGAAGTACTTACGTATCATAATAAAGTTCCTTAGCCAACTCAGCGTAGTGGATAACCTTGTCTAGGTCCTCTATCTGACCCTTCTGTTCGTGTCTGCATATGTACTTAACGATGTTACCTTCACACCATCCTAACTTGTTCCTATGAATGAACTCAATGGGTTGGATAACCATATCTTTGTAGTGCTTACCACCTATTTGTTGTTCCAACACGGGTTGTTTCTTCATGTACTCTACTGCACTTACCATTTGACTCTCCAGTCTAGTGTTTCAATGTGGTTACGTTGTCCGGTAGTTGGGTGTCCTTAGGGTCAGGCGTAGAACAACTGTCCAACAATAGAGTTACTGCCTGTCTAAGTGACGTTAGTTCCTCAGCGGCAAACGCATGTGACTGCATAGTCTCCACAAGTTTCCTCACCTGCTCCATACGTCCCACTAAGATGTCCGGTGGGAACATAAACATAGGTTCCGACATATCATCCATCTATTTCTTCCTCTTCATAGTCAATTTCAATATCAACGTCATAGGCTTCTCTTAGAACCTTCATGTAGTCCTCTATGTAGTCCTCAAAGCGTTCTATGATGTCCTCCGTACTGATGTCCAGTATGTCACATAATAGGGAAGGGTCAGTCAGTACCGCTAATCTATTTAGGAATTGCTGGTTATTTAAAGGCATCTCTACTGTCCTCCAAAGTGTACCACTTAATCCCTTCCTTGTCACACCATTGTGCCATCGTTAACCTTCCACCTTTACGTACCTTCTTGTTTGGGTTATGAAGAATGAATACTAATTGTTTCTTCTTTGGTAACGAGTCCCTAATGGCTTTGTACTTCTGAATATCTCCTACCCTAAAGTACCCCTTGGCCTCAACAAGTGTCTCTATGTTGTTCTTGGATCGACCTACAAAGTCAGGTATGTATTCCCTGTGTACCACATAGGGAACCTTGTGTGGTTCGTAGGTAGCAAGACCCGATAAGGCCTTACCACACTCCTCCTCGAACTTATTCCTGTACTTTGGTTGCTTTGGCACTAGCCTTACTCTTTGGTTGTTTACCCTCCTTAACAAAGAAACGGAATAGTTCTCCTGTCGATTGGTTTAAAATGACTGGTCCGTCGAACTCCCACCCTTCGTCAAGAAGCTCATTCATATCGGTGATGAAATGCTCTAATCGTGTCGGTGTCCGTCTGATCATTGCAGTTTTTTTAACCATAGTCTACTTCTCCTTTATCTAAATTAATCTCAGGTTGTTGCACCCCGGCTCTATTCTTAGGGGCGTTTACTACAGTAGTTAAGAACTTTGGACCACTGCCAGTATAGAAACCTCGCACTTCTGGATAACAATGTCTCTTGTATTTGCAGTACGAGCAAATAGTAGGCAGTTTTAAGTTGCCTGATTTCCCGTCCTCCACAGGCGAGTCGCATCGAAAGGGACGGTCTTCCTTTACGACACATTGCTTTACATGTTTAACACGTTCCTCAATGTCACTTGAGTAGAACTCATACATAGGGTCGTCCTTGTCGGCAAGGTCATATGTGAGGACAGAGAGAGTGCCGTTCTGTTTGTCCATAGCTAACCAACCAAACTTGGTGTCCCCTTCTGCATGGGCGTATGCTTTACACTGATCGACATAACCAAAGCTATCCTTAGAGGCTAAGGTACGATCTTGGAACTTCTTAATTCCAAAATTAGTGGTGGACTTTACGTCAATAACCGTACCGTCAATCTTACAGTCCATATGTCCATCAATACCACCTACGGAAACCTTCTTCTGTTCGTCAGTCACCTCATGTCCACTCAGGCGTACCAGCATGAGTAAGAACTCCTCGATCATATGACCATACATGAACTTGATCAGGGTCTTGGGTTGTATCTTCTCGCCTGTGTACTTATTAGTAGCGAACCATTGTTGTAGGTCAGGTTTACCAATGGCGGATAGGCGAAGGTTACCATTACCGTAGTTCCGATCAGAAGGTAAGAACTCCTTCTTCATGAGGTCCTTCATTGCCTCACCAAAGCGTTCGATCTCCTTTGATGTATCAACACCCTTGGCAGTATTCTTATTCTGCATCAGCGTGTAAATGTCCTCTACTAATGTGTCTAATGTTTTCTCTTCAGTCATATCACTTCCTTTGTTAGTGGGTTTCTGCCCAGTTAGTTCCTATCTTGTAGTCCCCATCTAAGGGGCATCTCATGTTAAACTTAATTCCTGCGTCCTTAATACACTCCACTGCCAACCAACCAAATTCCTCTGCCTGTTTCTTAACTACTTCAGTTTGGAATTCATCATGTACGTTGGCTACAAATCTGTATTCTATATTATGTATTTTAGCATATGTATCTAATGTTGTCAATGCCTTTTTCATAATAATTGCACCGGCTGACTGTAGAAGTGTATTAAGTGCCGCATGTGGTGACCTGATGATTAGTTTCCTTCCGTCCAACCCCACAAGATATCCTTTTGTATTAACGACTCTTTCCACTCGTTCCCGTAGGTCTCGTAAAGCTGGTGTATTTCGGAGGAACTCGTCTTTAAGTCTTGCGCCATCTTTTTTAGAACCTCCGACGATAGACCCGATTTTAGAATCTCCCGCTCCATAGAGGAAAGCGTAGATAAAAGTTTTAGCGTTGTCTCTTGTTGTAAGTCCAGTAGCGATTTGATTTGCTGTGTGTATGTCTCCATTAATGACTTCATTAGTGTACTCCTTATCATTCATGTAATGTGCCAACATGCGTAGTTCTAACCCAGACGCATCGACACCAACTAGTTTGTAACCCTCTGGGACTGTCCAGCAACTACGGCATTCCTTTCCATAGGGTGAGTAACTTGCGGGGACCTGGGCCACATTAGGGCCACTATGGGTCATTCTCCCGGTCACTGCGCCTATTGTATTCACACTACCATGTACTCTTCCGTCTTCCTCAGTCTTCTCAAGCCATGAGTCCACCATCCCAACTCTCTTGACTATCATAAGGTACTCAGCTATTAACTGAGCCTCAGGTATATTCACCTTACTAAGTACCTCCTCGTCCACCAAAGGTCTACCTGTGGGAGTAAAGTCCTTAGGTTTCCACCCGTAGAACTCAAGGTGTCTTGCTATCTGTTGACGAGAACCTAAGTTGAATTCATTCCAATCAACTCTTGTCAAGGGACCACCTACGTTGCACATATCATCACCTAAGAACTTAATATTAGTGATTTTATAACGTGATCCGCCCTTTATTAACTCAGGCTCTATAGTTTCTTCAGTTGACGTAGGTAGAGGGATGAACTTCTCATGTACCTCGTCCTCTAGTTCCATCTTACGTTCCTTAAGTTTAGCCTGTAGATCATGTAGCTTACGTTGATCCACAAGCCAACCATTGTCCACTTGCTTTGTGATTATCTTCTGTACCTCATGCTCTAGCTCTACGGACTCCCCTGTAAATGACTCAAGCTTTTTAATAAGAGTAGTATAAACGTGATGGGTTAAATCCAAGTCCCTTTCGCAGTACTTAATCATCTCAGGGGACAGTTGTGTCCAATCATCATGGTCTCCCTTGGGAGACTTAAGTCGATCACCCCATGCCTTAAGACTATGACCGTCCTCTAGTTGAGGATTGAAAAGTCTAGATAGGACCAAAGTATCTATAATCTCATGTCCACTAAAGTCCAACCCCAGATGCTCCTCAAGTACGGGAAGATCAAACCCTATAACATTGTGACCAATAATATGAGTATATCCAGCAAGATCATTTTTAATCTCCTCTAAATCATAAAGGGGAAAGTAGTGCTTGATCTGGTTCGTCTGCAGGTCCTTTGTACCCATCATCCAGATAGTCCCCACGTTTCGGTTCACTAGCTCTGTGGTCTCTATATCTAAGATAAGTTTCTTCGTCATCTAAAATACTCTCGTTAAATTTCCAAGCTATATGCTCAAGATCGTGACAAGGTCCACATAGAACCACACATTTATTGGCTTCGTCAAGGGATTTTTGTGAAGGCCCTTTAACCCCTCTCCACCTCGTTACGTCTACCTTCATTACTTTGTCGGCAGGGACAGGGTGATGGAAATGTAATAACTCTATAGGGTATTTAGTCCAACAACATTCACAGGATGAATCACATCTGTTATCTAAGTAAATCTGTTTATTCCATTTTCCCATATCGGCATAGAACTTACCCTTTGAATAAACTGAGGCCCATGCTTTAAAATTCTTCATCATCAACGTCCCCTGTCTCTGGGTTACAAGTCTCTACCATACGCCCTGTATCCCTGTCGTACAAAAGGTAACAAGCAGGTCCGGTCTCACCACTGTAGCGATTCTTAAGTACCCTTACGGTAGTGGTGTTACGTATGGTTAGGTCCTCATGTTGCTGATCTCTCTCTAACCCAATGACCATATCGGACAACTGAGCTATGGCGGCTGAACCCCTCAACTGACCAAGTGAAATCTTACCGCCGTCCTCATGGGCCTTACCGTCAGGCCTCTTAAGATGGGACACTAGGAAGATACCTACACCAGTCTCCTCCACAATGGTACGGAACTTAGTCATAATACTGTCGATAGCCTTACGCTCGTCGTTGTTCTCCTGATCAGACACAATGATGCTTAGGTGGTCGATAATGACCCACTTACAGTCAGTCCCTTTAATCATGTACCTTAGCTTGGACAGGAGATTGTCCTCTCCGGTGCTGCCAAAATGCTCCATCAAAGTGAACCTACCCGTACCTAAGGTCATGTTGAACCATTTAATATGATCAGACTTTGGTATGTCCGGGTCATTCCTGAGTGTAGGCAGTGGAAGGTTAGCCTCAATGGACATGATACCCTTACCCGTTAGGTCTACGGATTCCTCAAGCGCCATAATGCCAATGTTATCACTGGTCTGCCGTAGTAGGTAATGGCTTAACTCTCTGGTCACCTGAGACTTACCCATGCCAGAGCCTGACGTAAAGGTAACTAACTCCTTAGGTCTGAACCCGTGAGTAAGTATGTTAAGGCAGGACCATGGATAGGGGACACTCTCCACAATAGGGGAATTAATGATACGATCATAGAGGTCGGCCCCATTGATTAGCCCAGAGGGTTTGTAGGGTTTTGCGTCCCACCAAGCCCTTGTGAACTCCTGTAGCTTACCCTGCACAAGCATCTCCCCTGCGTCCTTAAGGGGTAACTTAACCACCTTGGCCTTACCATGAGAGAACAAAGGTAGCACTTGATCCAAAGCCTTCGATCCGGCATCATCATTGTCAAAGCAGAGTACTATGGACTCAAAGCTCTCAAGCCATTCTAGGTTGTTTTTAATGTCAGTCTTTGCACCTGCCGCACCAGTCCTAATGGACACTACGGGCCACTTACCGTCGAACATCTCACTGACTGCCATGGCGTCGATCTCACCCTCAGTGATGGTGACTGCCCTACCTCCCTCACCGTACAGATGTTGACCAAACAAAGCTAAGTTGCTTGAGTCCCCTTGATAAGGGAATGTTTTGTTGTTCACAATTCTAGTCTTGACACCGGACATCTTACCAGTGTCTCTGTTATAGTACGGATAGTGGTGCTTAACTATATCAGTCCCTTTGTACTCCAAGGTAACACCAAACTTCTCCACAATCCTCTGTGAAATACGTCTGTCCTTAATTGGACCAGCTACACCGGACATCTCAAAATTACCTTTCTCTCTATGTTCAACTACGTTTGTAGTTACTCCATTACCATTGGCATAGTGACCACATTTGTAGCAGTACACATGACCATCGTCAAAGACACCTAGGTTATCACCCTTACGGTCATGCCCTGACTCACGGCACCTAGGACAAGGCTCCTTACGTATCTCTTTGCTTTCAACTTTCTGTAGCACTTGTGTTCTCCTTAAGTAGTCATTGGCGGGGAGGGAGTCTCTTGATCAAGGACACAGGACACTTCCTCCCCTCTCTCCACTATAGCTCTCCTACGGTGTGTTAGTTAAAAGTCCTCATCATCCACATCGTCAGTATCATGAATGGCTAACTCCAAGACTTTGATCTTCTTGAAGTACGGAGCCACACCGTGTGTAGGGTGTGCCTTACCCGGAGTCCACATGACCTTAACTTTGGAACCATAGGGAATCTGTTTACTGGTAGGTTCACCTTCCACATCCAGTACCTGAAAGTCAGGATACTTAGTTACAAACTTCCGTTGCTTCTGGTTTTGGTATTCCCTAAGGTGGACACCTTCACTCTCCACCGCTTCGGCTTCCTCTGCCTCAAGGGTGAGGACGATGCTGTATTTGCCAGTGTCCTGACCATTAAACTTTTCTGTTTCCTGAAGATCAGAAAACGCCACGATACCCTCTGTAATCATATCTTTAGCCCTCCTTAGGCTGCTTTGGAATAACGAACGTACTTACGTCCGGTAGGGTCTGTCTTACGAACCCGGTTGATCACTACTCCCTGTTCCTCTAGATCATTAATCCGACGAGACAGTGAAATAATGCGGTACAGGTCACGTGCTTCATAGTTTGAGATGCTACGACCTGCGTTAAAATGTTTATTCAACATTTGTAATTGTGTCATGTGTTTAACTCCTGTTTTCTGATTAACTACCAATATAATAGCATGTCTAATTTTGTTTGTCAAGTGTTTTATTCTCTACACTCCATCATCTCTATAATAGTATGCAACTTATTCACTAGTTTTTCATCGTCAGGGGTTACCATGGTCTGTAAACGGATTACCTGACTGACAATCTCAGTGCATCTAGTCAATTGCCAGTCGGCACCTTGGTCAAATGCTTCGGTATATTCATTTGTTTCATTAAGCATCTTTAGGTCCTTCCTTCTTTAGTATCTCAAGTGCTACATCATAATTATGAACTACGTTATTAATCATTAGGAAACTGGACGTAGCACCTAGGTCATGTTCCTTGATGTACTTTAGCCTCTCGTTAACCTCAGTACGTTGTGGTTTAGTTAATTTTATCACTACTTAGTTCCTCTTCACCCTTGATGGACCTCTGTAGCCTATAGGGGAGACAAACCAAAGTCATTGTATGCTTATGGTGTCCCGCTATGTAGCTCTTATTCCCCATTGTGTACCTAATCCTACTTGCTGTATTCTCGCATACTTCCTCGGTCATTGCAATAGGGGAATAAGGTAAAGGTTTCCACTGTAATTGTCCATTACTCGACATGAACATTATGTATACTGTGAAAAACAGTTTCATAACTCATTACCTAGTGGCTCCGTTGGCTCGATGCGCCCTAATTCGTCACTATGCCGGGTAATTAGAAGATGTTTGTCAAGCTCATCGTCATAAGTACCGTCTACACAAATACCACCCTGGAAGTAAGCACCTATACTAACACTCTTCCAGACCTCTTCGGTGACTACAAAAATTTGATACTGCATTAGTCTACTCCTCTGTAAAAATCTCTAATCTGTTGATCTGCGTCTTTAGCTCCTAAGGACCGCTTACGATGCCGAAAAACCTTAGGCCGATAATACCTATCCATAATCACTTTCTGGTAATTTCTCTTCTTAAGTACTTTCCGTTGCTTTTTAACCATTGCTTTCTCTCTCTTCTTAAGTTGTCTTAAGTAGTCATAAGGAGTATAAACTTAAAGTTATCAAACTAAGTTATCCTTATGACTACTTAAGTTATTCTACTCCCATTCGTCTATAATGTCAATAGGTATTTTCAAACCTAGTGGATCAAACAGAGAATTATCCTCTAACTGTGTCTTATTTGTCACTTGAGTACAGATCGAACAAGTGTCTCGAAACTCACCATTATCGTCTTTAATAGTTAATTCGTCATGGGCTAAACGTTTATCGCATATCCTACAGCGCATTGTCTGAGCCTCCAATCACTTTCTGGTGGTGGTCCAGTACCTGTTCCTTAGTCAGGGCCATAAGGCGGTCCTTAAAACAGGCCTCAGCAAGCTTTAGAATGTCCGCGTGGGCAATAAAATGTAGTTCATGTTCCCATAGGTCGGATATAAGGTCCTCTACGGGGATCATATGGTCATACGTTATCATGGTTTACTCCAATAGGTTCTTTATAGCCAGCCACGGTGTTCTGAATGATCACTTTGCAGGTGGTACATAAGTCCCACGGTGGTACACCCTTCTTCGGTCTCTTTGTGATCTCTGAGCTATGTAGTCTTGAGTTACAAATTGAGCATTTCATTTTACTAGTCCTTTCTATTCTTAAGTAGCCAAAAGGCGGACATTAGGTCTCTGTAGTCACTCATATAGAAGTCCCCCTCCATTTCATTCATGTTACGCATTGCAGGTAATACTAAACTGGCCACCTTGTCAAGCATTTCTTCCGCAGTCCCATATTCATTCCATGCCAGATAGTACTTATTCTTAGCCGTTCTTTTCTCCGAACTCATAACTTTATTCCTTTCATTATGTCAACTTTTCCACCATTGAAAAAATTGATGTTCAACCACTGATTAGTTGCCTGTTTTCTAATCCTCCCTTTGTGACACCTTAACAAAGAAACCAGCCCTTTGTTGTAAGTCATTGAAATCGTGCCAATAGTTCTCTTTAAACTGATCACTGGCAAAGGTTAATTCTAACCCTCTAACACAATCATTGATATAACTGTCCCCAAGGTCATAGCTGTCGTATGTGTAGTCTGATTTGACCGCAATGAACCAACGAGCATAGTTGTTTTCGTTCTCTAAGGCGGGTTTTTGGTATGCTTTAAGTACTCTTACTTCAGTGTCGCCAAATGGACCAATACCCTTAAAAATAGCATAGGGGTTATCTTTATCCCTTGACTTACTGATTACATTCTTCTGT
>Ga0080013_1002457_pt1 | contig 21771 bp, 26 predicted proteins | sample ETNvirenome_6_85_FD_69236 | JGI IMG/M metagenome (GOLD analysis project Ga0080013, IMG submission 69236) | Marine viral communities from the Pacific Ocean - ETNP_6_85 (SPADES assembly) (version 2) | ecosystem: Environmental > Aquatic > Marine > Oceanic | place: Pacific Ocean | collected 2013-06-19 | reverse complement strand
TTCCACCGACTGGGCACTCACGACGGCGCAAGTTGGCGCCATGCAAGAAACGGGCAAAATGGAAGACGCCTTGGCGCGTGGCATAGATCTTAAGGGGGTCTTGATGAATGCCACCCAAGGAAGGCACCCAGATTTTCTTGACCTACTAGAACTTCCCGCGTTTCAAAAAGACCCTAGAGTTAAGGAGCACGGATATTAAAATGAAAATCATGAGAGTACTACAAGAAGGAGGTGAATAATCATGGCTAGTCCAAAGAAACGAAGAGCGGCAAAGCTTGCCATTCTAGAAGCAAAAGCTGCGGCAGTATCAGCAATAGAGGTAGCCGCCAAGGTAGCAGCCGATGCGGCCGATGCCGCGGCTAAGGCAGCATCCCAAGCAAAGGCAGTTGCCGAAGCAAAGGCCGCTGCGCAAGCAAAAGAGAATCAAAAAGAAGAGAAAATGGTAAGCAAATCTGTACAAGATGAAGCTGCACGAGAATGAGAATGGATTATAATCAAATGACAAGGCAGTTTCTGATGGGGGAATCACAATCTCCCAGCATTCAAAGTTATCTCCAGTCTCTCAAGGAAATCATAAGTGGCATTCGCCCTCGAAGTGCTGTTGATGAGCGAAGGCTTGAAATGGCTCAAAGTCATTTGCGAGAAATTAGACGTTATTCTCGGCGGCTTGAAGAGAAAGTATCTCTCTTAGAAGAGCAGGTGAAGGTGCTGGAAGAGAGCAAGGAGTAAATTATGGGTGGTTTCGCCGGGCATATGATGCACCTGAATGACAACCCCAATCTGACATTCGGTCAGATGAAGGATGTTTTCAGGAAAGCTTCTCAAGGTGAATTGGTAGGAACAGAGAAAACAGATGGACAAAATCTGTTTGTTTCGTACAGCGTCAGGAAACGAGAAGCGCGAGCAGTTCGTAATTCTGGTGAAATCAAGGCGGGCGGCTTGGACCCCATGGGATTAGCAAATAAGTTTGCTGATAGAGGAGATCTGACCAATACTTTTGTAGAGGGATTCGACGCGTTTGAAAAGGCAGTACAATCTCTTCCGGTAGAAACACAAATACAATTATTTGGGCCAGATGCTAATAATTTTTATAATGCAGAAATAATGAATCCAGGGGTATTGGATCCTGAAACAGGTAAGAAAATAGGCGGTACCGCGAATGTAATTGACTATGATACAAAGACGCTCCTTATTCACCGCGTAGGGCACCACCAACGTAACAAGATGACTGGAGAGATTGAGCCGCTTCAGAACGCCAACCTTGTGAAAGAACTAGAGAGAGAGCTTCAAGCGGCGCAACAAGATCAAGCTGCCGATAAATATACAGTACAGGTTAACGCCATTAGAAATTTAGAGGCTCTAGCAGACAATGAGCCTTTAGACAACGCGATAGCGCGCCTAGATTCATTTATGGGTGAAAATAGACTAAACGATGGGGATACTATAGGTGATTACGTTGTAAAAACCATAGGAGCGAATATCGATGCTGAACTTCCTCATATTTCCCAAGAATTAAAAAATATTATTTTGAAGAAAGTTCTTGGGCAAGAAAAGGCAGAAACTATAACACAAATTCAGAAAAAATATATAGAGGAATCGGGAGACAGCGAAGAGAGGGGTGATTGGTCTAAAATAAAGGATATGATAGATCAAAAGAACTTTCATTTTAAGTGGATTATGTGGCCACTAGAAGATATCGTTCATGATTTTGCAGTAGAAATGTTGCGAGGATTAGAAAGTCTATTTATTTTAGATAATGAAAAAGAAATCAAACGCCTGAAGGACGAAGTTGCCCTTGCAATAAAGTCTATTGAAGATTCTAATAATGAAGAAGCAATGGAAATCCTTAAGACACAAATGAAAAAATTAAAGGATAAAGAAAATGTTTCTACCTCTACTGAAGGTTTTGTGTTCGATTACGATGGAAATACTTATAAATTTACAGGTAATTTTGCGCCCGCAAATCAACTTTTAGGATTATTTAAATATGGCAGAGGGAATGTTCCTCCTCTTCGAAAGCTGGACGAACAAGAAGATTACGATGGCTTTGACGATGAAGATATAACACTTACCGATGACGGGGACATGATGACAGAAAAAGCAGACCTTGCTCTATTGCCTGGCTCATTCAAGCCTCCTCACAAGGGCCATTTATATTTAGCGAATGAATATTCTGAAATGGCGGATAATCTTCTTATTCTTATATCCAACCCCCAGCGGCCTCAATCTATACGCAAACTAGACTCAGGCGATATAATCGCACCAGAAATGTCGCAAGATATTTGGGATATATATTTGGAAAACGCTGGAATCGCCAACGCCAGGGCTGAGATTTCACCCGCACCTTCGCCCATAGGCGCAGTTTATGATTATTTAGATAAGTTAGTAAAGATTGGCAAAGAAATCACTGTTATACTCGGTACGAGCACTAAAGGCGGAGATGATACTGAGAAGTACGAAGGAATAAATAAATATAAGGGTACAAACGTCTCTGTTTCTGTAGTTCCTCTGGCGCCTATGGGTGTAGACGGGGAGAGTTTGCACGCTAGCGATATGAGAGTAGCGATTGACGAGACCGACGAAGAAACACTTAGAAAATACTTCTTACCCGATGGATTATCTGGAGAAGAAGTGGCGACCGTAATAAGTATTATAAAGTCCCAAAACCCCGATCCACACAGCGAGCTAGAAGAGATGTCTGGTTCTGGTGCAGGAGCAGTAAGCGGGTATTCAGAGCCGTTAGGAGGAAAGAAAATGATCCACAGAGATGAAATGGTAGTTGAAATGAAATTGCGAGAGTTGATCCGTAAAAAGATTGATGGTCGGATACAAAAAAATAGACGTTCCGGAATGATTTATATAAATGAGAGTCAAAGAGAGATGGTAGAGAAATACCGCGTTGAGAATGCACTACGAAACTGCATTCAAAAAATCATTCTTAGCGAAAAGACAGAGCCAGTACCTCACGCTAATACTGGCATCAACCAATTATCAGATTTGTTGAAGAAAATTGTACCGATATTATCTGTAGGATTCAAATCCCTTACTACCACCGAGGAACAACGTTCCTCATACCGAAGTCATATCATTAATGCAGTAATAAATACCCTCGCAATTGATCGAGCGGAAGACGAGATTGAGCCAGAGGCCCTAACAGAGGCAGAAGAGATAGATATTACCTTGGATGATCCGGAGGGTGAGAAGTTTATTGATATAGAAGAGCCATCCCCTGATGAGGGGGAAGAACAAGCCTTTGAAACGCTTCCAGGACATGACCTAACTGGTCGTAACGTAGCTATAAAAGATTTTGATAGAATAGAGAGAATTATTTTAGATTCCTATCAAGTGTTAGATGATGAAAAAGATCAAGATTTGTTTTATGATTATCTATTGACCAATTTGAAGCTTTATTTTGATAAATTTGAAGAAGAATTAGCAGCTAGCCCCGAGGAACCTACTACCCCCGAATATGAGGAAGAATCGCATTACAAATGGGACGGCAACCGGTTTTCAAAACCTAATACCCCCGAAAAGGAGGAAGAAAAAGGTGCAGGAGCGGAGCCACAAGAGACCCTTCAAGAAGATCGCCCAAAAGGATGGTCAAAGAAAAAGATGGAAAATTTCAAAAAGAATTTTCCAGCTACTAAAGAGGGTGAGAGCATGGCTTTTGCCATGGCACACAAGCAATCTGAAAAAAATGCTTGACATTCAATTCCGTTTATGTTATTCTAGTTGAGGTTGGTTGGGCAGGAGGCGGAAAGAAGCAGCGATGAGTTGGAAAAAGAAAAAAAGAATTCAAGGTAAAAATAAATACTATAGCGTAAGCAAAAAATTACTAAGAGAAAATAAAACCAATTTAGAGTTTGAAACAAGATTGAATTCTCTTACCCTTGAAGATATCATAGCACTTAAGTTAGAATTAGCAATGAAAGCGGCGGGGGTACCTATATATGGAATTCCCCTATGGAGATCGATCAGAGATATTTGCAAAGACGCTATGCTAAAATTAGCATTGAGTGCTACTCGCACCAAAAGAGAGGCTTCCAATTTTTTAGGGCTTCCAATGTCTGAATTCAAAAGTGAATTAAAGAAAACAGATGTTGAAAGCTTTTTTGTTGAGTAAAAATTGAAATGGGTAGGAAAGGGAAGAAAAAAAGAGAAGTAGTGGTGATAAGCGGCGCCTTCGATCCCATCCATGTAGGCCATATTCGTCTGATAAAAGAATCATCAAAATATGGAAAAGTTGTTATAATATTGAATAGTGACATGTGGCTGATGAAGAAAAAGGGATATTTTTTTATGTCTTACGATGAAAGAAAAGAATTATTAGAAAATATGAGGCATGTATATAATGTAATTCCTTCTAATGACCGAAGCAACGATGTATGTGAAGAACTACAAAATCTAAATCCTAAATACTTCGCTAATGGCGGTGAGCGTAACGCTGACAATACGCCCGAAACTGATCTTTGCAAAAAAATGGGCATTGAAACCCTTTGGGATATAGGGGGATCAAAGATTCAAAGTAGTTCTAAGCTAATCAACGATCTCAAGAAAAGAAAAGTAGGAAAAACAGAAATGGAAAGATTCAAAGAAATTATTGAAAATTTTCATGATGCGTAGATTAGGGTGTATGGAGAATATGTTTTAGTATTACTTTGCGCAGTCGTCTCTACGGTAATACTGATAGATATGATTTTGGAAGATATAAAAGATATAAGATCTAAAAAAGGAATAAATAGATTGACAAAAATCATTTTACATGCTACCATATAGAATGGAGAGCGCGCAGTGAATATAAATAATTTTTGCTATAAAATGCGTCGTAAGTTAGTAAGTTTTGAGCACTATATTATTATAAAACAAAAAAATGATATAGAAGAGAGAAAAAGTATTATTGAATGGTTTGGTATTATGGTAGAGTGGATGAATGAGACAACGAAAGAGAATGAAAATTTATAGGGAAAATGGGACTTGCTCTAATTTCGCTTTTCCTGAAAATATGTTATTTATCTCTTCATAGGTTGGCGAGAGAATAATATGATGAAATTGAGAATTAGAACGACTTATCACGCCGACGATGGATCCTTCTCCGTTTATGAGAGGAGACCCTGATGCACCAGGGCCCGAAGGAATGCTATAAGTATCAGCCGACTGGTTTGAGTTTATTTGTAAATTTCCACTATAATATCCATCAAAAATCAGCGAAAGATCTTTAGAGAAAATACCAAATGGAGAAGAGATATTGATAATGGGATCGCCAATTTTTGGCTTTGTTGTACTAAATTCTAAAAGTGGCACGTCCATTAGTGGAACATGCGCTAAGCATATATCAAATTCTGGAGATACGAAGGCACTAAACACTGTTTGTGTCTTTTCGTTTTTGTCTAGTATGATCAATTTCCACTTTATTTCATCTGCATCTTGCGGCAACGGCCCTAAGCCTTGGATAGTACACACATGCCCGGCCGTAAGAATTACACTTCCGAGCTTTTCATCATGAGCAATTACTGCGCCGCTGCCATACCATTCACCAATTTTTCGTTCATTCTGGGTTGCGACACCAGTTATCAAAACTGTGCTCTTAGACATACGCTCAATGTTAGAAGCCGCGCCACCCTCACAACATCCTTTCGCTCCGATATTTTTTTTGTGAGTGCACGATAATGCTACGATGAGAAACACCGACAAAAAGAAAGTCCTTCCTAGGGATAACATCTTGTGCATATAATATCTATGTTCCTAAACAGAAAAATGTATATAAAATACTAATTATTTGAGAGAAGAGAAAAGGTTTATTTAATGAAAAAAGCAACATACGTGTTAGACACTAGCGTTTATTTACATGATGCTAATTCAATCTATCACTTTGGTCGCAACAATGTAGTAGTGCCACTCAAGGTTTTAGAAGAGATTGACAAACATAAAAAGAGACAAGATAGTGTTGGATCTAATGCCCGCAAAATTATTAGAATTTTGGATTCGCTGAGATCGAATGGTAGTCTTAATCGTGGCGTACGCCTGAGAAAGGGTAAGGGGCTCATATATACTAGGACTATTAGCGATATAAGCGCGCTCCCACCCGACTTAGACCCAGATGTGCCAGATCACATAATTATCGGTACCGCCCTCCAAACAGAGAAGGGTGGCAACAAAGTTGTAATGGTATCCCGAGATATAAATATGCGGGTTATATGTAACGCTCTCGGCATTGAATCAATAGATTATAGTCCAGAAAGGATAGTAGAAAGTCGTACGGAGTTATTTACTGGCTGTAGGGAGATATTGGTAGATCAGCAAGATATTGATTCTTTTTACGGGGAAGAGGCTCTTATTTTGCAGGAGCGCTTAAGTAAAAATATATGTCCTAATGAATTTTTGATGCTTATCTCCAACTCAAATAAAACATCCACGGCATTGGCAAGATTCGATGGAGCCGGCCGGCCTCTAAAGAAAATAAAGCAATATAAGAATGGAATTCGAAGTGTGTGGGGGATATCACCAAAAAACAAAGAGCAAAATTATGCTTTTGATTTGTTGCTAAATCCATCAATCCCAATCGTAACTTTGGTGGGAAAAGCCGGTTGTGGCAAGACTTTACTAGCTGTTGCGGCTGGGCTGCAACAAGTTTTACAAGAAACCGTATATAGCAAGATGATAGTATCACGTCCAGTTCAACCTTTGGGAAGGGATTTGGGATATTTGCCTGGTACTTTAGAAGAAAAAATGACGCCATGGCTAGCGCCAATTAAAGATAATCTAGAATTTTTGATGGCAAACGACAAAGAAAATTTAAAGATGATGGTAGATGATGGTAAAATTCAGATGGAAGCTCTAACTTATATCCGCGGCCGCTCAATATCTAACGCCTTTATTATTGTGGACGAAGCGCAAAATTTGACTTATCATGAATTAAAAACTATAATAACAAGAGTTGGAGAAGGTACAAAAATTATTCTCACGGGAGATATCGAACAAATCGATAACGCCTATATTGATGAAACATCTAATGGGCTAACTTACGCGGTTGAGAAATTCAAAAATCATAATTTGGCTGGCCACGTAACGCTTGTGCGCGGCGAGAGATCGTCGGTGGCCACCTTGGCATCAAAAGTATTATAAAAGGAGCGAAAGACATGTCAGAAATAGAAACCACAAATAAGCTAGAAACCGACGACGCACAAAAAGTGATTCAAGCGACAGAAGGTCCGCTGAAGCAGATGCTAGTTGAGTACGTTGGGAAAGTGCTACGCCCGGAAGACGAGCAAGTAACAGTGGAGATGATTGTTCAGACGCTAGCGTCAGAATTTCCAGAATTTTTACTTGTTGTTGCACGGGAAAATTGGATCCGGGGATATGAACAAGCACTAGCCGATGTGGAAAATGTGGAAAAAGAGAGAATAGCTGCTATGCAAGAACAGGCCGAAAGAATCAAGGCCCCTGAAGAAAAAAGGATTGAGGCTAAGCATAAGAAACCCAAAAAGGAAGCTAAAAAGACTAAGAAAGATAAAGATGAAAGAATATCTAAGGCAATCTAGCAAGAAGAGTAAATCTAGCCATTTTATGTGGAATGGACGTATCAACGTCTATAATTCGAAGGATCTCCCGGAAGAAATAGATATAGAGGAGGTCTTATCAGATGTAAACGAGAGAATGCCGTCTTTTTTCCTGTCTAACATAGAGTCTATCTATATTGGAGATATCGCTGCACTTGAAAGACGTGATATGGATGCTATTTATGAAAATGGGACCATTTATATTAGTTCTACTAGGGTTGCTAGTGAAGAAGATTTGGTAGACGACATCATTCATGAAATATCTCACTCCCTAGAAGAGTCTAACTCTCTGGATATATATGGAGATGGACAAATAGAGAGAGAGTTTATTATTAAGAGAATGAAGCTATATGATTTACTTCGACGCGAGGATGTAGTTTTGTATCCACGCGATTTCTTTCTGAATACTGAATATTCTAAAGAGTTCGATGAGTTTTTATATAAGATAGTGGGATATCCATTACTTACTTCAGTAAGTATGAATCTGTTTGTGTCTCCATACGGAGCAACTTCATTGAGAGAATATTTTGCAAATTCTTTTGAGAAATATTTTATGGGAGAATATGAAGCAGTGAAAAATATATCTCCCCAAGTTTACAAAAAGATAATAGAGATGATAAATAACAAAGAGGAGAACGCATATGGCGACTTTTAAAATCAAAAAAGAAAAAGACAAGGTAGTGGTGGTGGTAGACCTAATAGGTCTTCCCCCTAAAGTAGCAGAGGCTGAAAAGGCGATGGAAGTTATAAGAACAAATCACGTTCGGCAATATTTAGAGCAGAGAGGCATATCTGTTATCGATTGCTTGAAAACTCCTGGTACATTGAGTAATTTTTCGGGCCAGGCATGCAGTGCAGAGTTTATTTTTTCCATTGACGAAGGACCATCCGCCACTCGTAGCGCACCCGCAGATTTACAGATAAAATCCTTGACAAATGATTCTAAAGCTGCTATAATAAATAAGGATTCAAAGTCACAAAGAAAGAGAGCTAAGCGTGAAACTAAAACAGGAAACAGAACAACCGGTTGAATATGTATCTTTTAGCGGGATAAAGGATTGGAACTTTTGTCCCAATTATTATAAAATAACAAGAATTGATAAAATATATAAATTCGAAGGCAATATTCACACGGCCTTTGGGACTGCTATGCATTGGATCTTGGAGAACATGTTCCTAGATCGACTTCATAAAGCAGAAGCAGATATTGTTCATGAGTCACAGCGCGTATTCGAAAGAGTTTTCGACGAAGAACTATCTAAAATAGGTCTTCCCAGTGATTCTAAAGAAGTAGAAGAGATGAGAGAACAGGCAATTCCAATCATCGAACAAGCGATTGGCGCAGTAGAAAGTAAATTTGGAAAAGATTTCGAGCTTATTTCCACTGAAGAACAAATTGATATTCCTATTGATTTAGATTCTGTAGGAAAATATGATTTTAGAGGAATTGTCGATTTGATGATTCGTACCGCGGACGGAAAATATCATGTAATTGATTGGAAAACGTGCTCCTGGGGGTGGAATGCTAGAAAGAAATCTGACCCCATGGTAACACATCAACTAACCTATTACAAGCATTTTTTGGCGAAAAAACACAAGATTGATGTAGAAGATATGGAAACTTATTTTATACTCTTGAAGAGGGTGTCGAAGCGCGATCATGTCGAGATTATGAGAGTCTCTAGCGGGCCAAAAAAAACTAAGTCTGCGCTGACTCTTCTTGAGACTGCAATTTATAATATAGATCAAGGAAATTTCATAAAAAAGAAAACATCTTGCCGCAATTGCGCGGTTTGGAAAACATTATGTGAGGGGTAGAGTGACTGTAGAAAAAATAAAGATTTTAACAATTAGTGACCACCCCCTAGCCCCTTCAGGGGTAGGCATCCAAACCGGGTATATCTTACAACATCTTCTTAGGACAGGAAAATATTCGATAATTTCCATAGCAGGGGCAGTGCGGCATGAAGACTATAATCCACAGAAAACAAAAGAGTTTGGAGATGATTGGGTGATCCTCCCCGTAGATGCGTATGGAGATCAAAACATTATCAGGACAATAATGCGTCAGCACAAGCCAGATATTTTATGGTTTATGACAGATCCTAGATTTTTTGGTTTTTTGTGGGATATCGAAGACGAAATACGGGCCCATATTCCAATGATATATTATCATGTATGGGATAATATTCCCTACCCCGTATTCAACAAGCCCATGTATGACAGCACAGATGTTATATGCACCATTTCCAAAATTACAGATGACATTGTAGAAACCGTCTCTCCCTCAGTGGAAAGACATTATATACCCCATATCATCCCCCCCAACGCGTTTCGTAAATTGCCTGAAGATGTTGTTAATAAGTGCCGGAAGGAAAATAATTTAGATGATAAATTCATATTTTTTTGGAACAGTCGAAATGCAAGACGAAAAATGTCTGGCACTATTATTTGGTGGTTTAAGGAATTTTTAGATGAAATTGGCCACGATAAGGCAACTTTATTGATGCATACAGATCCTAAAGATCCACACGGACAAGATCTGGAGGCTATTATAAGGACCTTGGGCATCGTAAATGGACAGATTATGTTTTCCACAGCTAAAACTTCCACAGAGGAACTGTGTACAATGTATAATATGGCCGACGCAACCTGCTGTATTTCGGATGCTGAGGGTTTCGGGCTATCTACTTTTGAGTCCCTTGCATGCGAGACTCCCATTATTGTCACCATGACAGGAGGACTTCAACAACAAGTGACAGACGGCGAAGAATGGTTTGGCATTGGGATTGAGCCGGCCTCGAAGGCGATTATCGGATCTCAGCAAGTACCTTTTATTTATGAAGATCGAATTTCTAAAGAAGATTTCCTTAGGGCTATGAGAACGATGTATGAGATGAGCGCAGAAGAGCGAGATGAGATGGGACGAAAAGGTAGAGAGAATATTATCAAGAACTATAATTTTGAAGAAACTTTGAAAAGGTGGGATCAAATATTTTCAGATGTTCATCGTGACCATGGGTCGTGGGAGAACAGAAAAAAATATAAGAGGTGGGAAATCTCTGCTTTCTAGAGACTCGGGAGACCTATGAAAAAGAAAATTTTAGTAAAGGGCCCCGCCCTCACTTCAAGCGGATATGGAGAACATGCAAGACTTATTCTGCGTGCACTTCGGCAACAACAAGAATATTTTGATATTTTCTTTGAAAATATTACATGGGGAAATACAGGCTTCCTAATAGAAGATGATGAAGAAAGAGATTGGATAGATTCTCTATGCGCAAAGACTGTTCCCTACAAAAAATCTGGAGGCCAATTTGATATTTCAGTGCAAATTACCATTCCGCCCGAATGGTCTAAAATCGCCCCCGTAAATATAGGGGTGACAGCAGGTATTGAGACTACAAAAATAGCCCCGCAATGGATCGAAAAGTGCCATCTCATGGATAAGATTATTGTTCCGTCTCAACACGCTCGATACGCGTTTGATAATACTTCTTACATGTTGAAAAATAATCAAACTGGGGATGAGGTCGAATTCAAAAATAATACGCCGATTGAGGTTGTTCATTATCCTGTCAAATCAACTTCCCCGTCCAACATTGATCTAGGTTTAGACTGTGAATTCAATTTTTTATGTGTAGCTCAATGGGGCCCCAGAAAAAACTTAGCTAATACTATAAAATGGTTTGTTGAAGAATTCAAATCTGAAGAAGTGGGATTGCTTGTGAAGACAAACAAAAGAAAAAATAATATTGCGGATCGGATGCATTGTAAAGAAATTTTGTCTGGACTTTTGAGTTCCTATCCTGATAGAAAGTGTAAAGTATATTTGGTTCATGGAAATATGACGGAGGGCGAGATGGTGTCTCTATATTCTCACCCTCAAATCCACGCGCTAGCAACAGCAACTCATGGCGAAGGTTTCGGCCTTCCTATTTTCGAGGCTGCTTATAGCGGATTGCCGATAATAGCTCCTAACTGGGGAGGGCATCTTGACTTTCTTTATGCTCCGAAAAAGGATAAGAAGGGAAAGCTGAAATCCCGCGCACACTTTACGAAGGTAGATTATGATGTCGCGCCTATCCAAGCAGAGGCACATTGGGAGGGCGTTTTACAAAAAGACAGCCAGTGGTGCTTTCCAAAACAGCATTCGTTTAGGTCTTCTCTGAGAGAAGTTTACAAAAATTATGGAACACACAAGTCGATAGCTAAGAGGCTGGCACAGCATGTAAAAGATAATTTTACAGAAGAGAGATCTTACGGAAAAATCATTGAAATATTGGGCGGTAAGCAGATAGAAGAGTTCAAGAGAGAAGTAGATAAGTTACTAGAAGGATTGCTGTGACTTCTTTTGTTTTTGTTTCCGACATGTTCTTAGAAGAATTTTCTGGCGGCGCCGAGATGACTACACATGCTATTATGGCAGCGGCTCCTAAAGAATACCATATTATGCAGATACGATCTAATAAAATTGACAGCAATAGTATATCTAAGTACAAAAATTATCATTGGATAATTTGCAATTTTAGTGAATTATCGTCCAATAGCAAATTAGACATTTGTAAGAATTTAGAATACTCTATAATTGAGTATGATTACAAATTTTGTAAATACCGCTCTCTAGAATTACACCGGAAGATAGAAAACAGCGAGTGTGACTGCACGAGCAGGGATGAAGGAAAGATTAATCTTGCTTTTTATGGGTTGGCACAAAAAATTTGGTTTATGAGCAAAAAACAGAAAAATATTTTTCTTTCCAAGGTAAGGTTATTGAAGGAAGAAAAGTGTGAAGTCCTAAGTTCTGTTTTTAGCTTCGGAGATTTGAGATTTATTGATTCTATAAAAGAAAACGAGAAAGATGATACATATCTAATCGTAAAGGCAAGGTCATGGGTGAAGAATTTTGAAGAGTGTAGAAAATTTGCGTCTAAAAACAACTTGAGATGTGAAGTGGTAGAAGACTTGCCATATCATGAATTGTTGATAAAATTATCTACTTCTAAGGGGCTCGTATTTTTGCCCGCTGGTGCAGACACATGCCCACGCCTTGTTATCGAAGCGAAGCTCCTGGGATGTGATTTGATACTAAATAACTTGGTGCAACATAAAGACGAGAAGTGGTTCTCATCACCAGAATCGTGCTGGGAGCACATGAAATCTAGAACTAGAGAATTTTGGAGATTTTATGAGTAAGAAAAAGATATTGATTGTTATGGGAAATGCACCCTCTCTGGGGGATGTCGATTTTTCTTCGTTAGACGATTTTGATACTTTTGGAATTAACTCTTCCTACCGAGCTTATTACAGGATGAAGTGGTATCCGACATATCACGGATGCTTTGATCACGTTGTGACGGAAAACCACAAGGAGTCTTTCAAGGAGTTTGTTGAATCTTCCGAAGCAGTGAAAAATTTTTTCTATCTCCAACAGGTAAGTGACGACCCGAGAGTTCGTAGAATTGAATTATTGCCCTTTGGATCTTCATTCAGGTGGAATGATTCTCCGGCCGATTTTTCATCTTTCATGGACAATGGTAATTCTGGCGCAAATGCATGTTCCGTAGGGGTGTGTTTAGGGTACGAGAAAATTATTTTATTGGGTATTGATTGCAATTATGTGGAGTTCGTGGACGGATGTAAAAGAGACGGCGCCAAATTGGTGATGGATAAGACTCCCGACACCAATCCCAACTATTGGTTTGACGACTATCAGCAAAAAGGTGATGAATATAATGTTCCTCGTGGAGAGGACTTTCACAGGCCATCCTGGAATATGTTCGCCTACCGAGCAGCTCATGCAAATATAGAAGTTGTAAATTGTAGTCCCGTGAGTACGTTGCGTTGCTTCCGAAAAGGTGAACTATCTGAGGAGTTGCGAGAATGAAAGAAATATTCTCAGTAGTGGAGAGCGGTAAATTATTGCATATTGTAAATCGTAGAGAAGAAATCACCAAACAACGTGAGGATATTGTTTCAAGCGATCAGTTTATTCAATTATCGACTCTCAAATTGCCGCGCGGCAAGACATTCCGCCCACATAAGCATATCTGGAAGAAGGGCGAAGACAGAACTATGGCGCAAGAATCTTGGGTAATCATACAGGGAAGCGTAAAATGTTTTTTTTATGATTTAGATGATTCTCTGTTGACGACAGAAATCTTAAATTTTGGCGATTGTTCTATTACACTAATGGGCGGCCACACTTATGAGATATTGGAAGATAACACACTTGTTTATGAATATAAGACTGGTCCGTACTACGGTCAAGAATCAGATAAAGAATTCATTGAGGAGCGAATATGAAATACGAATTATGGGACATAACAGTATATGGCCACGGAGAGCCTCCCATTCCTTTTACTAAACTAGAGAGCAGTGATGATTTCGGAACCATATATCGCAGTTTTCTGAAGACTATTAAAAAAGTGCCGTGTGTAATTATAGTTCAAGAACATCAGCCAAAGATATATGAATCTCCAGATGGCGGCGATACAGTATATGAGAGAGACTTCGGAGATTATAAGAATCGTCGGAAAATAAAATAAATGACTTTTGAAATAGTTTCTAAGTTTGAGAAAGAAATTGCTGAATACTTTGGCGCGCCCTATGGTGTAGCTGTAGATTGTTGCACGCACGCAATTGAATTATGTGTGAGGCATCTCAATCCCCCTTTCTTGGGCGTACCCTCCAGAACTTACATTTCTATCCCCCTTCTATCTAAAAAATTAAATATTGAGTTGCGATGGAGAGAGGAAGGGTGGCAAGACTATTATTACTTAGAGGGCACCAAGATAGTAGACGCCGCCGTCCTGTGGCGCGAGGGAAGTTATATACCTGGGACCTATATGTGCATAAGCTTTCAATTCAAAAAACATCTAAGTTTGGGCCGCGGCGGTCTTATTTTGTTAGATAACTACGCTGACTATGAAATTTTCAAGAAAATGTCCTATGATGGGCGAGATCCTGATATCCCATGGATGAATCAAGACATCCAAACCGTAGGATACCACTATTATATGACACCAGAGATCGCCGCTCTGGGGCTAAAAAAATTACCGGATGCTAAAAAGTCTACTCCTCGTCAATGGACGATTGCTGATTGGCCCGATTTGAGAAATATGGGAGTTTTTAAATGAAAAAGGCACTAATAACTGGAATTACTGGTCAAGATGGAAGTTATTTGGCGGAGCTTTTGCTGTCTATGGGATATGAGGTCCATGGTATCGTCCGCCGCCATTCGGTGGCCGAAAATCAAGACGCCAGGATTCATCATCTGCCCAGGAAAAATGTCTACACTTATTATGGTGATTTGTTGGATTATCCTTCGTTATGTCGGATAGTAAGCGAAGTAATGCCGGATGAGATATATAACTTGGCAGCAATGAGTCATGTGAGAATCAGCTTTGATATGCCATCCTTTACCATCCAGACAAATGCATTGGGAGTACTCAATATCCTGGAAGTGTATAGAACAATATGCCCCTCATCTCGATTTTATCAAGCCAGCTCTTCGGAGATGTTCGGCAATTCGGTAGATGAGGACGGAACGCAGAGGCTTACCACTCCCATGAACCCAGTTAGTCCTTATGGGTGCGCCAAGGTTTTGGGGTACAACCTAGCTCGCCATTACCGGCATGCGTATAACTTACATGCATGCAATGGTATTTTATTTAACCATGAAAGTCCTCGTCGCGGCTCTAATTTTGTAACTAACAAAGTAATAAAGCATGCGGTGGAAATTAAAAAAGGCATTCGAGATAACCTGGAGATGGGAAATCTAGATTCTCATAGGGACTGGGGCCATTCTAAAGATTATGTAAGGGCCATGCATGATATTATCAATCATGACAGCGCCGATGATTTTATTGTGGCGACTGGTGAAACACATTCGGTTAGAGATTTATGTGAAATAGTTTTTAGTAAGTTGGGAATGGACTATAGAGACTACGTGGTACAAAATGAAAAATATATGCGCCCGGAAGAATTGAAATACCTCAAGGGAGATGCATCGAAGATTAGAGAAATATTAGGATGGCGCCCTTCATATACTTTTGACACAATGTTGGATGAGATGATTAAGAAATGGTCGGAGGAGCTATGAAAAAGAGACTGTGTGTCTTGCAGGTAACCCCCGAAGCCCCGAGTCCTGAACATGTTGAATATTTTAGAGGACAGCCTGAGTGTGATTTTTATTTTGTTACTCACGATTCTTTTCATGCAGATGCATTAGATTTCTGCCCCGGCACCACTTGGGTAGATACTAGAAATATATTAGCGAAAAGCGTGCCAAAAATATATGATTATTACGCTTTTGTAGATTATGATTATATTTTACGTCCTCAACGAGAAAAGAAAGTTTTGGATCAGATTATTGAGGATTTAGAAATTTATAATCCCGCGGTCCTAACATATTATCCTGGGAATGGGCTCATAACTCCATTTGCCACGAATACTGAATATAGAGATAAATTTGATTACTCTATTATACCGTTTACTCATTGTGGACTGAAAATTGTTCACCACAGTCTAATGGACTGGTTTTTTCCAATGATAGATAATTGGGGCGGCGGTGTAGAGGCATGCCACTTATTCAATATTTTGGAAATACCTTTTTTGAAAAATGTCGTCTGTAGCCACACCATGCTTTATGATAATGGATATTCAAGCGACAACGCGCCACACAACCAAGATGGAGCTTGGAACAAATATTGTATGGATCAAATGTGGAACTGGATCGCTCCGTCCTTCAAAAAAAGATCCTCTATAGAATCTTTTGCCCCTACTCCCGCACAAAAGCGTGATTCTTTGCTAATAAAAGATATCTACGTAAATATTTTCCTTCAAGAAGGGATAACGCCTGGGAAAGGGACTTCAATTGAAAATTATTTAGATTATGAAAAAATATCTATTTACTTTGATTTATCTCATGAACAATTTGTGCGCCATCCAATCACTGATGTGGAACTATCTAAAGACAAATGCGATGAGATAATAGATTCGAGGATCCGAAAGGTAAAGTTCTCAGATCTAAGAGTAACGCAAAATCCATGGACTAAGGTTGTAAGCAATATAAATGATTCTCTTCCTGCGGATAGCAAAATTACTGCTTCGGAATGTGTAGGAAAGTTCCAGGCGCTTAGAGATAATAATTCTCTCTTTTATAAGTCTTGTGCCCTAGATGAAGATTTAGAAACATTTTTGAAAAATAAAAGAGTGGCTTTTGTAGGTCCCGCACCATATTTACAAGGCGCCGGCCTTGGAAGCGAAATAGATGCCTATGACGTGGTAGTTCGCATTCAACATGATATCTTATCTGCCGATGATTATGGTAGCAGATCAGACATCATTCAAAGTTGTCTAAATTCGAACTATGGGCCTCCCCTCATGTCTCACCTGGAAAGCACCCCCTCACATCATCGTCCTAAGTTTATTATTTGCAACGACACAGCAAGCGAGATCGGCTCAGATGGTAAGTGGAAATTTGTAGATGAAGTTTATGAAGAATTTTTACAAAATTTGGATATTCCGTTTGTTCATTTGAAAAATAATGACGGTACGTGGGATCGGTGGGCATTATACTGGGAAGTATTTGCCAAAGAACATGTAGAGAGATTTTCATCTGGGGCGTACACCATGTATTCAGCTAATTTTAATTCGGGATATGGGGCTTTGAATTATATTCTGAGATATTCTATAAAAGAATTGGCAGTTTTTGGTTTAGATTTTTATAAAACTGGCATCCCCCAAGCCGCCGAAGAAAAATATAATAGTGTGTATATAAAGGGATATGGTACCGATGGGCGGACTTTCGGTCCAGACAAGATTTTACATGACCAATTATCTCAAATAATGCATTGTAAAAATGTTTTGATGAAAGATCCGCGCTTTATATTAGACTCGCACGTATTGAAATTGCTGCAATCTCCAGAGATGGCGGAGAGATTGAAAAAGTTTGAGAGATTGCCTAATTTGAAGGATAACACGCGGTGAAGCCAGTGAGGTCTGCAAATAGGAGGATGTTTCCATGACGTGCGCTAATAAAAATACCGAGAGAATCGAATGTGATTTAGGCGATGTCTTGGCTAAAGATGGAGTTTCAAAATTAGAGACTGTAAAATATGAGAATTGCTCTACCATTAGTTTGGAGCAGCTTCGAAGAGATTTAGGACCAGGCTCATGGGCAGTACGAGTCGCATACAACGAACTGTTCGGAGGCGTAGTTATACAACAGCACCCCGGCGAAGGAAACCGTCGTCATTATCATCCCGATGCCGATGAAAATTGGGTTATTATGGATGGAGAGTGGGAGTGGTGGATAGAAGATCAAGGCACCAGAAGAGTGAGGAGGGGCGACATAGTGGTAGTTCCACAGGGAGTGCGTCACCAGATTACGTGTGTTGGAACGGGCCCTGCGGTGAGGTATGCGATAACACGCCCAGATGTTGCTCACGCTTATGACGATGAATGATATAAAATTTAAATTTACCGGAAAGACAGCTCTGGTCGTAGGTGGATCTCGGGGAATTGGCCGAGAGGTGGTGAGGCAATTTGTACTGGCCAACGCCACTACTTTTTATGCTTCTCGGCGCCCTGGAGATATCGCGTCCGCCACCCACCTGAAGTGTGATATTCGTGATTCTCAAGATATCAGCGAGATGTTTTCTAGGCTCTCTTCTGTTGATTATGTTATCAATGTTGCTGGGACTAACCTTTGCGAGCCAATTGAGATGATTGATGAAGACGAGTGGTCCCGCGTAATAGACACTAACTTGAAATCTTTTTTTCTTATATGTCAACATGCAATAAAGATGATGAAAAATAAAAATTATGGAAGAATTGTGAATGTGTCCTCCATCGCCGGCCGCCACAAGAGTATAGTTAGCGGAGTACATTACACTTCAAGTAAATATGGCATTGTGGGTCTCACTAAGCAATTGGCTCATGAAGTTTCTTCTTATAATATTCGGGTCAATTGTACGTGCCCAAGTCAAACACTAACTGAGATGCTGGAAGAATCGATGACAAAAGAGGAAATATCCTTATTAGAATCTAGAATACCAGTTAGAAGAATCTCTACAGTGACAGAACAGGCTCTTCCCATTTTATTTCTGTGTTCACATGCAGCAGATTATATCAATGGAGCCACACTTGATGTGAACGGGGGACAGTTATGAAGAATTCTGATCCCACTCTTACTGCCCTCATTGCCGTTCGCGCTGGCTCCAAGAGGGTACCAAGAAAAAATGTGCGCCCCTTTAGTTCTAGCACTATGTTGGAAATAAAAATTCAACAAGCTTTGAGGATTGATGAGATAGACGAGGTGGTAGTTACTTCTGACGACGACGAAATGCTGGCAGTCGCCAAATCGCTAGGGGCGACACCATCAAAGCGCGCAGAGTACTATACTACAGATACGGTGCCCATGTCTGACGTATACGTCCATCTTGCATCTTCGCTAAAATCTGATGACATTATTTGGATTCCTGTGACGAGTCCGCTGGTGAAGGATAAGACGATTCGAGAGTGCATCGAGATTTACCGAGATGGCGACAGATATGATTCGGTTGTAACTGCCCACATAGTGAAAGAATATTTGTGGATGAACGAAAGCCCCATAAATTATGATGCGCATGCCCACCCGCGGTCCCAAGATTTGCCAGATATATACGCTTTAAATTTTGCTGTAAATATATTACCTCGCCGGTTGATGATTGAAAAGGGAAACATTTTGGGGAATAAATTCTTTCCTTATATGTTGGATGAGGTCGAATCAATAGATGTGGACACGGAGCATGATTTTATGTTAGCTGAAATTCTCTATAATCGACAAATGAAAAAGGAAATAAAATGAAAAATATGAAGATTTTTATTGTCACTTATAGGCGCACAGACGTTTTGAATAAAACATTAGATATTTTATTTAATAAAACTGATTTTCCGTCGATCATCGACACAGAAGTTAATATAATCAACAACCATTCAGAATTTCATCTCGATGAAGAGTTCAGGGACAATGTAAACGTTATACATAACAACACACGGCCGGATTGGGATACTGGAAATCTTGCCCGGAATTGGAATGAAGCTCTTTTGCATGGATTTAGAGACTTGCAGCACCCGGATTCTAAGATAGTAGTAACGATGCAGAATGATATTATGTTGGATCCTGCATGGGCGACTAATTTGCTCAAGATGCATCAAAAATATAATTTTGTCACTGGCCAGCTAGGAGATAACATTATTAGTTACTTGCCAGAAGCTGTTCGAAAGATAGGAATGTGGGACGAGAGGTTTCTGACCCCGGCTAACAAAGAGGCGGATTATTATATAAGAGCGCTTATTTTCAACAAAGAAAAGTCTTTAATAAACGACAAAATTCATGGTAGACTGTTGAATGCAGCAGATGCGCTCCCCTTAGACACTTCTCAGTATCAAGGCGGGGAAAGTTCCTGGCGTGAGATCAAGACTAATGAAGATTCTAAAGAGGGGTGGTATCATACTTCGCAAGTTTTTTATTGGAAATGGAAAGATACGTGGACAAGCCAGCCGCAGTATTATGGATGGCTAACGCAATGGAGTAAAGATTTTGTGGATACCCCGCCGTCTCCACCCAAAGTTCCTAATTTTGTTCAATATTCTTATTTTGAAAAGGATGTGGAGCTAAGCGGAAAGAATTATATAGGCCATCGGCCAGGGGATTTGTGGCTAGATGCAGGAAAGGAAGGCGATATAGATATTCATCCTTTCAAGAAAGAGGAGAGGTTTAGAAAGTGATTAAATTAATTATTTTTGATTTAGATGGAGTTTTGGTTGACGCTCGTGAGTTGCACTACGAAGCGCTCAATGAAGCGCTGCGAGAGGTCGATGAGAAATATATTATAGATAGGCCATCTCACCTTTCGACTTATGATGGATTATCCACCACTAAAAAGCTAAACATGCTTACAGACAACAGGGGACTGCCCTCACATTTTCATGATAAGATTTGGAGATTGAAGCAAGAAAAGACTCGCGCGATTATTGATAATTTCAGGACAGATAATAGAATTGTGCAAATTTTGCTCCGGCTCAAAGATGAGGGATATACAATAGCCTGCGCTACAAACTCTATCAGAGAGACGGCGAAATTACAGCTTATACGTCGAGGATTTTTTGAGCATATCGATTTTCTCTACTCAAACCAGGATGTGATTAACCCTAAGCCCAATACCGAAATGTATCTTCATTGCATGATTAAGGCGGGGGCAAACCCCGATGAGACTATTATTGTGGAGGATTCTCATATTGGACGTAAGGCCGCCCTCAGTAGTGGGGCGCATTTGTGTGCAGTAAAGGATAGCAGCGATGTGACTTATGATAAAATTGAGAAGATCATCAAGAAGGTAAGTGATAGATCACAAATAAGACCCAAGTGGCAAGGAGGAGAGATGAACGTACTAATACCCATGGCAGGCGCCGGTTCACGTTTCCAAGAGGCAGGTTATACTTTTCCCAAACCTCTTATTGAAGTTAATGGAAAACCTATGATTCAACTGGTGGTAGAGAATTTAAATATTGATGCGCGCCACATTTTCGTGGCACAGTCAGAACACTACGAGAAGTATAGTCTTAATCATCTTTTACCATTAATTTCCCCAGGATGCGAGATTGTTCAAGTAGATGGAGTAACGGAGGGAGCGGCATGCACCACCCTACTCGCAAAGGACCTTATCAATAATGATGAACCCTTGGTGTTTGCTAATTCGGATCAGTTTTTGGAGTGGGATAGTAATGAATTTATGTATTCGATGATCGCGGATGAGATAGATGCTGGGATGCTTACCTTTACCGCTACTCATCCCAAGTGGAGTTTTGCGAAATTAGACGAGGAAGGTTTTGTATCCGAAGTTGCCGAGAAGAAACCTATTAGCGATATTGCCACGGCCGGCATTTATTATTGGAGAAAGGGTTCTGATTATGTAAAGTACGCCGAGAAAATGATCGAAAAGAACATTAGGTTTAATAATGAATTTTATGTGTGTCCTGTATTTAACGAGGCGATTGAAGATGGAAAGAAAGTGAAGGTGTTTCATTTCGATGGAATGTGGGGAATCGGCACTCCCGAAGATCTTAAAAGATACCAGCAGAAATTTGGAGAGTGAAGTGAAGTTAAAAGAATTAGAAATTGTCGACACGGCACAATCCCTTTACGATGCTTTTAATGGGTTCATAT
>Ga0080013_1002456_pt1 | contig 21776 bp, 16 predicted proteins | sample ETNvirenome_6_85_FD_69236 | JGI IMG/M metagenome (GOLD analysis project Ga0080013, IMG submission 69236) | Marine viral communities from the Pacific Ocean - ETNP_6_85 (SPADES assembly) (version 2) | ecosystem: Environmental > Aquatic > Marine > Oceanic | place: Pacific Ocean | collected 2013-06-19 | reverse complement strand
AACCTTATTGGGGATAGCTAATGGAGTACATTGCTCCATGATTTCGGCTACTTTATCCGCTTGCTGTTGAGTTTCAATCGAAATATCAAGTTCATCATGCACCTGGATATGCGGCAGTATCCCCTCCTTATACAAAGCGACCATAGCCATCTTTGTTTGGTCGGCGGCGCTTCCTTGAATCAATCTATTTAATGCTTTATATGTGAATGCACGTTTCAATCCCATATGCTTGCCGTATTCTTTCATAGCTTGGTCAAAAGGCATCGGTTTATGATAACCCTTGGTGTCGGGTTCCCACATGGTGAATCTGCAACGACGTCCCCCGATAGTCTTAATAAACCCCACTTCCGAGGCCCTCTGTGCGCAGTAATTAGCAAGTTGACGAACAAAAGGCACCTGACTATGGTATCTATTGAAAAGGGCATCACTTTCTTCCCAAGATAGCCCCAACTGCTCAGATAATTTTCTTTTCCCCATACCGTAGAACAATCCAAGGTTTATTAGCTTGGCGTGTGTGCGCGGAATATTAGCCATGTCCGCAACTACTTGATGAAAATCAGCTTCGTCGTTATTATAGGAATTAACAACAGGTTCAGCTGACGTATATTTCAGTTTCGACGCATAATGAACCACCAAACGGGGTTCTTGTTGACTGTAGTCAAACGCACCCCAAACACAATCTTCTTCAGGTATGAATAATGACCGAATTAATGGCCCAATTTCCTTATTGCGCGCCGGAACCTGCTGTAAATTCGGGTTACTGTAGCTCATTCGACCGGTTAACGTCCCCCCACGTTCCGATCTTAGCTGGTGCACCTCTGCGTGTATACGGCCCTTGGTCTGATGTTCCAATAAAGTGTCAATAAAAGTCGTATGGGCCTTGTTTATCTCACGTGCTTCCAAAATCATACGCGCAAGCGGATGCTCATTTTCCCATAGACTAGCTTTATCAAATTTAGGCTGGTTAGATTTTGGTGTTCGTTCATAAGGCAGACCAGCAGCATCAAATGCTTTGGCTACACTCGCAGCGGCCCATAGTTCTACAACCACGCCGTAGTCTTTTTCAATTTGTTTGATGATTTTTGCTTCGCGCTGACTTAAATCACGCTTGAGTTTTTCTGCTTTATCTAAATCAACACGCACACCCTTTTCCCGCATGTCGATTAAACAAGGAAGCACACCCATTTCAAGATCAAAAATTTCTGTAAGGTTATCTTGCGCCAGTAGATTTTTAAAATGGTTCCATAAACGCAAGGTTAATCGTGCATCTTGTTCGGCATAAGGGCCGACATATTGGGGCGGTAGACGCCACATATCGGATTTGGAATTAACCCCCCATTCTTTTGCAGCTTCCTCTAGCAACGCTTCGTCCTTACGCTCCTGTAGGTAGGTTTTTCCAAGAGCATTAAGCGCGTAGCTCATACGATTTTCATCTATCAAAGGGGCCGCGATCATTGTGTCAATAATAAGGCCATTAATTTCACGTATGCCGCTGGCTCGCAGCCAACCGATATCATACTGAGCATTATGGAATATTTTATCTGACGGGGCCTGCATCTGCTTTTTCAGCCAACGCCATACGACGGCTTCGTCTAAATTGCCGCCTGTTTCGTGCCTAATGGGGAAATAATAAGCGTTTTCATCAGCAGCAACCGCTATACCGATTACATGCCCGTCTTTACGGGGCCATCCGCTGCCACGCTCCCTTAAATGGGGGTCATAAGTTTCAAGATCGACGGCTATTTGTTTGAATTGTGATAGGTCTGGAAATTCTGAGGGCGGTACCCATTCACTCTTCGGTTGGAACAATGGTAGTTGCATCTGGGTCTTCTTTCTCATATATATAATCAGGCACTATGGATCCTAACCGTACCATTTCTGCTTCAACCAGTAAAAGGTATCTACGTAGGTCGCGTATATCGTCAATTACACCTGTTTTCTCAGGATGCTTTTCAATAGTGCTAAATACATTATAGGCGTATTTTAATGTGAGATTTTCAATACGGTCCCATTTACGAGCCAACATCATAAAAGCGCCTACTCCTCCGCGCTTTTTCCAACTATCGGCATAGGCTTTTTCGGCTTCGCATAAGGAAATATGGTCATTAAGGCACAGGTCATGCACAATTTCTAAAATATTACGCATTTGGCTTTCTCCTTTCTAACCATTCCAAACAAGCATGTCGCCAATCTTCTATAAGCATGTCTGCCTTAACGGTATCAAACGCAGCTTGCCATTCGCCGTTTTTCCAATGGTCCCACGTTTTTATCATAGGCCCAATTAATTCTGTGAAAAATGGCGCATTGAGAAATGAAGAATCATTAGTATCCATATCACGTGGTATTCTAAATCTTGTATTGGAAAAATTGTCATAAAGTTCCGGACTATGGCACGGTAACCCTTCCTCTGGTATGCGGTATGCGTCAAACACGTTTTTATAGGCGTGGAAACTATCGCTTATTTGAACATACGGCCCCATCGCAACGCCAAGGCTGTCAGCAATGTATTGTTGCAACATACTGAAATGCACGGCATTGGCTCCGTACGCCCCCCAGATAATATCATTGCTGCGACAGCATACCGTCATATGCAACTCAGGGAAATAATGTATATACTTGGGTGAGTGCCCCAATTCATCGCGCAATTTGAAATACACATGCGTATTGCAGGGAATGTCAACCTTATTGACGTTTAAGTCGTATGCGGCATCCCACATCTGTAAAACACAGCGTCGGTCGATAGGGTCTTTTTTCAAACGGCGAATAATTATATTTATTTGATCAAGCAGCCTGTAGTCCTGTGAGAAATGGTTACGCCATCGGTAACCATAGGCCCCGTGAAATACTTCGCCATCGTCGCTGTATTCATCCATACGCTTGTTGTACCGAACCATGGATTGCACATCCCTTTGGCCGCGCAACATCCACAGGCTTTCCATTAAATGAAAAAACGGGTTGGCATCACGCACAGGGTTGAATAACACCCGTTCCCAAGGCTTTTCGTAAACGGTCGCCACGCAGGTGGGATATTCTAACACATCCCCGGCACGTGATCGTCGCGGTGTGCCTTCTTCATACAAAAGCTTCATGCCGCTTACAAAGGCGTCGTTTACATTTCGAGCATGTATGGTGTGCATGTTTCCTCCAATTAGGCACCCTACCCCTACTGTACTTGTTTCTTGCCCCCTCAGGGGCCTTACAGGGCCTCCCAAGGGCGTTTAATTACCTTAGTATAAGGCCCCAAAGCCAAAGCACGAGCAACGGCTTTTTTATCGTTCTCAGTTACAGAGGGCCATGTTTTTTGTCCTTTATGGTCTGGCAACAATCCAGGTCGATACGTTAAAGCATCACACCCAGCACACGGACCAAATTCCCTATCGCCCTCATACAGCATTGCTCGCATAGCGTTGAATTCTTCTGACTGCCAAATCGTATCTAAGTCAGTATCAAAAGCATTGCCTATCCGGTAGTAACCGCGCCAATCATTACAACATCCCGCAACACTGCCATCCCAACGTATGCTCATTTCTCTAAAAGGTTTACCGCATCGTTTACCCTTGGCGACAGGACTAGGTGGAAAAGCCGATCCGCAATGGTTATTCAAACTGGCGTGATTGCCCGACGTTGCGCTTGATATATCATCTACTACAACAATATCATGTTCAGTTGATTTACGCCGCTTATGTGGATTAGCAGACTTAACCAAAGGGTAATCATAAATAGGGTATGGTCCCTTGTAGAGAAGCTTTACCTTTGGAACAATATTCACAGCTTCATAGTTGTCTAAAAGCAACACATTCAAACCTGCTTGCATCAGCGTGTTGATTTTTTCAGTGGTATCGCCACCCAGCAATCCACCCCCGTTACTGGTCATCATCAAATGGGTCGTGGGCAAATAATCACGCAACACACGCACTATTTCCACATGGTCGGGGTTCATGGTTGGCTCACCATGCATGGCCATTTCTATACGGGGGTTCCATTTGCGGCCTTCTGTGTGGGTCTCCCGTAAACTTGTGGCGAACCATGCAGCGTTTTCAACAGTCATGAATTTATAGGGCCTACTATTCTTTCCTGTTGTACTGCTCGGCCCATGCGCCCCATTGTCACGTATGCCTTGAATACCGCAAAATGCGCAAGCTAGATTGCAGCCCTCGGTTAATTCAAACTGAATGCAAAACGGCGGCTCCTGCATTAATTGGTCACCTCCAAAAAGTTTTCCCATGCCCTTGTGGTTTGCTTATCCAACTCAATTAAATAATCTTGACCAAAAAGCCGACGTTGCTCATAAACGATTTGCTTGTACGTTGGTAAGGCTTCCAACACATCTTCAGCGCAATCCACTACAGGAAACAAATAATCACCTTCCTCGGGAAAAGCTGTCCGCATAGTATTTCGCGTACTTTCATCAAAAAACATAGCTACCCCTGCCGATAAGCATTCATAAAAACGATTGGCAGGTGAGTTGTAATGTGTGTGGATATGTTCGTCTTCAATATAAACGGTAGCCGCAAACTTAGATAAATCCCGCATAGACTTCCAGCTACCGTGTCTGGTCATATTTGGCGCGAGTGCTTTGAACTTTTCGATCGCCTTCCCATTGGTAGAAATGTGCACGGGATAAGGCGCATTTTCAAAATACTTCTTAAAATAAAACTCCCTATCCTTTCTATAAGAACCGTAATACATCAATCCCTGTATTTTATCCTTAAAGTGGATTTCTTCTAAAGGTATAGGGTGCCATGTTAAAAGGTTCCAATTAACATAAGCATTTCCCGGACCAGTGGCATTTTCAGGAATATTACTCCATATGAAAGGAGGAGAACTATCAAAAGGCTGCTTAAAAGACCAACCACGTTCATCGCGCAATACTTTCTGCACCTGACTAATAGGCTGCACCGTATAGTCATTTTGAACATAAATTAAATTCTTACACCTACGAATTTGATCAGCCAGTTCTAGCCGTAATTCTGCCTCTGCAAATGCGCCCATACTGTTGACGTATAAGATTGTGTCATAAGTGTGGCGTAAAAAAGGCCGACCCTTTTGTATACCGTCAACTAAATCTGCATTCAGATGATTAGCAAGATACTGCGCAACTCGCGCACTAGCTATGCTCGTCTTTGGACTGCAATAAGTCAGGTGTACTACGCAAATGTTCCTCATTCATTTTCTCCTTTCTACGGGCACGGTACCGCGCCCACTTAGAACGTTCTTGTCCCGGCGGCTGATAAATACTGCGTGGTTTACCTTCACCATTTTTCACACGCTCATATTTATCAAACTCACATAAACTATGTTCTATTTCCCGCATTTCTAACGTGGGTACATAGGAATGTTTTAAGGCATTCACCTTTAACAACAATTTCTTCATTTCTTCGTTCCAGCCATGCTTGCTGGAGGCAAACTTCAAGGGTCTACCAAAAACTCTATTCAAGCCACGCTTGGCCCCAGGACCGGCATTGGCCCATGTGTTGATGTCTGTTGCATCTCGAAGAACAGGGGTATGGCGTAAATCACTTACAAGCTCATAGGCCATAAATCCACCACCACCCCAACCCTGAAGCTTGCCCAAATTTTGATGCATCTGTTGCAAGCTACCTCTACTGGCAATATCAGATAAGAGTTGCCTATAGTCCCAAATAGCAAACAAAAACTCATCCACTACTATGTTTTCCTTTGGGTCTTTTTTGCCTTGATTCGTTATAATGTACGCCCCCGTGAAGACCTTTTGCTTGTTGTCTAAACGTTCACGGGCGATACGTTTAAGGTGTCTAGGGTTATAGATATCTTGCCAGCCTCCAATAGCCTCACACATTTCCATGGTGCCGAACATACGAAACACGGCACAGTTATAGATCATTAAGGGGTATGATTGGTGCGCGTTTGGATTGGTTAGGTTTTCTCGCATCCAAACTGTAGTTTTATCAAGCTCGCGAAATACATTCGTAAATTTGTATTTTTGAAGGATTTTATCCTCTGTCCACGGCCATGGCAAACCTTCCTTTTTCCTGCAATAAATAGCATGGCGCTGATTTATCCAGTAAAGGAAGTTGTAAAACGGCTGTGTTTCCATAAACACGTTCTCCTTTCTTATATCTTAGAATCTTAAGAGGAAACGTCCTATCCCACCATTGGACGCCCCCAGCACGTGGAAGGAAATGTGGGACGTGAACCGAATTAGCTGCTTGCTTTAGAAGCTTTATGGACTTTAATGTACCCAGCTTTTTCTGCAAGTTGTAAGTCTTTCGCACTTCCAGGAAGACCAGCATCCCTGATGGCTGCAACAAACTCAGCCACGGTAATACCTTTCTGCATATAAGACCAAATCTTATATTTTTTGGTTCCTGGGCGAATTGGGATCTTATTTTTAATAATTTCAATTAGATCCTCACGGCCATATAGTCTAGACCGCTTAGTTCCGGTTTTTGATGACTTAACCGTTACCTCTTCTCGTACTTCATCTAAATCTGTTATAGTAGACATTGCACCCTTCCTATAAGGTTTTGCCTTGGTTGTGATAATATCCCAAACAACTTTAGCTAAATCCTTTTTGTAAATTGTTTGGGAAGGTTTGTACCTTACCACTTCAGGTAAGGAGAGCAAGCAGTGAATTCCAATAAGCTCATCCTCCTCATAGTATTTCAGCATGTCTTCAACATCACGTAGAACCGGGGTGAATTTATTTATAAAGCCAGACTCTTTTGCTTCTCCCACAGTTTTAAATCTCATGGCGTACGAAGCATCCTTATGGTAATCATCAACTACAGCAAAGCAAATCATTACTGTCTCCTTTCTAAAAAGATAAGGGGTAACGAACCCGCTACCCCTTATACTATAGTGACGCTACCAAGTAAAGAACTTATGCAGCCTGCGCCATTTCTGTGGCAAGGGTCAAAGCATTACGCTTGTTGGTCGCCTTGCGGCCAAACCAAGCATCATGCAAAGCGTGTTGTCCCGTGCCTTGGTGGTCCATAGCGTAGGTTACAGCATTGACGGCACCCCAGTATGTTCCCTTGGCTGACTTTAGGTCAGCTCCAGGGCTGTTTTCAAACGCATCATACACTTTCTGCGCTTGCGTACCGTTTCTGAACTGGTCACGTAAGGGGACCGCATTACCTTCAAACCCCTTGGCTTGCTCATCCTGCAGCAAATCTTGCGCAAACAGTTGAGCAACAAACCGCTCAAATTGCTCGGGCTTAATTTGCGTAGAAGCCAAAAATTCAGTTTGCTGTTGGAACCCTTCAAGCTGTTCTGTAGCCAAGCCCAACGCTTTTTCAGCTTCCTTAAATATGGATGTGGTTAACTGCACACGATGCGCCAACCTGAACATACCGCCCAAAGCAGTCGCGCTTTGCAACGCCATACTCAAGGTATTCCAGCACACTACTCGTACCGGGGTATTTAGAATTTTAAACGCCTTCCCAGGTTTGTGGCTATTAGAAACAAGGCAATAACCCCGTACCTCATCGCCACCAGGAAGGGTAAACCCATCAGAATATTTGGCTAACGCCCAAATATCCCTACCGTCACGAAGGCTACCTGCTGTTTCCATTTGCATTTGCCCCGCTTCACAGAACTTTTTGTAAAATCCCATAATTTCTGTGTTTTGGAACGGGTGCCAACCTTCTGGGCTACATACGCCTAAAATAGCGTTGGTATCATCCCGAACAATGTGATTGTGGTTGGGGTCGTTCATAAGACCCACATCCTCACTGTACTCGGGTTCTACAATGGTATACGAGGGCCGCTTACTCACGGTCCACGTAATTTGTGCGGCTTCAGCCATTTCATCAGGGGTAAGGTCATCCGATACGGCATGTCCTTCTTTATGCCACGGCACCCCGCCTGATTCGGCGTAAGCCATCGAGTCTACATATGCTGGCATTTGCTATCCTTTCTAATACAGTTGCCATGTATATATAGTAGCGGCGTTTGCAACGATAACAACCGCTATTTTATCTATTGTTTCACATAGGAAAATAGTATTGCGTCTGCGGCATAATGATATGCAAGCACTCTCTGGCACGGGTAGCTCCTACATAAAATGTTCGTAGTTCGTCGCTTTCATATTCTCGCATCTGCACCCACGCCTTGCGTGAAAGATCGGTCAAAAGCACCACGTTTTGGGATTCCTTTCCTTTGGCCGCATGGATGGTTGATAAACGAACACGAGGCTCTTCGGTAAGCTTTTCCCCACGACGCAATAGTGCAATCATATACTCACGCTCATGTATGGAAATATTATCAAATGCTTCATGCCAGATATTTGAGGTTTGCAGCCCATGGCTTTGTTGGAGCTGGTCAAGGGTAAACATTTCATATTCAGTTACGTCCCTTAATCCTCTTTCTTTCTTAGCAACGTTGCCGCCAGCTTTGAGGAATTGATATATTTTACGAACTGCGGCTGATGATACAGCGCCCCCCTTGCGCAGTTTTTCCCAATCCTGGATACTGGTGACGAGCGACTTACGAACACTCGGTATGTTATTTTTTGAATAAAACCATCCCTCGCGCCTGCATTGTGTTTCTATAGGTTGAAGCATGTAGTGGGTACGGGCTAACACGAGCCACTTGCCAGCCGTCATATTGATGTAGTCGAACTTAGTATGGTACTCTAATTCTCCGTCTTCGTCCCGTGGAAACCATTCCTTTTCATACCTATGGTCAATGCGCCGTACAATGGATTTGGCGAAACGAGCTATGTTCTTAGGTAACCTAAACGATTTGTCTAGAACTATTGTTTCCCCTGTCAAATTTAAAAATTGCTCGACATCTGCTCCAGCCCATTTGAAAATAGCTTGGTCATCATCACCCGCTATGACGCAGTTTTTAGAAACCTCCTCTAATAAATATACCATTTGCCATTGTAGACGATTAAGGTCTTGGGCCTCATCAATAAAAATTGTTTCCAAAAATGGAACGGGTTTTTGCAAAAGAAATAACGACAGCATATCGGTATAATCAACAATTTCCCGGCGCTGCTTGTATAGTTTCAATGCACGATCTACACGCTCCACCTCTAACCAGGAAATGTCCAAAATATCTTCATGCCATTGCTGCTCTACAGAAACATCCCGTATGCGAGCTTTATTTATAAGGGCTAGAATTTCGTCGCCGCGCTCATTGCCGTAAAATATACCAGTGTCTCGATCCAAGCCCCCCGAAATACGTAAGCCAAGCCAGTCCCCAAATTCCTGGTAGTGTTCGTCTCCCATCACCTGTGTGCTTTTCAACCCAAGTTGACGAAAGGCCAATGAATGTAATGTTCTGAAAAACGGTAAGTCTTTACGGCTAAGTTGAAATTTCTCACATGCGCGGGTTATTGATTCTTCATTAGCCGCGCGAGTAAAGGCAAAATAACCAATGTAGCGAGGCGGCGTTCCTGTTTCTAAGGCGTTATCGACAAGTTCTAATAGCTTGCTTGTTTTCCCTGTGCCAGGAGGGCCGAGATAAATATTCCTCACATTACGTCCTCCTTGTCTTGCTTTAATTCAGGCAACGTGTACGGCGTTTTTTCAATTAAAAATTCAGCAACGTGGTAGACATTCACACCCTTGCCTTTTAAATTGAAGAATTTATGCTCCCCACCTATGTCTGATAGTTTTGACGCCATCTGTGTGTGGTTGTACTGCTTAAAATTATGCCGCGAACAGTAATCCAATAAATCCTTTAATCTGAAATAAGTACGGGCTTCGCTAGTCCACGGCTTACCCAGCATTAATTCATCTCGCGTTTGCGCCTGTGCGCGATCAGTGCAAAAGGCTTCTAACAAGTTAAGAAACTGCCCTTGTATGGACACTTCCTGGGGTACGTCAATTATCTCAACTTTATCTAATAATTTCTGCACCAATGCCTGCCACCCACGTTCGCCCATCTTAGGCGGCATCATATTTAAGGCTTCCATACAGGCCCGTTGGAACTTGGTTTGGTTCTGCAAATCATCGGTTTGTAAAACTAACCTATTGGCTCCAACAGTTAAAAACCACAAAGGTGGATCGCTGTTAAATTTTGATAGATTGGAAAAACTGGGGGTATAGTCTGCCGGACCTATACCAAACCGCCTAGACTTACACGTTGTTGCATCACAATAGCTGATGATGGGTTGGTCCTTGCAGCGGTACCCGTAATCCTTTTTATGTAGTTGCTTTATGACCGCAACTACCTCCGACGACGGCAGCGGCGGATCCATGTATCGACGGTTACAGTCCTCTATTTCAACTTCCCATGTATCTTGAAACGCCTTACGTAGATAAACCCCAATATTGAACAGCCCGTTGTTGCGTGTTCCCTTTGGAAAACCCTGTTCGCAAAGATATTGCAAACACGGAGGCGCTTCTTCCAATACGTCCTTTACGACAACCTCTAGGTCTTCAAGCTCAACTTCTGTTAAGCGGTTCTCATCTACTAAATTAAGGAATTCATCTAGTGTTGCTGAGGTGCCGTCAGGTTTAAGGGCGTATCGCGTTGACGCCTCAGCTGAACAATACGGCAAATTTAAGGCATTACCAATGTCGCCTCGTTCAAGAAGCAGCTTTTCCTGCTTTGGAAACACCTCTCCTTGGGAATATCCCAAGGCTGCTGCAAGCTCAAACAATTTACGCCGCATTAACGACGCATCAACAGGCTCGTCCGTAAATAAGAAAAGATGGGCACCCCCGCTTTTAGAACGACTAACAATGAATGGTAGCTTATATTCACATAGACGTTTCTGTATGGCGGGTAAGTCAATAGGGTATTCGTCAACATCAATACAACCCCACGAACAAGTGCCGTCTTCACGTATAGGCACAATGCCAATGCCTGCCGAACCTTCTGATAGGTGCTCTGCAAACACTTGGCGCGTCGGAGTTTCACGAACTATACTGTAGCGACTATCAACCTTCCCACCGTTTTTTGAACCAGTAGTATTATCTTGTCGCCGCAAGTACGCTATTTCTAATCCTGCAAAAGCATTTGCAAACCGTTCAATATTAAACACATCCGCTTCTTTCTATAAGATGTTAGAACGGCACCTCGTCATCATGTGGTTCAGTGGCATCCACCTCGCCTTGCTTGACGGCTAAGGCAAATTCATAGGCTGCCTTAAAGATTTCTGAATCTTGTTGGACACCTGTCATTGTTTCGTAGTTTATATCAAGTGCGGTACCACGATTAACGACCCAACTATACCAGTTCCCTTTATTGTTTTGCTCCAGCGTAGAAGTGAGCTTGTAAATATGTGAGAACATAACAGGGGCGCGGCTTTCCCGTATCATGGACATCCAACTACGCGCACGTTTCAACTGTGTGCTTTTCATGGAAACCATCGCAGGGGTCCATTCAGACATATCATCACTTAGCAGTATCACGTACCATTGCGCCGTGTTTTCAATATAATTGCCGTTAGCCAATACGTCCTTATTGTCTTGGCTACGGCTGGTTTGCGCTAGGATATTGCTGGTAGACGAATGCCGCGCTATGGGGGCACCTTGACTGGCTTCACGGGGTGCCCATTCAATGTATTCTCGCCTGAACGTACAAGGCACAACATTCACCCCCGAGCTACCAGCGTACACCTGCTTGGTAACCGAGTTTAAAATGCCCCCAGCTTCGGCACCATCAATATAATCAGCGGTGCCTTTTTCTGTTTCAGGGCTCATTTTCTGCAACAGCTTCAAAAACGGCGTTGCGGTATCGTCCACGCCAACATTTTCAAAACCAGTGGTTACCAAGTCCTGTAGTTGTGGAAGCGTTATCGCACCAGCTTCCTCCGCCTTTTGAACGGCTTGTGCTTCTTTAGCCATAAGTTAGTCTCCCTTATATGAGGTGATTTTTGCAATACGCCCCTCGTAAACGCCAAACGTTTCTAAAGGCATTTGAACACCCTTGTTGCGCATTTCGCGTACAAAGGCCCGTAACGTTCCATTGTGTACGGTTTCTTTACGCTGTACGTCGTGACCACCAGCCACAGCATCGCTATAAAAGGCTCCGGCTACGTTATCTTCATTTTTGTTAAATGACACAACCACCTGATTTTTAATTATGTCTTCGTGGTTGTTATCCCGCAACCAAGTGAAAGCCTGTGGTTGGTTGTCTTTTGAAATATGCACATGCAAATCATCACGTACCGAAACATCAACACCATTAGCCGTGGTTATTGACTGCATACCCATTTCGTCCATAGCATCGGGTACAAGTTCGGTTGCGTATTTACGCTGAATTGCTTTGATGTTTTTCAGCACTTCAGTTGCCTTATCTACCAATCCACTTAGCTGTACCAACTGTTCGCACAACTGGCGTAGTTCCTGTGAGTCTTCGGTAGATAAGTTATTAAAAGCTTCAATGACCTCTGCCAAAGAAGCTTTTTCCACTTCAAGGTCTGACACTACTCTTCTCCTTTCTCATGTAAATCCCATCTAATTGGGTAATACTGCTTTTCTTGGCGATCCCATTTCAAAAATTGAACACGGCCACGGTTGTAGTCTCCTGCAACCATTGTAGCCATGCCAATAGCGGCAGGGTCGCCTATTAAAAGCAGGAAGTCTTCATCGCTATAGTCACGCAGCTTACGCTTTAAACGCTGTAGCGTAGGTGACGCGCTGAAGGTGACTTGGCCCCTCGGAAGCAAGTATACAATATCGCCATATTCACGAGCAGGAAGAATGTTTTGGCCGGGGGCTTCTTCTTGTACTGCATACACGGTCATGCGTTCACCTTTCTTCTTTCTACTGTGTTTTTTACGCTATACCCATGTACCCTATTGGCCCAGTGGAAACAAGCCTAAAGTTATCTAGGTAGAAAAACATAAGTAAACTGCGGAAAACGCGCGCGCGTCGTTTAAGAGGTTGCGCTACCGTTTAAACTTCTAATAGCCTTCTAATAGGGGTTAACCCCTTCTAACAACTATGTTATTTCCAAAACCTATTAGAATATTGGCCTATTAGCACACTTTGATGGAACACACTATACTTCGAACTGTTCGAACTAACTATAGGGCCTTGTTCGTTACTTTTATATAGGGTAAAATATAGGTAGAAAGGAGACAAGTATGAAAGAACTAATTTACCCGTTCAAAACAAAGCCGTATGATCACCAACGTACAGCTTTGAATAAGTCGTGGGATCGCAAGGAATACGCCTTGTTCATGGAAATGGGCACAGGTAAATCCAAAGTATTGATCGATAACATAGCTGTTCTATATGACCGTGGCTACATCAACGCCGCTTTAATTATTGCACCGAAGGGTGTTTATCGTAATTGGGTGGCAAATGAACTTCCCGCACACTTGCCAAATCACATACTATCTAACATTGTAACGTGGAACCCTACTGCAACCAAAACTCAGCAAAATCTTTTGGATTCGTTATTTGAATACCCAAACGAAGACCTTAAAATCCTCGTAATGAACGTTGAGGCACTAAGCACACGGAAAGGCACAGCGTTTGCGGGGAAGTTTTTAAACGCCCATAAAACCCTCATGACCATTGATGAAAGCACAACCATCAAGAACCCAAAGGCCAAACGAACCAAAAATATCCTAAAGCTTAGTTCGTTAGCGCCGTATAAGCGAATATTAACGGGGTCGCCGGTTACTAAGTCGCCTCTTGACCTATACGCACAGTGCGAATTCCTTGACCCTGTGTACCTAGGGTATTCGTCATACTTCTCATTCCGCTCACGGTACGCCATCATACAGCAACGGTCAGTTGCCACGCATTCATTTCAACAAGTGGTGGGGTACCAAAATCTTGAAGAACTAAATAAGACCTTGAATAAATTCAGCTATAGGGTTCTGAAAGAGCATTGCCTAGACCTACCTGAAAAAGTTTACATGCGTCGCACAGTGCAATTAACCAAGGAACAGAAGGCCGTATACGCTGATCTCAAAAAGTGGGCCATAGCAACCTTAGAGGACGGCGACATAACAACCACAAATGTCGTCACGCAACTGTTGCGGCTACAGCAGGTGACTTGCGGCTACGCCAAATTTGATGACGGCACATTTCAAGAGTTGCCCAACAACCGCATAAATGAACTGTTGGCTATCTTAGAAGAAACAAGAGGAAAGGTTATTATCTGGGCCAATTACATTTATGATATAAAGCAAATCAGCGCGGCGTTGACCAAGGAATATGGCCGCGATAGTTATGGCACGTATTTTGGCGAAACATCAGATGATGATAGGCAGCGTCTTGTGGCTAATTTTCAAGACCCAAACCACCCCTGCCGCTTTTTCATCGGGCAGGTCCGTACAGGAGGCTATGGCCTTACGCTCACACAGGCGGCTACCGTAGTGTACTATTCCAACACATATGACCTTGAGGTCCGTATGCAGTCCGAGGATCGGGCACACCGCATAGGTCAGGTGAATAGGGTAACCTACATCGATATTCTGGCTGAGGGGACCGTTGACGAAAAGATCGTCAAAGCACTAAGGAAGAAAATTAATCTAGCCACAGCCGTCATGGGCGAAGCATGGCGCGAATGGTTGGTTTAACTCTGGCGCACAATATCAGATAGTTCAAGGGCGCGATTACCCACCTGATCCGCCCAGTTGCTATCAAGCATTTCATCTGCTGCACGGTTGTATTCCCCACGCTCAAGGGCATCCAGCATATTGCGAAATTTACGCAAGGTATATAACCCCATGTTGAAATGCATGTTGACAAGCACCCCCTGGACTTGTTTGGGTAGTTCCCCAAACCAGGAAAAGGTATTTTGTAGTTCGTCCATAGACAACGAAATATCATTCTGCAGCAAGTAATCTATTTCATCGTCGCTCAAACCACGACCACTGTTCTCATCAATATTGCGGCCTGCACCAATGGTCCAGTAACCTGCGGGACATCTATAGGCGTACTGACGCACACCTTCGTGGCGCTTTAGGGTTTCGGTTATTTCTTTAAGAAAACTCTGCGACGATACCGTTGTCATTTATTTTTTTCCTGAAGCAAAAGCTGAACCGGTTAATATAGCGCCAAACGCTAAGTGAAATAAGCCTCCGCCCATTAGCGTGAACGGACTATGTTGTCCTGTAAGTTTCTTCATCAATTCCATTTGAACCATCGGTTCTGGAGTACTGTTAATGATTTCCATGAATAGACTTATGTCTGGTCTATTGATTCCGTACCATATGGGGACGAACATAAAATCATAAAAGCATATCAACAGATATATAATCAGGGCCGTCCAGCGCCACGCCATTGTAGCTTTTTCGTGCGTTGTTAGTTCTTTTGTCATTTAGACACACGGCGGGGTGCATCTCATATTATTCGCTAATAACATAATCACAGTTACAGCCACCACCACCAAGGCCAATATCAACATTGCTCGCTTTATATTCATCACAGCACTATTTGACGAGGACGCCTAGCATTGACAATGCCGCCTTTGTTGAAAGGAGCGCCCGTTAATTGATTCAAAGCTCTTTGCCTCAATACCCCACTGGCAGTCGGTACCCCTAAACTACCGATTCCGGTGGCGGCTTGTGGGGCAGCTTGTTGTGGAGCAGCTTGCGGGGGTGGTTGATCCTGGGGCCTTGTTTGAAGAAAACGACTTAAATCATCTAATGGAGGATACGCCTTTCTCAATTTAGTATCCCACTCTTTAAGAAAACTTAACGGGGGTGCCGGAGCAGGGCTTGGGCCACGCCGAACTTCTACTCCTTGTTTTTTCTGTTCTTCTGGTGATTGGGTGTACACCTCTTCATACCAAGGGCCTGTTTTTACTGAATCTAATACTGTTCGAAAAGCTTCACCTTTTTCATCCAACAAATCATAGCCAAGTGCTGCTCCTGCTAATACGGCGGCGTCTTCCCCTCGTTTTAGCATTCGCATAATCTTTATCCAATTCGCGGTTGCGTTTGGATTAAGTAACGCCATTCTATAAGTTTTAGCCAGCTCCATAGTAATTAAGTTTCTTGCTGCGGTTGCCGTAACTGCTCGTCTATTCAAAACACCCACAATAGGTTTGATTATCGTACCCACAACAGTTGAAACTATCTGGTATTTTGGTTCTGGAGCTTTACCAGCAGATCTTCGTAGATCGCTAAAAGCGGTTTTAAAATAATTTAAAAATTGTCTCACATTTTTTGCTTGTTCTTTACCTACAAGAGCTGCAAATGGACCTCTAAATTTATCTAAATTTTTTAATATTGCGCCAGGATTACTTATGCGTTCAAGCGTACCTACAGCCGTTAAATCAGCCTCACCAAAAATCATACGTTCTGCGCCAGCGTACCGTACAGAATCCCATTCTTGACGAGCAGCCTGTAATGCGGCAGGATCATCTTTAGTATTTCGAAATATAATTGACCGCATAGAATTGATGAAATTTGCACCCCCCTTTCCCATCATGGGCTCAACAAGCCCTTCAACACCCAAAATATTTGCATTAGTTAATTCAACACCTGCCTTTTCAGCTGCTTTTTGAAGAGCAGCAGTTTTCTCTGCTTGCTGTTGTGCGGCCTTACTTAAAGTTCCTACATTTCGAAAACTTTGGATTTCTTCAGGGGTGAATAATTTATTGATAACACCTTCATGTGCATTTAAAAAAAGCCCCTGTGTTTTTGGAGTTACTATACCCACAACATCTTGAGCAATTTCTGTAATCCCAGCCACTTTTGGGCCTGTTTCAACAGGTTCAAGAACAGAATTTTGAAGTTTATATCTAAATAAATTACGAAGTGCTTCTATACGGGGTAAATTTTCAGAATCTATAACGGCCTTAACTATTGTTTCTTGTAAAGGAATATTCCCTTCTGGAAAAAAATCCTCAACAGCTTTTTCCGCCGTATAACCTGATTCTTTTCCAAATTTGCGCAAAGAAGATAAAGTGCTATTGCGCCATAAATAATCATAATTAGCCCATGCTGTTTCAGCTACTTTAAGATTTGAAAGTAAGCCCTTACCCATTTTAAGATCAGCAGGGGAAACATTGGCATCATCTATCGTTTGTAATCGTTTATCACGAATTTCAACTAAACCCTGTCTAAGTTTAGTTAAATATTTTTTTGCAGGACCAGGAGTACTAAATACTTTGTTCTGAAAAAGCCGGTTAATACCAGTTAAGGTATCGTTCATTTCTCCATATGTTATTCTTTTAGGAATTCTTTTTGTCTTACCAGCAACCGTCGTTACTTCGTCTGTGAGGGCTGCTTTTACCATATCAAAAGACTTGCGTTCTACCGCACTAGCTGCCAATTCGCCAGAAATCGCCTTATCAAGATTTATTAAAAGATTTTTTTGATTAGTTTGTGTAAGGGCTTTTTTACCTTGAAAAATAGGCTTTAAATCAAACCAATTAAATTCTTCAGGAACTCTTGCCAAAGTTGTTTTATTTTGTTTTGTGAATGCGTTTTTAACATTATCAAATAATACATCTGTGCTTTTACGAGCAGCCTCACTTAATCCACGCAACTGTGGCAATACTATTTTTAAAACACCCTCAGCCGCTGGGGCGGTGGCGACTGTTTGCCAAGCTGCTTCAGCCTGTTGTTGCACAACCGCTAATTCGTTTTGAGCTTCCACTAATAATGGATCTAAAAGAGCAGCTTGTTGACCTCTCTCCTGTATAGATTCTCCAGCTTTTAAAGCAGCAGCTTCTCTTTCTAAAGCAGTAATAGGGTAGCCCATTTCTGCGTTTAATCTATCTGCTTCTCTTTGAAGACGATCTAAACTTTTCCAGGGCGCTTCTATAATTTCTTGCGTTTGTGTATCACGAATAATGTAGCTGCCGGGTTTTTTATCAGGCATCACCTTAAATCTAGGTGATGTAGCTATTCCCGTTTCACCTTTATCTCCAAGAAGATTGGCCGCTCTTCTTTCTTGCGCTTCATGAATCATTCGAGTTTGAGCAAGCTCACTTTCAAACCTACCGGCTCTTGCTGCTTGTTCAGTTAAGGCAGCAGCTTCTTCTAAGCGGCCTGCGTTCGTAGCTTCTTCCGCCATAGTTTGAAATACTTGTGAAGTTGTCGGTCCTTCTGATTCTCCTAACTTGCCATAAGGTAATAAATCGCCACGAGCTTGTTTCTGTTTATAGTGTTCAAGAGCTTTTAAAAACTGTTTTGAATCTATACTCCTTAAAAATTCAGCTGAAACCACTACTTCCCCACCGAGAGCTTTGGCCCCCAATGATGATATAGTATTACGAAGCCCCGCAACAGCCAAATTGCCTCCGACTTGTAGGCTTGCAAACAAAACACCTTCACCCACCGAATCTACAAGAACCTGCAAACCAGATACTTTGGCTCCTGTTTCAGGGTGTTCAAAGACACCAAAATCAAAACCAGCAAAAACACCCTCAGGATCACTATCTTCAGTAGCACGATAAGTTTTATCGCCATTGTTTGTATATTTAAAGCCAGCCGTTGTAAGCCCTACATCACTTTTCCACCAATCAGATAGGCCAGCACCTAAAAAACCTCCTAAAACTACGCCAAACCCACCTAGAGGTGAACCAGCAACAGCACCACCAATACCCCCAACTACAGGAGTCTGTTCAACAAGTTCTTGTTGTATTGCGCGGCCTATACTCCCTCTAGGAATAAACAATTTACGTTTATCTTCTAAAGGATCTCGATACGTTATGGTATCTTCCAAATAACGAACATCAAACACTTTTGGATCAAATACCTGACCATGTTTTTTATTGTAGAAATTAGCTAGGCGCTGTGAAAGAGCGTACTTATAGGTCTCTGGAAATTTGTCAGCAACAAAAGTCATAAAGGCAGCATCTATACCTACGGGCTCTACACCACCACCATAGGGATCTACACCCAACTTAAGAAACCGTTCATTTTGTTTACTGATTAGTTGCGCTGGATAACCTGCTCCTGCTCTTGTCTTAGCGGCTAATTGTTCACCTTCTCGTTTAGCGACCTCTTCTTTTGAAGGGAGGTCGGGCCATTCTGCTAATTGCTCGTCCCAAAAACCCGTCCATCCCGGTACACGGTCCCAAAGATTTTGTAGCGTTTGTCCGATTCTAGTATCTGAATATTCTGCTCCAGCGGCACCTTCTTTTCCAGCCCGACGATCCTCAAATAATAGTCTCTGTTCTTCTGCCGCAATGGCAGCTTCCACATCTTCATTTTCATCTGTTGCTGCTGTGGTTGAACCTTCTGGAACAGCTTGTGCTGCTTCAAATTCAGCTTCTGCATCAGTAGCAACTTCAGTTTGGGGAAAATATTCCATGGTTTTTTATCGCTGACTAGGTTTCAATGCGCCGAATATTTCCGACCACTCGGCTGCTTTTTTCGCATACTGTTCATTACCTGGATATTGTTTTACAAGACTTTCTGCAGCCCGTAATCGACTTGAAACCTTCCTTGTATCCCATTTACCATTTGAAAATAATTGTTTCGCTTGTTCCGGATATCGCTTAGCAAGTATTTCTCCTACTGATATTTGTGAGTCTGCACCTACCGTTTCATCACTGGGAGCTCCAAAACGATCTGCCGTTGGCGCTTGAAAAATCGGTACCTTAAAACGATCAAATATATCTTTTTTGGTTATATTTACACCAGGGTCCATTTTTCCTGTTTTTCTCATTTCGTCAACAGACGGCATCGTCCGAGAAATCCATTGATTAAGAACACTTGATTGACTATTAGCCACCTGTCGATCCATTGCAAGTGTTAATTCTCTAGGACGAAATCTTCCATTTTCTGACACACCCATCATCAGCAACGCATTTGCAATATCACGGTCAGTCAATCGGCCTCCAGGCTCATTTGTTCGAGCTAAAGCATAGGCAAGGCTAAAAATCAAAGACCTTGCTGATGTTCTCATTTCTGCAAGCCCTTGCAACGCGCTTAATTCTTCTTCATTTAATGTGCGATTAGCATTATCATACGCAGCGTCAAATGATGTATTTGCAATACTTTTTACATAACCCTTTTGACCCAGTTTGTTCATATAGGATTTTAATCCCTTGGGTCCTTTGATTTCTGTACCGCCTAGATTAGCCTGCTGTTGTCCTGGATTAGTACCAAAGTTTTGAAAAAAACCAAGGTCATCTACGACTTTTTCAAAATTTGGCCTTTGGTCTGTTAGTGCGTAAACAAAATCAGATCCGCGTAATAAACCCTGTTGAAAAAACACAAGTTCATTAGAGGCCACCATAGCCCGAGGATTAATATTAACTAGATCACGAAGTTGCCCCCAATCACGACTTAAATCTGCAACTGCAAGGGTATTTTCATTTAATTTCTCAGCTGCTGCTTCACTTTTGAATGCGGCTATGGCATTTGGAGCATTTTTTGCAAAACCAGTATATATTGACATCACTTTAGTAACTGGATCTTGAATCATAAAGGAATAAGGTTTATCCTTTTGTAAGGGGTTTCCTAAATCACCTGGAATTTTAGTAAAGTGTGCGCCTTGCTTCCAAAATTTACCGGACGCATCTATAAACGGTCGTCTATTTATAGTTCCTTTAAATTCTATTAACTGACCACCTACCCTTTCAACTTTTGAGCCGCTTGTCCACCCAGCATCACCATTACCTTGAGCAAGTATCTTACCGGTACCTTTATCAAGAACTATTCGTTTGGTTCCTGGAGCAAACTTTTTAGCGATCGGTTGCTTAGTATCTGGATCAATCAGGACCTCTCCATCTGGGCCACGTTCAACACCCCATACCTCATTAATATTCATTCGTACAAGGCGTTCCATTTGTCGGGTTACGGGTTGTCCATCTGCGCCTAAAACGGGTTTTCCATCTTCACCCATAACAGGCTCGTCGACCGTAACCGTTCTTATACCGTAATCTTCATTTTGAGGTATCTCATACCCCTGAGCAGCCAGTGCTGCTCTAGGATGTATTTTTACAAGATTATCCAGGACTGTTTTAAATGTGTTGTTGGCAAGTTTCGTTGTTTGTGCAGGCGTAATATTTTTGGATATATTTCCAAACGATTTAGTATCTTGAAGAGTTTCACCAAGAGCCCTTGCCATTGGAAGTTTAAATTCTTGAGGCATAGCGTCTATATACATCTTAAATGTTGAAGTAACGGAGTTTTGTACTTTTAACCCATATTGTTTCTCAGCAAGATCTGCCCTTCGTTCCTGTAGGGCTTTTTCTCTTATTCGCAACTTCTCGTTTGCTTCTGCCGTTTTTGCTCGGCGTTTTTCTATTTTAATTTCTAATTCTGCCTTACGTATTGCACGAAGTTCCGCAGAATGTGCCCGTTTTTCTGCAGCCGTAAGGCGTCTTTCCCCAGCCTTCTTAAAGATTAAGCTCATGGCATTGGATAAGGCACCCTTGCGCGTGGCTACATCTGTCTTCATCAAATCGCGCGCAATTTGTGCAACTCTAAAGCGTTCGGCCTTTTTCTCTTTCTTAACCTGAGCTATCACAGGAACAGTTTTTAAACCCGCCTTACCAACGGCTTGTCCAAAAGATCCAGGTTCAGCCATCAAAGCCATCCCAAACGTAAACAAGGGCATGGCCCAATCAGGGACATCTTCCTTTTCCTTTATGCCTAAGATTTTTTTGGCTTGCTTGTTGGCTGCTTCCGTTGTTAAGGCCTCTTTCCCCATAGCATCCGCTAGTGATTTTTCATATTCGGCCAATAAGGGGTCTGTTTCTTCTGTTGGAGCATCGGCTACAAGGCTATCCATATGCGGCACGTTTGCTTGCGGCGGATCCCGCAACTCTCCGCCTACCTCATATACCGCACCGTCATGCGATATCTCGTCGGAACTAGACGCTGGGATTACTACACCAGCATCCGCTGCGGCTGTTAAAAGCGTAGGCCGATTTGGAAGTTCTGAAGGATAAGTTTCACCCCTAAT